>Ga0116227_10008257_pt1 | contig 19759 bp, 20 predicted proteins | sample S1TSphgellanicum_FD_89693 | JGI IMG/M metagenome (GOLD analysis project Ga0116227, IMG submission 89693) | Host-associated microbial communities from peat moss isolated from Minnesota, USA - S1T2_Fb - Sphagnum magellanicum MG | ecosystem: Host-associated > Plants > Peat moss > Unclassified... | reverse complement strand
TTATGATCGCGCGAAAAGCGCTGAACAAAATTCTGGGTACCCAATATCATATTAAAAGCAGGTGTAAACGTTAGGTAATCCTTATTATCAAATACACCAAAGCTGCTTTCAAAATAATGCGACTGGCTAATGGTCACAAAAAAATCGTCGGATTTTCCATACAGATAATCCATCGTAACGCCCGATTTCAGAATCTTCCAGTCAAAAGTATTCTTAAAGTTGATATCGTTTGATGATGCCGATTTTAGGATCTGGGTATTATCATTAAACAGAAACTTTGTATAACTAATAGAGCCTTGGAATTTTTTGGAGAATTTGTATGAATAGCCTATACCCAGATCAAACTCATCAACCGCAGGTTTCGAATTAATCACCTTCCAGGCCGATCCGTACACAAACATCCCGAATTTGGTGTTGTAAATTGCATCGGCCGTGTAAAAAGGGTATTTAACCTGGTTAGTACGGCCAAAAAAACTGGCATCACTGCCATAACTTATCCCAACAGATGTTGATTGCTTTTTAGATGTCGTATCAGAGTCTGCCACCAAAGCCACACTACCCAATTTTGCAGCACGGTACGCCCAGGCAAACGAATTGTTTACCAAACCCAGGGTTATCAAAAAAAGCAAAGCGATAATATATCTCATTAGTTATATTTTACTTATCCACCATTAATTATTCCTTCTCGGTATTTCCGGAGGGCGTACCAAACCATCGGGTCGCCTTTGCCTTTGTGGCTTCAGTTTTCCTTTGTTACCTAATGTATCCAGTGGCAGTAGCACCAGTTTCTCGGGTTTGGCTTGTCGTTTTGCTTGTGGTATTTCTTTGATCTTCTTTTTGGTGGTATCGGTAACCGAATAGGCCGGAACAGCGCTAATATCAATCTCGGCAAGTTTAATAATTACAGAACGGCTGCAAACAGATTTTGCATATGACGTGCAGTAACTGCCCATCACAATCAAAAATATGCTTACCAACCGCTTTATCATCTGCAACCCGATACTTAAAAATTATTTAGTTTAATCAACAAAAAAATAGCATCCACATTATTATGCGATGCTAATTTAAAAAAACAATGGGGCACTCGTTATTAAAAAGGAACATCTGTTTAAAACATCATCAGGTTTATACTTTTTGAGGTATAAACCTTTTTACGTTTGTTAACAATTACACATACTAGTTGGTTAAGTTTGTTAAACAAGTTCATGCTGGTTTTAACACCCATTACCTTAACCGGGGCCGACATAGCCGCTGCCAGTTCGGCACTCGGACTAAATACGCTTACGCTGTTAAAACTATGTAACCGCAAACCTGTTTTGGGGTTAAGTACAAATTCATCTTTTACGCCATCTGCATTAGTATTGTATTCTAATTTACCCAACGTACAAATAGCCATGTTGCTAATATTAAGATTAGATGGGCCACCAAATAGTTGATCGGGAGAAGCGTCTTCTATCGTCCAGGGCCTGTTACCCGGCTGACTTCCCCAGGTTATCATTTCGCCAAAAGCGTTAACAACACCGCTTAATACACCTTGCAATTGTAATACGTATTTGGCTCTATCAGTAGCATAGCCCTTAACAATGCTTTCCAGGTTAATTTGCATACCTGGTTCTGATAAATAAATGGTATTCTTTTTAGCATCCATAATCACATTCCTATAATCTGCCGTAATATCAAAAGCGCCACGTGTTAAGTCGGATATTTTGAGCGACCTGTTTACCAAATTAAACACTTCCTGATCTACCTTTACGGGAGCGATACCCGCATGGGCATTGATCTGGCTGATAGGCCCATCTGGCGCAGATAATAAATTAAACACACGCTTAATTTCGGTAACGGCGTTATCAATTCTTTCTTCGGCCCATTGTTCATCACCGGCAACCACACTGATCTCGAAAGTATTGTCCGCCAGGCGCGTTAAGCGCCTGTGAACAATCATTATAGGGGAAAGAGAATTTACATTTAACATATATAATTTTATTTAGAGCATTTTTTAACAATACAAAAGTACCGGCGCTTTATGAAAATGAGATGAAGCTATAATTAGCCACCCCAATAAAAAAACCCGACACCACCAACAGCGCCGGGTTCTAACTAACCATCTATTATTAACAATTATCTTATACAAATATTTTTAACAAACTTGCCCGTGGCATCAAACAACAAGGCATGCCTGGTTCCGTTTACCGTGATAAAAACATCATAGCCAATTACAGTAGTACCTGTTTTTTCAACAAAAGCCTTGTCGAACACGTAACCAGGGAAAGTTGTAGTTAAATAACTTGCAATGGCAGATAACAAAGCGCTCTCGGCAACAGCTGTACGGCTATCCGGGCGAGGCGAGATCTGGATTCTACTAAGTAAAATACCAGTTGCCGAAACGGTAGTGGCATATAATGCCTTATTAGCACTGATAACCGAGTAGCTACCATCCATGTTTAAAGCGGCATGTAACAAAGTATCAGTTGGGTAATTGGTGGTAAAATACGATTTAACCGTTGCGGGTAATGCAGATAGTGCTACGGTATCACGATGCTGCCCATCGCGATCGGCAAAGCGGCCACCTTCGTGCCATCCCGGTCCACCGCCTATATCATGGCGCTCACATTGCTTCAGTACCGATACAAAAGCACCAGTTGCATCAAACCTTAAAGCTACCGGCTTAGCGTTAAACAAGATAACAACTACATAACCATCAATTACACCGGCAGCGGTTGAAACTTTGAATGTTTTTTGAACAGTGTAACCTGCATAGTTAGCGGTTAAATAAGTACCTATTGCAGCAGGTAAGCTGGCAAACGTTACCGAATCTTTTTTACCCCCAGCCGGATACGCGTTAACAGCATAAATGGCATCCGTTGCCGGGCCCGCCAATGATGCACCCATGGATGCCGTAGTTAACTGGATAGCCTGGGCAGCCGCGATGGCCGCGTCAAGCTTAGCAGCTTCGGTCTCGGTACTTTTTACGTTAGCTTTTTGACAAGAGTACAATGCGGTTAAAGCAAAAAATCCGCAAAGCAATAAGCAATTGAGTCTGGATAATTTTTTCATGATCATTTTAGGTTTAAAAACAGATTAATTAGGGTTTCTCTATAATTATAATGTAAACCTACTGCACCAACATGAAATCAAAATGAAAAAGCGAACCTTGTGTAACTTTTTTGCGATAATTATTTACAGCAACAAATTGCGGCTCAAATCAGCCATTCCGTTTAATAATTCTATTTTTATCAAAAATTAAAATGATGTAATGCCGGACCAAAAAACAGAAAATTTCGACTGGATCAATAACCTCAGGGTTATTTCCCTATTTGCCGTTGTTATTTTGCACACCACATCCCCGGTTTTAGAAACCTATAATAAAGGTTCGCTATCCGTTTGGTTCATCGGCGATTTTTATAATACCCTTACACGTTTTGCAGTGCCGGTTTTCGTTATGATCAGTGGAGCATTGCTATTACATCGCGATTATCCGTTAGGCGATTTCTTAAAAAAACGACTTATCCGCATAGTCATTCCGTTCCTTTTCTGGAGCTGCATATATATAAGTTACGAGTTTTACAACGAAGATTTAACTTACACCGGCCTCAACTGGGAAACAGCCCGCCAAGGTCTGCACTTGTTAAAAGTTGGCAGCTCCTATCACCTTTGGTATGTGTACATGCTCATCGGCCTATATCTTTTTATTCCTGTCCTCAGCAAGTTCATCCGCAACGCTACAGAAAACGAAATACTCTATTTTCTCATCGTTTGGTTTATTGTGATGCTATTGGGGCAGCCTTATTTAGCACGTTTCAAACCATCGTTAGATCTTCGCTATTTCGAAGGATTTATTGGTTACCTTGTGTTGGGCCATTATCTCGCCTTTAAACCATTAATTAAAAAACGGATAAGCCTATGGGCATTCCTATTTTTAGCTTGCTTAGGCGGATTCAGCTTTGGAACTTACCTGTTATATCAACATTATAATGGGATCAGTACTTTGTTATATGAACCACTTAGTCCACCTATAGTCCTGATGGCCACAAGCGTGTTTATGTTGGGCAGATTATGGGTTCCAAAAGTACCCAAAGCATTGATCAGCTTTCGCGATTTTGCCGGGAAGTATAATTACGGCATCTATCTCGGTCATGCCATCATACTCACCCTACTGAACGATTATCTCGATATCAATTACAAGCTTTTTACCCCATGGCTAAGTATTCCATGTATAGCCATACTTTGTTTTGGTTTATCGCTGGTATTAGTATTCGTGATGAATAAAATACCTTTCGGGAAGTATATTTCAGGATAGGTTAGCTAGCCATGACACAGCAGGATGCCATATTAACATTTTTAATATAAGTTCGCTACTCAATCCCTTTCTCCTAATAATGATACAAATAGGCTGTCGGTAATACCGGTAGCTTATTTTGTTTTAAGCTTATTCGCCTTTCGGAACTTGATCCTCACCTTAACTTCCTGCGCCTTACCATCGCTCGATGACACCCATCCTGATCCATTTTGAATCAATTCGATAGCCTTCTTATTCATATCATCAGCCACGCCCTTTACTATTTTGATGTTGCTGATTGTACCACCCGGCTCAACCATAAAAGATACTTTCACAACCCCTGTTTTATCATCAGGCATAACAGCCTTTTCTTTAAGGTATTTATGATAAGCTTTCCAGCCAGTAAATGGACGGGCATCTTCCACGTTTATTTCAGTATTTTCTCTGGCCTGACCATAACCAACCACAACCACCTCACTTAACGATTTACTATCCGGTGTTAAGGCAATATCCAACTTAGTCTTATCCTTAACCTTTACCTGCTGACCACTATAACCAATATACGCAATATATAAAGTTGCATCTTGTCCCGGTACAGTCAGTTTAAACGCACCATTCACATCGGTTACAGTTGCCGTCTGCGTACCTTCAAGTTTTACTGATACTCCTACCAAAGGCTCGTGGCTATCTTTATCCAACACTTTACCGGTAATTGTTTTGGCGGCCTTTTTTTGTGATGAGCCACTCTGCACCTGCACACCCGCCAATTTCCCCTCTAAAGCCTGAACCAGATTGGTATCCGGCCCCTTAACAGCTGCAATGCTGCTTACAGCTCCGGTCACCTCTTTTCGAGTTACCGTACCATAACCAATCACACTAACTTCTTTAAGCATGTGATCGGGCTTTCTAGTATTTACCACTATTACACCCTGTGATGCCCGCAAACCATATAGTGCAAACGCCGAAGTATCTTTCAAAACATCAATACTCTTAATATCCTCTTGCTTAATTGATTTCAAATCAAAATCCTTCACTGGCACACCGTCTACAATATACAACGGTTTTTTTCCACCTACCGAACCTGTGCTTGTACCCCTTATCATTAATCTATTACCGCCAATCGGCTGTCCGTTTTTTGCCTTATAATCCATATAACCAGAGTTGGCAGATGTATTGCTGGCCTCCTTTTTATACAGATAGTTTTTATCGTTAACCGCTATCAGGTTTTCTAAGGTATCCGCTTTACTCACATGCCTACTCACATCAGGCGACGAGACCATAGTTTCGTGTCGCTTAGGTTTAACCCGGGCAACCTGCTCAGCATTAGTTTGCGGTAGTACGGGCTTAACGGCAGATGCCGGTATTTCAACTTTCACCTTATCGGGATGTTCAATTTTGGGCGTATTAACCACGACAGTATTTTGAACAGGCTTACGCATCAACCACCAGCCACCAATACTCAGCGCAATCAGCAACGAAGCTGCTACCGATAAGTACCTCCACATTGGCACCACACGCCTTTTATCCTGCTCAACACGTTTTTTTATCAGTCCATCAATAGCGTTCAGGTTGGGTTCATGGTTTTCATTATTACTTTCCATCCCCCTCATCACATCCCACAAAAACGGATCCTGCTCAGCTTGGCGTTCAAGCTCAAACATAGCACGGGCATCAAGCTCCCCGTTAAGGTACTTCCGTATTTGCTCTATGTTGGGTTTATTATCGCTCACCGTTTTTTCTCCATACAAATTTTCAGGTTCCGCTTTCCGTTTTGGATATAACTCTTAACGTCGTTCAAACTAAAACCTGTTATCTCTGTGATCTCTTTATAACACTTCTCGTTCATAAAAAACAGATCGATGCTTTGTTTTTGCGCTACAGGCAGTTTCTCCATACATAACTCCAAAGCACTTAGCTGTTTTTCTTTGTCCACGGCATCAGGATGCAATTCCATGGGTAATTCCATAAAATCATCTATACTTGTTATTTGCATTTTTTTACCTGATCGCAATTGCATCAAACAATGGTTACGGCTCAGCACGTATAACCAACTTCCAAACTGCTTAATTTCCTGCTTGTTTACTTTAGCAATCAATTCCTCAAATATTTGCATTACGGCATCCTTACTTTGCTCGCCATCCTGCAAATATTTAAAGCATACAAAATAAACCATGGATGAATAATTCTGGAACAACTCTGCAAGCACAGCCAGATCTCCACTTTGGCGGTATTGCCATAGCAGCTGCTCGTCGTTAGCCGGATTTGATTTTTTAGCGTTGTTAAACCAGTTCATTTACTGCACGTAAATTAATTGATTAAACTGGCTTATGGAAATTTGCTTTAGCCTTGCGGGGAAAGATATGATGGGAACAAATTTCAAAGAAACTGTCATTTCGAACGAGGAAAAATAGAGCATCGCTCTATTAACCGAAGAGAGAAATCTTCTGCGAGCGAACAGTCTGCGCCAAACTTAACACGACAATACTTGTCGCTCGCAAAAGATTTCTCAGTCGTTTTTCCTTCGAAATGACATTTTGATAAGATTATTGGGTCACAAACACACTCACACCTTCACCGATCTCCACCATTTTCCCAAACACTTCAACAGATATAGAACGGCCTGAAATATTAGCAATATGTACACCACCGGCAACAATTTTCACATTCAAAGTATTGGCCCTGAAACCAATATTGAACGAGAACGATTGCCATTTACCTGGCAAAAATGGTTCAAACTTCAACACATCATCTTGAACATGCATCCCCGCGAAACCTTCAACAACACTCATCCAGGTACCCGCCATTGATGTAATGTGCAGGCCATCCTCGGTATCGTTGTTATAATCGTCCAGATCGAGCCTTGATGTGCGCAGGTAAAAGTTATAAGCATCCTGCTCTAAACCTAACCTAGAAGCCAAAATAGCGTGAATACAAGGCGATAACGAACTCTCGTGAACCGTAAGCGGTTCATAAAAGTTATAATTGCGGCGCAGGGTATCCAGATCATATTTATCCCTGAAAAAGTAAAAGCCCTGCAACACATCCGCCTGTTTAATAAAGCAACTGCGCAATATTCTGTCCCAGCTCCATTTTTGGTTCAATGGTCTGTCGGCAGCCGGCAGGTCCTTTACGTGGATAATCTCTTTATCCAAAAAATTATCCTGCTGTAAGTAAATACCTAATTCCTTATCCTCACCATAGTACATGTTATCGATGATATGCTGCCAAGCCTTGATTTCCTCAATCTCATCAAAGCTTAATTTGCTGAGCAGCGATTGGTACTTATCCGAAGCATGGGTTTTTACATATTCCAAAGCCTCAATTGTATATTCCATACACCAGGTAGCCATAGTGCTGGTGTACCAGTTGTTATTAATGTTGTTCTCGTACTCGTTCGGACCGGTTACGCCCAGCATCACATACTGCTTTTTCGCCGCGCTCCAGTTCACCCGCTGCTTCCAGAAACGAGTTATCCCGATCAGCACCTCCAAACCAAAATCATTCAGATAATCCTGATCTCCGGTGTACCGGATATAGTTGAATATCGCGAAAGCAATGGCACCATTTCTATGGATCTCCTCAAAGGTAATTTCCCACTCATTATGGCACTCCTCTCCATTCATCGTTACCATCGGGTATAATGCCGCGCCTTTATCAAAGCCCAGCTTGGCAGCATTCTCTATCGCTTTATCCAGTTGCTTGTAACGATAGATCAGCAAGTTTTTAGTCACCTCCTGCGGTGCAGTAGCCAAATAAAATGGCACACAATAAGCCTCGGTATCCCAATAGGTTGAGCCTCCGTACTTCTCACCTGTAAAACCTTTCGGACCGATATTCAGCCTCGCATCTTTACCACTATAAGTCTGGCTCAACTGGAAAATATTGAACCTTATCCCCTGCTGCGCCGAAGCATCGCCCTCAATCACAATATCGCTCTCGGCCCATTTCTTCAACCATGCATCGGCCTGCTCTTCCAGCATCACATCAAAGCCCTTATCTACTATGCGGTGGATCACTGTTTTACAAGCGCTCAATAATTTCTCAGGAGCATAATTCTGCGATGATACATTGCACACATATTTATAGATCACCGTCTCCTCGCCCTGCTTTAAATTTAAAGTAAAAGTCGAAGCACTATATTTATCTTTCAATATCGGCTCAGCATCAATACGCAAAGCCTCACCGTTATGCTGAACCGCGAAGCGGCTACCCGTACAAACCTCAAAATTGGTTTTACGTGTTTTCAGCGTAATGTAATTATCAGATCCTAAAGCTTCATTAGAAACATGATCCCAAAATTTCTCATCATAGTTTGAGTCAGCATTAGATACATCACCATCAATAAAGGGAGTAACCTTAACCTCGCCGCTAAAGTTCAAAGGCCTTATCGCGTAGCGTATAGCAGCTGCTTCCTCATCAACAATGCTGCAAAAGCGTTTAGCCTTTACACTGATCTGGTTACCATTACTCAACTCCGCTGTAAACGATCGCTCCAAATAACCATGCTGCATATTCAGCACACGTTTAAAGTCGCTCACCTTACACTTAGCTAAATCCAGTTGCTCGCCATCAATTACCACGTCAATGCCCACCCAATTGGCAGCATTCAGCACCTTGGCAAAATATTCCGGATAACCATTCTTCCACCAGCCTACACGGGTTTTATCCGGATAATAAACACCAGCCACATAATTGCCCTGTAAAGTTTCACCGCTGTAAGCCTCCTCAAAGTTGGCCCGCTGCCCCATATGCCCGTTACCCAAACTAAATATACTCTCGGATATCTTATTCAGATGCGGATCAAAACCCTCTTCAATAATGTTCCACTCGTCCGTCTTAATGTAATTTTTCATGCTTGCCGTAAAACTGGAATTTTAAATTGAACATTACAATAAATACTTAGCCACATTTCAATAAAATTTACGCCAAAATCAGCTTTCAGAATAAGCAGCCAAACATTACAATGGATTTTTTTAAAAGGATTTTAAGCTAAGTACCAATAACCGCAATAACAAAACATGGGTATTTAAACCATCAATTCACCGCCACGTCATTGCGAACGATAGTGAAGCAATCTCTACTTAGGACACTCGATGCTTTAATTGGGAACAATAACTCCATAAACCAGAGTAACAAAACATGGGTATTTATGGGTATTTTCAAAAAGCTAAATCACTTTAAGATGGCGCAAGCATCTCACTCGTGACTGACATTCCAAGACCCCTAGCCTCAACCACTCATGGGTAAAAGTGGGTATTTTTCAAAGAATTTTTCAGCTCAAAACCATTTGCGTTTCAGCTATACAAAAATACGAAATTCTAAGAAGAAAATCAGTGAAATCAATTCCAAAATCGGTGAAATCCCAAACCCTAATACCACGTCAGCTCACCACGCAGATCTTCCTCTAGTAACCGGTTTATCTTCTTAGGTTCCAGCTCCTGCCCAAGCACAAACATCATCTTGGTAATAGCTGCTTCATACGTCATGTCAAAACCGCTGGCAACGCCCATATCCTTTAGCTGACTGCTTGTTTCATACTTGCCCAACTCCACCGCGCCAACCTTACATTGCGATATATCCAGGATAACCTTGCCGCCATCAATAGCTTTTTTCAGCATATCAATAAACCAGGTATCGGTAGTAGTATTGCCCGCGCCAAAAGTTTCCATCACAATACCGCGCACATCCGAATTCAAAATATTCTCGGCAACCCGCGGACTCATACCTGGATACAATTTAAGCACTGCGATATCGTTCACTAAATTTTTATGAACCTTAAAAGGCTGGTCGTTAGGCTTGCGGATATAGTTTTCGCTAAAGCGCAAATGTACGCCCGACTCCACCAATACCGGGTAGTTTGGCGAGCGGAATGCTTCAAATTTAGAAGAGTTATATTTAAAAGCCCTGTTCCCACGGAACAGTTTATAATCAAAATAAATCCCAACTTCCGGAACAAGCGCACGGCCTTCTTTCATCGATGAAGTGATCTCGATAGCCGTCATCAAATTTTCCTTCGCATCCGTACGGATAGCACTTATCGGCAATTGCGATCCGGTAAAAATTACCGGCTTAGCCAAATTTTCCAGCATAAAACTTAACGCCGAAGAAGTAAAAGCCATTGTATCCGATCCGTGCAGAATTACAAAACCATCCACACGATCATAATAATTTTCGATGATGGTAGCCAGTTCGCCCCAGATCTCAGGGTTCATGTTTGATGAATCGATGATCTTATCGAAAGACCGTACCTCGATCTGGCAGTTCAAACGCTCCAGTTCGGGTACATTATCCATGATCTGCTCAAAGTTGATGGGCTTTAAGGCTTTCGTTTTCGGATCAGTCATCATACCAATGGTACCGCCGGTATAGATGATCAATATCTTAGTCATGGATAGGTATTAAGTTTACTATTTATTCTATTTATTAAACCCCAAATACTTTAAACGAGTTTTCGGTGGTGATTGTTGCCAGCTCCTCTAAACTTATCTGGTGCAGATCAGCAATTTTTTGTGCGATATATACCAGGTATGACGATTCGTTAGGCTTGCCGCGATGCGGAACGGGCGTAAGATAAGGAGAATCTGTTTCTAATACGATATGATTCAGATCAATTTGTGCTACAATTTTATCTAAACCCGCATTTTTATAGGTTACCACCCCGCCTATGCCCAAATAAAACCCCAGAGCTATTACTTTTTCGGCCTGTTCCAGCGTTCCGCCAAAACAATGGAAAATACCGCGCAGCTTATCGTCGTTTTCTTCAACTAATATGGCATATACCTCGTCAAAAGCATCCCGGCAATGGATATTGATCGGCAAATCCAATTCTTTAGCCCATTGAATCTGTTTTTTAAATGCTTTTTGCTGCTCGGGCAAAGTAGTTTTATCCCAGTACAGGTCAATCCCAATTTCGCCAATAGCATAGATCTTACGGTTTGCCTTAGCGGCGATGATCAGATCAAGCTCGTGCTCCCAACCAGCCTTTACATCACAAGGATGCAAGCCCATCATAGCAAAACAATTCGCCGGAAAAGCATCAACCAAACCAAACACCTGCGACACTGATGATACATCCACATTAGGCAAAAACAACCGGCTGATACCCTTTTCAAGGCAGCGTTGTATCATCGCGTCTCGTTTTTCAATATCGGTTTCGTAGTACAGGTGGGTATGCGTATCGGTTAATACCATGCGGCAAAACTAACAAAAAATGCCTTCTGTTGGTACAGAAGGCATCATCTTAATGTTATTTCTTTATCCGGATAACTATTTTTTAGCTGCTACTTTCTTTTTAACCACAGTTTTTCCGGTAGTTTGCTTTTTCAAAGCAGGCTTGGCGGCAACATGTTTAATTGGCCTAACCTTAACCAACTCAACATCAAAAACCAAAGTGCTATAAGGCTTAATATCTGCCCCGGCACCGCGCTCACCATAAGCAATTGCCGATGGGATGATCAGCGTAGCTTTACCACCTTCACCTAATAAAGCGATACCTTCGTCCCAGCCCTTAATTACCTGGCCTTGTCCTAAAACAAAGTTTAAGGGTTCATATGGCCTTCCCGGCTGGTTTAAACCACCTTCTTTAGCTACGCTTTCAACGCTGGTGTCAAACAGCTTACCATCCAAAGTACGGCCGGCATAGTTAACATACACGGTATCACCCTTTAGTGGTTTGCGTTTTAAACTTGGCGTAGTTACTACATATTTTAAACCTGATAAAGTTGTTTTAGCAACTAATTTATGATCAGAAATATATTTATCCCGCTCAGCAGCTTCGGCAGTTTTTAATTTTTCCGCTTCGGTTTTCATCTTTTCCATAGCGGCGTTACGCTCGGCCATAGCTTCGTCCAAAGTTTGTACCTGCACAATCTTGATCGTGAAAACCAAATTTTTCACTTTGGCTAAAAATGGTGGCCTTTGCTCTTCGTGCCCTTTAAATATGGAATCGGTTGGCAACAAAACACTCACACTATCATTAGCAGATAGCAACGGAAAAACATCCATCAAATCGCCAATATTTTGTGATGGCTGCACCTGCAATTTAACCGGTTTACCTGCGGTATAAGTACTAAACAATACGGAATCCTTATCGGTTTTTTGCACGGCGTTAAATGTGATCACATCGCTAAGCTTAATTTTAGTACCGGTGTTAGCGGTAAAAATGTGATATTGCAAACCTTTGGAAGTAGTTTGCATGGCAACATCCTGCGCTTTTGCGCTGTTAAATACAGCCAGCCCTGTAAGCACGAATAAAAAGTATCTCAAGTTTGTCATGGTATCAAATAAAAAGCCTCCCTCGTTTCCGGGGGAGGCATAAATTTATGCTTTATTATTTAGCCTGCGGCTGTTGTTGCTGCGTAGGCATTTGCATTTGCGGTATAACCGGTTTTGGCGCATTAGGGTTTGGATGAATGACATCAACGATCTCAACATCAAACACCAATGGAGTGAACGGAGGGATCGGGCCACCACCTTGCTCGCCATAACCCAAAGCCGATGGGATAACAAATGTAGCTTTAGCGCCTTTGTTCAATAATAACAAACCTTCGTCCCAACCAGCAATAACCTGGTGAACACCAACCGGGATATGAGCTGGTTTGTAAGGATTCATTGGGTTGTAGGTTTTCTTATCCTTCATTGCCTCTTCTTTAATGTTGGTATCAAACACTTTACCATTAGTAAATTTACCTATGTACGATATTACAACAGTATCACCTGCAGCTAAGTTAGCGCCGCTACCTGGTTTAGTAATAACATAGTTAAGGCCACTTGCTGTTTTAGTAACATTTAACTTATTATCGTCAATGTATTTTTTAATTTTAACAGGTTCTTCGGCTTTAGTTTTCTCGCTTATGCCTTTAAAGTAAGCTTTGATCTTGTCTTGAAACTCGGTATCGCTCATTTTACCTTTAGCAATAACCTTTTCAACTTTAATGTAGTAAACAATGTACTGGCCTTTAAACGGCGGACGTTGTTGGCCCGGCGATTTTTTCAGCATCGTATCAATGTTTGTTTTGATGATAGCGCTATCACCTTCGGCCAATAATAATAAACCGCTTGGCAAATCACCTTTGTAATTTGGTTTAGGCATCATCAAAGCCGATGGGCGGCCCATATCATAAGTGCTTGATAATAACGAATCGCCTTCGGTTTTAATCACACCTTGCAAGCTCACAAAATCACCCTCTTTAATAGGTGTAGCGCTTGATGAATGCTCTACAATATTGTATAACATACCACCATCACCTTTTTTTAATCCACCTTTGCAGCCTGCTAAACCTAACGCAACCACTGCTAAAAACTTCCAGTTCTTCTTCATTTTTTCTTTATTGTATTAATAGCTTTTTATATTCCGGTAAAATTGATTTAAATTTCTCTACTGTTTGTTCCAGCGTATCTGTCGAGCTTCCCCCGGCTGCGTTCCTGTGCCCGCCGCCGCTAAAAAATCGCTTACAAATTTCGTTTGCCGGAAACTCGTCTCTTGATCGTAACGATAGCTTTATTTTATCGGTGCGCTCAACTATAAACGCAGCTAATTTAATGCCTGTTATTGATAATGCAAAATTAACTACGCCCTCAGTGTCACCGGTAATAATATCGTAACGTTCAAGTTCTTTGTGCGTTACCGCGATGTATGCTGTATGGTATTCTGGTAATATGGTGAGTTTCTCGCTCAGGCAAAAACCTAAAAAGCGCAAACGTGTTTCCGATGAATTATCGTAAACCAACTGGTGTATCTTAGCATTATCTGCGCCGGCATCAATCAAAGCGGCAGTTATGCGGTGCACCGATGACGTGGTGGATGGGAACCTGAACGATCCCGAATCCGTCATGATCCCGGTGTACAGGCACGATGCCACATCCTTATTAATATACTGCGGCTCCTGCATCACATCGGTAATAAACTCATATACCAATTGCGCGCTGGCACAGGCAGCTGTGTTCCATAATCTCCAATCATCAAAACCTTCCGGCTCTAAATGATGATCTATCATTATTTTAAAAGCGCCGGTTTGCCTAACCACCTCGCCCATTTCATTAATTCGGCCCAACGCGTTAAAATCGGTACAAATAATAATTTCGGCTTGGTTAATTAATGTGTTGGCTGCTTCGGTTTGTTCTGTGTAGATGATCACCTTGTCGTTACCCGGCATCCAGTCAAAAAACTGGGGATAATCGGTGGGTGTAATTACAGTTACGTTATGTCCTTTTTGTATTAAATAGTTGTATAAACCCAAAGCAGAACCCATAGCATCCCCATCGGGTTTATGATGCGTGGTTACTACAATTTGTTTAGGTTTGGCTAATAAATCCTTCAGCGCAGCTGTTTCTACCATTAATACTTCTAAAAAAAGAGTTGCAAAGCTAAATAAATAAATGAAATACAAAACCTGTATTTTATGCAATTAACTTTATTTAACGTTATTAAAACCTTACTTTTGCGGCGATTTTTAATTTATACAAGATGAAAACGAACAGAACTTTCACCATGATTAAACCCGATGCTGTTGCTGCAGGCCACATCGGTGCCATTTTAGATAAAATAACCAAAAGCGGTTTTAAAATTGTTGCCCTAAAATATACTGCCTTATCTGCCGAAAAAGCAGGTGAGTTTTACGCGGTTCACGCTGAACGTGGTTTTTATAAAGACCTGGTTAACTTTATGTCTTCAGGACCAATTGTTGCCGCTATCTTAGAAAAAGACAACGCTGTTGCTGATTTCAGAACGTTGATCGGCGCTACTGATCCATCAAAAGCAGAAGCAGGTACTATCCGTCAACTTTTCGCGAAGTCAATCGACGCGAATGCAGTTCACGGTTCAGACTCTGACGAGAACGCCGAAATCGAAGGAAGCTTCTTTTTCACCGCCTTCGAAAAATTCTAATTTTATTTTATCAATTAATTGATTTTTAACTGTACTTTATTTACATTTGTATAAATGAGTGAGTTAAAAATCAATTATTGATTAAAACATCTCGTTAAAAAGCACGTTATACTACTATAACATCCAGTAAACAACAATGAAAAAGTATCAAAAATTCCTTTTTTACGCCGTATCAATAGTTTTATTGATCGTATTTTCATTGTATGCTTTCCACTTTCACCCAGAAGTTCAATTGGTATTTTTAATTCCGGGTATCTTTTTGGTTATCTACTCTGCTATCCTGAACGATTTCCCGAGCAAAGCACGCGCATTAGCACGTAACCGCCACTAATCATTTACAGTAGGATAACATCCTCAATCAATACACTTCCGGCTTTCTCGTTTACCTTCTCAATAATTTGAGCACGCATTTGTACGATCTCGTTTTTCACCACCGATGATTCTATGCGTAAAAAAAGCTTTTTATCATAGATGTAGATTTGCTTGGTGCGATTAGCAACCATTTTCCCTACCAGTTCCGGCCAGGCGGCAATAATTCCGGTTTCATCAAACTTGCGTTTTATCTTGTACACATTAAGCATTTGCTCAATGGCCTCCTTCATGGTTTTGTCGTTATAGCGCATGTACAGCCCCTTTCTCTACATTAAAAATATTGATCTTCACCTGCAAGTCGCTAAATATTTTACTTACCCGCTCGCTGCTGGTATCAGTAATAAAAACCTGCCCAAAATCATTGTTCGATACCATCTGCATTAACTTCCTTGTCCGGTTATCATCCAGCTTATCAAAAATATCATCCAATAGTAACAATGGCTTAAACCCTTTCTGTTCATTTAAAAAAGTATATTGAGCCAACTTCAAAGCAATCAAAAACGACTTCTGCTGGCCTTGCGATCCAAACTTTTTCATCGCCATAGCATGTATGGTAAAATGCAGATCATCTTTATGTATCCCGTAAGTGGTACGCTCCAAAGCCCTGTCGCGCTCGGTTGATTTTTTTAATAAAGCCGCAAAATCATCATTCAGCAATTGCGAATCATAAACCAGGTCAACCTGCTCGGCATCTTCACTAATATAACTGTAGTGCTTATTAAAAATTTCGGTAAACACTTCCATAAATCGTTTACGTTTACCGAATATTTTATTGCCCGATGCTACCAATTGCTCATCGTAGATCTCCAGCTTCAGCGGATCATATCTCCCCGTATCGGCAATCAGCTTCAGTAAAGCGTTCCGGTTAACCAGGGTTTTATTGTAAGCTATCAGTTCATCCAAATAACTGTTATCCGTTTGCGATATTACGTTATCAATAAACTTTCTGCGCTCCTCGCTTCCCTCAATAATAATACTGATATCATAAGGCGATATCATCACCAGCGGAAACAGTCCGATATGGTCGGCCAATCTCTGATATTCTTTCTTATTTCGTTTAAATTGCTTTTTCTGATTACGTTTTAATCCACAGGCAATAACCTCGTTCTTATTATCCCGGTCAAACACGCCGTTGACCATAAAAAAATCGGCCGCTTGTTTTATCTGCTGACTATCTATCGGGTTAAAATAGCTCTTACATAAACTCAGGTAATGTATGGCATCCAGCAGGTTAGTTTTACCAGCGCCATTATTCCCCGCAAACGCGTTCACCCCGGGCTCAAAAACGAGCTCGGCTTCGGTGTAATTTTTAAAATTAAGTAATGATAGCTGCTTTAAATACATATCAATAATGCCCTCAAAGTTAATATTTAAGCCCATTTATGGCATTAAAAAGATGCTTATTATTTAAACACGATTAGCTATTGCTTAAAAAATTAAAAACCGTATTTTTGCAAACTTAATTTTAGAATAGAAATGTCAAACACCGAGGTAAAGACACGTAGTGTGCAAGCAGATAATGATTTTGGCCAAACAGGCAAATTTGTAAAAGACAATCAAAAAAGCTTATTATTTATAGTTGGAGCCATAGTTGCCCTGATACTGTTATACTTCGCCTACCAAAAATTTTACCTCGCCAAACGCGAAACCGAAGCCGCTGATCAAATGCACGTTGCAGAATCTTTCTGGGCACAAAAAAACTGGGATAAAGCCATTAAAGGCGATGCCGGTTACCCGGGGTTTGAAAAGATCATTAACGATTATAGCAGCACCAAAGCCGCTAACCTGGCTTACTATTACTTAGGTACCGCATATTTAAACAAAGGCGATTTTAACAAAGCCATTGAAAACCTGACTAACTTTAGAGGTGACGACAGCTTTGTATCTGCCGAAGCTTTAGGTAGCACAGGTGATGCTTACGTTGAGTTAAAAAACTACGATAAAGCCCAAAGCTATTTCCAAAAAGCAGCCGATAAAGCTAAAAATGATTTCTTATCGCCGTTGTACCTTAAAAAATTAGCTTTAGTTTACGAAGTTCAAAAAGATTACAAATCGGCTATCGAAACATTCCAAAAAATTAAAACTGATTACCCTAACAGTACCGAAGCGCAAAATGCCGATGAATACATCGCTCGCGATCAGGCACGTCAATAGTTAGTGAATTGTTAATTGGGTTTATTAGGTTTTTGGTTACTTGATGCATAAAAACTTAATAAACTCAATCAACCTATAACCCAATCAACATCCCATGGCAAGCCAACTAAAAAATCTATCCGATTTTTCTGAAACAACAATCCCTTCAGCTGCGCCATTTAAATTTGGCATTGTAGTAGCTGAGTGGAACAGCGCGATAACTAACGCCCTTTACGGCGGCGCTTATGAAAGCCTGATCAATCACGGTGCACTTCCTGATCATATTTACTCTTACCAGGTTCCGGGCAGCTTTGAATTAACCTCAGGTGCCGATTTACTATTGAAAAACGGAAAGCTTGATGCCGTAATTTGTTTAGGCTGCGTGATACAGGGCGAAACCAAACATTTCGATTTTATTTGCCATGCTGTAGCCAATGGCGTAAGCAACGTATCTATTAAATATAGTAAGCCTGTCATCTTCGGTGTACTTACAACTGATAATCAACAACAAGCGTTAGACCGTGCCGGAGGCATCCATGGCAATAAAGGTGTAGAAGCCGCCGTTACTGCTATAAAGATGGCCGATCTTGCAAATACATTAAATAATTAATTACATTCGGCTATAAATTACCCCCGGCATGAAAAAATTAATTTACCTCATTGTTTTAGTTGTTGCCTTAGGCAGTGTTACTACATCGTGCTCTCACAAATTATGCGCGGCTTACGGCCCTCAGCACAAAAAATAACAGTTTACTGTAAAAATTTTTTCTTAATTCTTTATAGCACGGTTTTTGCCCCACCTTTGTAGGCGAAATAAAACTCGCGATACAATATCATGACTTGGACATTAATCGAATCGGCAGATCAACTGGATAACATCAAAAAGCAATCCGGCAACAGCATCATTTTTAAACACTCCACCCGCTGCTCTATCAGCATGATGGCAAAAAGAAGGTTTGAATTAGAGTGGGATGCTATTCCTGCGGATGTGTCATTGTACTTTTTGGATCTGATCAAACATCGCGATCTATCCAACAAAATAGCCACAGATTTTCACGTTCACCACGAATCACCACAAATGTTGCTGATCAAAGACGGTGAGTGCATTTTAGATCAATCGCACGGAGGTATATCCGTTGAAGAAGCGGTTTCAGTATTATAGTCCGAAAGACGGAAAAATCCATCATTTTCCTTTCGGTATTTCCGACTTCCGGACTTTCGGTCTTAAGAATTCCACCCAAAATCCACAGTTTTAACCAAACTCTCGTTCAAGCTATAGTAAACCGGGCAGGTTAAAGCAGCATCTTCCAGCAATTTCTTTTGCTCATCGGTATATTCTTTCGGGAAATCGATTTTCACTATAATTTCTGATACCCTGCGTGGGTTAGCTGCCATTATCTTAGTAATAGCACACTTGGCACCATCTATATCAATACCATCCTTAGCTGTACGTATAGCCATAGTGGTCAGCATACAAGTTCCTAATGAGGTAGCCAAAAGGTCGGTCGGCGAAAAAGCCTCTCCCTTCCCCTGGTTATCGGTAGGTGCATCAGTTAATATTTGAGTTCCCGATTGTAAGTGAATATTCTCGGTTCTAAATCCGCCAACGTAGGTAGTTTCAACAGTAGCCATAGTATTTTATTAAATTGTTATGAATTGATCTGCTTTAATATTGACACAAATCTAACAACTCAACACTCAATTACTCCATAAGGCTATACATTTTATAACCTTATTTATCTATTTTTGTATCATGATCGAATTACCGGTTGTTCCTGCAAATCAACAAACCCAACGCAAGCCCGATTGGTTGCGTGTAAAATTACCCGTTGGTAAAGAGTATGCCCATGTACGCGGCCTGGTTGATACCCATAAACTGCACACCATCTGCGAAAGCGGCAATTGCCCTAACATGGGCGAGTGCTGGGGAGCGGGTACAGCTACCTTTATGATATTGGGTAACATTTGCACCCGTTCATGCTCGTTTTGCGCTGTAGCTACCGGTCGCCCATTAGCTGTTGATATGGACGAGCCTAACCGCGTAGCCAATTCGGTTAAGTTAATGCAGGTTAAACATTGCGTAATTACTTCTG
>Ga0116227_10008256_pt1 | contig 19763 bp, 24 predicted proteins | sample S1TSphgellanicum_FD_89693 | JGI IMG/M metagenome (GOLD analysis project Ga0116227, IMG submission 89693) | Host-associated microbial communities from peat moss isolated from Minnesota, USA - S1T2_Fb - Sphagnum magellanicum MG | ecosystem: Host-associated > Plants > Peat moss > Unclassified... | reverse complement strand
TAGCTCAACAGGACCACTCAACAACAGACCTAGCCACTGTTGTTCAATTCACAGAAGTGATAGACTTGGAAAGATCTTTAGCTGCTACCCCATTAGGGGGTCAGACTTTACCTGTTCTTTCCGCTTCCAAGCCTCGAAAATACCCTTTCCAACCAAGTCGCTTAAATCGACTTTGCCTTCCACCCGGTCGTCAAATCGTATGCAAACGCGATAGTTTGACCCGGGCTTACAATCCGTGATTTTTGCTCTTTTAAATTCCATACCCCCACATTTAGTAAAGAGGGGAAATTTTGTATAGTTTTTTATTGTTTGCAGCATAATTCCAATTTTCCATTAACTCATTTTGATGAATCCGAGCCCAATCGATGACAAGACTCAAGGCTCTCGGCGGTAAGTTCCCTTTCAGCAATCCTAAAGGAGAAATCTGAATAAGTGCCTCATACTCTCCGTATTTAGCGTGAAAATGAGGAGGCGCGTAATCACTAAAATAGATAAGTGGGAGAGGTTTTCAAATGGCTTTTCTTTGTTTTTAAAATTTTCACAGGCTATCAACTTAATAGAATCTAAGATTTCTGAATCTTTTTTTGTAATTTTTCCGGATAGTATATAATTACTATTATATTTTTTCATGAGAATAACAAACTTAGATGACTAAAAAAGAATATTTTGTTATGAGATAAAAAAGAGATGTTCTAATCTCTCACATTTAACTTTGTAACCCTTTACAGGAAAAGACACATGAGCGACCCTCGTATACCTAAAAACATCGATCTAATGCGATCCGTTGTTCCGAATGAATCCTCGGAGCAAAGCTCTCCCGAACAACTCGGGGCAAATTCTTTTTCTTCTCTCATGCAACCGGAGCAAGCTCTCCCGAGTCCCGAGCAAATGATGGTCTCTCCCTTGCAGCTCGCTCAGCTCGCTACGGGAGGACCCCAAAATCCCGCGAGCCTTTTAGCCCAGATGCAGATGGCTCAAAGCAGCATGGTAGGACTGCAGCAGCAACTTTCCGATCCTAATTTAAAGCTGAACACTTCCCAGAGAAATCAGATCAAAACCAAACTCCTTTCCGCTAATGCGAATATCGACGGCGTTTATCTGAAAATGGGAGGAACGCTTGAGCAGCAAAACGACGATACAGGAGGACGTCCCTCGAAAGGAACGGGCCCCATCGCCCAATTTCTCGGCTACCTTACGGACGGTCTGAACAAGATGGAAGACGTCAAACATCACGTGAATAAAATCAGCAAAATAGGAGCAAACCTGTCTCCCGGAGACTTTTTACTGGTTCAATTAAAACTGGCAAAAGCGCAACAAGAGCTTGATTTTACGGGTGTATTGCTCTCAAAAACAATTGACGGATTCAAACAGATTATGAGCGTACAGCTCTAAAAAAAGGAAACCCGATGGAAGGCTCATCCCATTTTGACAAACTTTTATCTCAACTGGACGATATAGAACTCTCTACCGTTCACGGCAGAATTACCGAAGTGGTGGGGATGCTGATTAAAGCGATCATCCCCGAGATTAAAATGGGCGAAATTTGCATGATCAAACGAAAAGGCCCTCCCCTTTTTGCGGAAGTGGTCGGGTTCACACAAGACCAGGTGTATCTTTCTCCTCTCGGGGAAATGTCGGGAGTCGGACCGTCCTCGGAAGTGATCCCGACCAAACTCCCTTTGAATATTAAAGTGGGGGACAAGCTCCTCGGCCGAATACTTGACGGCCTCGGACAGCCGATTGACGAGCACATCAACGGTCCTTTGGAGCTTGAAGAAACCTATCCCGTTATCAACCCTCCGCCCGATCCGTTAACGCGAAAAAAAATCACAAAACCTCTTTCCGTAGGGGTCCGTTCCATAGATGGAATACTCACGTGCGGAGAGGGTCAAAGAGTGGGAATATTTGCAGCGGCGGGAGGAGGTAAATCCACGCTTCTTGCCATGCTTGCAAGATACGCAAAAGCCGATGTTAACGTGATCTCTCTCATAGGAGAGAGAGGCCGGGAGGTCAGAGAATTCCTCGAAAACGATCTAGGACCCGAAGGAATGAAACGTTCGGTAATTGTTATCTCTACTTCGGATCAGGCAGCTCAGCTCCGCTTAAATGCCGCTTACGTCGGAACGGCGATCGCGGAATATTTTAGAGATCAAGGGAAAAAAGTCCTTTTGATGATGGACTCCGTCACTCGTTTTGCAAGAGCTTTGAGAGAAGTCGGCCTCGCAGCCGGAGAGCCTCCTGCAAGAGCGGGATTCACTCCCTCGGTTTTTGCAACGCTTCCTAAACTGCTCGAAAGATCGGGCAACTCGGACAAAGGATCCATCACCGCTTTTTATACGGTGCTTGTCGCAGGCGACGACATGAACGAACCCGTCTCCGACGAAGTGCGTTCGATCTTGGACGGTCACATTATCTTGTCGAGCGACCTCGCACGGCAGTTTCACTATCCTGCAATCGACGTTCTGTCTTCGGCAAGCAGGATCCTGCCTCACATTGTGGATAAAGAGCACCTTCAGCTGATCGGAAAAGTGCGGGAAGTACTGGCTCACTATAAGAAAAACGAACTTTTGATCCGAATCGGAGAATATAAACCGGGATCCGACAAGAATGCGGATTTTGCGATCAAGTACATTGACAAAGTGAACCAATACCTCAAACAGCGAGTGGAAGAACCTTGCTCTTTCGAAGAGAGCTTACAACAACTAAAAGCTTTATTTAGGTAGGTTTTTACAAAAGCGGGAGTTTTTTCTTGAACGGTAAACAATACCCTTTGGAGCAAGTCGCAATCATCAAGCAAAAAAGATTGGATGAAGCGGAAAAAATTCTTATAGAAAAGCGAGAACTTCTTGTAAAGGAACGGCAAAAACTTTTGCGTATCGAAGAAGAGCGAGACCTCGTCAAACACCACAAAGATGAAAAATTACAGCAACTGCGACATGAGCTCGACACGGGAACTTCCAGCCTTAAAATGCAGCAAATGCGTCTTTACCTGAAAGAGGTGGAAGAAAAGCTTAAAGTGAAGGAACTTAAAGTAAAAGAGCAGGAAAAACAAGTTCTCTCCGCCGAGAAGGCCGTAGAAGCGGCAAGAGAAGAGATGCTCAAAAAAAGACTGTCGGTAGAGAAAATGGACATCCATAAAGAAGAGTGGAAAAAACAGAAGAAAAAAGAAGATCTGCAGATCTCGGTAGCGGAAGAAGACGAGCTGGGCACTACAATCCACCGCAGGAGAAAGACTCGTGAGTAACTTCTCTCCTCTCGATCCTTCTCTTGCTCCCCTCGAACTCCCCGTTATGCAAAACCTCGTGAAAGTGCCGGAAGAAGAGATTGAACAAAAAAAGTTCGAGTCGGAGATGGAAAAACAGCGAATCCGTAAAACCGATGCCGACCAAAAAAAGCGGAGAAAAAAAGAGCAGGAAGCTAATGAAGAAAAGGAAAAAATCATTGCTCAAGCTCAAGATTTAATCTCTAAAAAAGAATCTCTTTACGCCATACAAAAACCGGATATAAAAGCTCTTTTGAAGAAAAAAGGAGCCAAAAATCTACCCGAAAAAAACTTTACTCTCCCCTCTTTGAACAGTGCTAATCTTCTTTTCGAACAAAACGACTTTAGCCTTAATTTATCGGAGCCCCCGGCCGCTTTGATAGCAAACCAAAAAAGCCGAGACTCGGAGGAAACTTCGGATCTTCTCTTCTCCTCCCCTTCCGAGGAAATACCGATAGACGGTGTAGTAGATCTAACCCCGAATATTCTTCCCGATACACTTGAGCCCCCCAAAAAATTCATCTATAAAGAAGAACTGATTCTTTCCGAAAATTTCCCGGTCGAAGAAAAGGAAGAAAAAACGGTGGCCGCTTCCGAAAAAGACCAAGCAAAAGAATCGGAAAAACCGGAATTTTCTCTCAAGAAAAAGCAAGCTTCTCAAACTCCTTCTCTTGCGGAGTCGGTACATTTTTCTCCGTTTCTCTTCTCTGCGCAGCCCTCCCTCGCTTCCTCTGCGTCCTCCGCTTTACGGCAACTGTCTGCCGATTTATTCGCGCTGTTCGAACGGATGGTCGGATCGGTTACCCTCCTCGGAGCGGTACGCGGAGTCTCGAAGACGACCATAAATCTGAACCGGCCGGAATTTGCCTCTTCTGTTTTTTTTGGTTGCCGGATTACAATTGAAGAATGTGAGACCGCTCCGAAAGAGTTTAACATAGAATTTACGGGCCCGCCCCTTGCCGTGGCTGCGTTCGAAAAGCAAAAAAAAGAACTGGAATCTGCGTTTACCGAAGGATTTGCCGAAGGGAAATTTCATTTCAAAGTGCATAGAATCGAATCCGGCCTATCAGAAGAGTAAACTGCAATAAACGCGAGATTTTTATGAACCCGACCTTGTTATCTTCCTTTAAGAAACCCGTCTCGGATCGAATGGACCGCTCGGAGTCCGACAATCTCCAAACCCGACTCAAGTGCGATGCGGCCTCCGAAGTGTTTGAAGAGAAAAAAAGAAAAAAACGGTCTTTCGATCTTTTGCTTGAAATTTGTAAGGAAGGTCTTGCCGACGCTCTTTCGAGAGAAAAAATTCTTTCGGAATCGGAGCCGACTTCTCCGGGTACACGGAAAGAAGACTCGTTTTATTCTCTGCCGGCTCCGGGATCCGTTCCCCCTTTCTCCCCTTATCTTTCTTCTTTTACGGAAGTACAAAAAGGAAACCCCGTTTCCGCAGTTCCCGCTTCCTGCACGGATCTCTTCGATAAACTTTGCTGCGAAATGCTTGTGATGACGGGAGAGAGATCGACGCAAACAACTCTTGTTTTACAAACCGACGCTTTTCTCAATTCCCCGTTTTACGGAGCCACCGTCATGATCGAAGAATTTAGCACCGCGCCGAAAATTTTCAACGTTTCAATAAAGGGGACTACCGAAGCCATCTCGCTTTTACAGACGCACACCGCAAGTTTTTTCAGGCTTTTAGAGACAAGAAACTTTTCCTTTGCTATTCATAGAATCGATACGGATCTGCTTGTCGATTCTCGGCATAATAAAGAGGATCCGTTACAAGATGAACAGGACACGGAAGATTCATGACTACACAAGCCCCCCTTTCTTGGGTAAAACGGATCGAGGAAGACGTCTCGATCTGTAAATCAATCCCCCTTTGGGGATCGGCCCCCTCTTTTCCTTTGCAAAAAATCTCCGAACATATCGCAAAAGAATTCAATATCGAAGACGTACAGATTGTTTCTACTCACTCCGATCTGCTGAGAGCAGAAGAGCTGCTGTTTCCCTTCGGAGACAATCCGAAACTGTTTTTTTTCAAACTCGCTCCTCTTGCGGGATATATGACGCTGGCCTTATCCGCGGAGAGTGTTGAAAAAATTGCTTTTCTTGCCTTAACTAATACGGCAACCAAAGGCTTATCGGATTCCGAATTTCTGGAAGGCTTCTTTCAATATTTCCTTTTGGAAGCGGCAAGCCTCGTGGAGAAGGCGGGAGTCTATCCCGATTTGCATATAGAGCAAACGGAAAAAAAAGAGCTGCCGAAGAAGCCTTGCCTTGCTCTTGACCTCTCCATAAAGCTCGCGGGACGGATTTTTTTAGCACGCCTTATCGTAACTCCCGAGCTGCACGCAGCTTTTTCCTCGCACCCTTTTAAACATACGCCTCCGTCTTCTTCGAAAGGGCTTGTAGACGTCGATCTTTCTTTGGAAGCGGGTAGCTGCAGTTTGAAAAGACCCGAATGGGGAGCTCTTAAACAAGGAGATCTTCTCGTCTTGGATCGATGTTCTTACGATCCCGAAGCCGGAAGTGGAACGGCCGTTTTGGTATTTGCCGAAAAACCTTGTTTCATTGTTAAAATCAAAAAAACCGGCATCAAAATCCTCGACTATGCGGTTTATCAAGGAGATAATATGAGTACAGAATTTACACCCGATTCTTTTGATGAAGAGACTCCGATCCCGAAACCGACGGCGGGAGAAAGCGACGAAGAAGAAGCCGTCTCCGCCGAAGAGGTAAAAGTAGCCGTTTCATCCCCTCCCGAAGCGCTTACTTCTCCCGAAAGCATTCCCTTTCCCGTATCGGTCGAGATCGACAGAATAAGAATGCCTCTGGAAAAACTTTTGGGACTGGTACCGGGTAACGTAATTGAAATGAGCGTTCGTCCCGAACAAGGCGTCTACCTCACGGTTCACGGTAAAAAAATTGCAAGGGGAGAACTTGTCAAAATAGGAGAGGTGCTCGGAGTTAAGATTTTGGAAATCGGAAGTCCATGACCGAAAATAATTTTCATAAACAAAATACTCAGCCCTCTTTGCTGGAGTCTTCCCCTACGCCTCCCCTTCCCGAAACCATCGGCCCGTATAAAGTGGAAACTCTCTTAACAAAAGGTTCGATGAGTTGGCTTTACATGGGAATCGATCCTAAGACGAAAACACCCGTGGCCATTAAGGTTCTTCCCTCTTCTTTGATTGAAAATAAGGCAAGCCTGGATCTTTTTCTCAAGGAATCAAAACTGGCGGCTCTGACCGATCACCCCAATATCGTAAAACTTTACGGCGAAGGTTCCTGGGAAGACGGCCTTTATATCGCAATGGAGTGGGTACACGGCGTTTCTCTTAGACAGTTCTTGATGCAGCACTCTTTTTCTTTGAAGCGTTCTTTGGAAATTATCTTGCAAATCTGTTATGCGCTCAAACATTTGCACGCTCATCATATTATCCATCGCGATTTGAAACCCGAGAACATCTTAATCACGGAAGAAGGCACAATCAAGGTAGTCGACTTCGGGATTGCACAAATGGTAGAGGACAAACCTCTTCTCGCGTCGATAAAAATTATCGGTACTCCGAATTATATGAGTCCCGAACAAAAAGAGCATCCAAACGAGCTTAGCTACACTACCGACATCTATTCTCTCGGAGTTCTCTCCTACGAACTGATTTTGGGCAAACTCAGCTACGGAGTGATCCAAACTTCGCTCCTGCCGGAAAAACTGCGTAAGATCGTAAACAAAGCTCTTGCCGTCTCGGTAAGTCAACGCTATCAAACGGTTGACGCTTTCATGAAGGATCTTTTGGAATATCTGGCATCCGGAGATCTTGAGAAGGAAAAACCGAGCCAAGATTTATCGACCGAATTTTTTGAAGTTTTTCAAAAAAACTCCGGTCGGTTATCCCCTTTTCCCGCTCCTCCTTGGCCTTTTGCCGATATCGGAATAGGGAAAATAAAGTGCTCTCATAAGTTTGGACTATATTATGATATCTTTTTCTTTCCGAACGACTGCTGCCTGATTTTGATCGCAAATCCGCTTGAGCAAGGACTCGACCCTCTTTTTTCGGTCGCAAATTTCCGAGGAACCGTCAGAGCTCTTGCGGAGTTGCTCACAAAATCATTTAGTGAACCTTTGGATACCGACGGTTTTATCCGCTCTCTAAAACACCTCGTCGGATCCGATTCGATGCTCCCAAAGCTCGGCTTTAGTTATCTGTTACTCGATCCGGTGTCGGATACATGTAAATTTTATAACAGCGGCCTCAGTCAGCTTATGCTCGTTCCTGCGGGAGAACCTTGTAAAATCGTCTACAATGCAAGTGCTCCTCTATCGGAAAATCGCTTAATCGACACTTCCGCAACGACGGAACCTTGGAAGGTGGGCGACGTGATTATTTATCATTGCCTAGTATCCGAAGAGACCGACGTTCTCGAAAAAAGAGAAGGAGTAGAAAATTATTTAAAACAGGTTCTTAAAGAGCAAATGCTCCTGTCCGCTCAATCGCAAGCCGATGCTTTGGTCAGAGCGCTTTCCGAAACTTCCCTTCTTCCGCAAAATACGGAGATGAAAGTACTCTTCAGCATCCAACGGATGAGTTGAAATTTTCAAGCATGCGCAAATATATTAATGATACTCCGAACTTTTCAAAGAAATGAAAAATTTCCCGGCTTCTCCCGCCCAGTGAGAGATTTTCGCATCCGGATGTGCTCCCCGTTCAAGATCTTTCCAATTGTATAACGGATCCAGCTTCTGCACCTGCCATTTCCTTTCATAAATTAACCGAGAAAGGAGAGTGTCGTCCCCGAAGAAAGCAGCATGCTCTTTTATCGTATACTCGGCCCACTCTTTAATATATTCGGATCCTTTACAAAAACCTACGACGCCCGAATTAAAAAGCACTTCGTCTTCTAAAATAAATCCTTTTTCTCCGACTTCTTTCTGAGTTGCATCGGAGTCTTGACAGATCAGAATTTCTCGTTTGTTTGCAATTTGCTCAAATAAAGGATCCAAAGGAGCTTTGACTTCGCAGTCGGTATCGAGCCAAATCGTACGTTCATAAGGAGTTTGTAATAAAGCAATCGGTTTTTTATGCCACAAAACCCTTTTGTCCCACCAGGAACGCCCGTCCGATAACGATTCCCAAAAATGAGCTTTTTCGAGCGCCACGTCTTCCTTTCTGCCAATAAAAGGAAGAACGGGAATCTCTACAAGTTCTCCCCTTTGTTTACAAAATCCCCTTCCTTTTTCCGAGAGACCGAAATCTACAAAAGTGACGGGAAAAAGATTATATCTCGTATAATTGGCCCACCACCAAGGCAGCATCCACTCCTGTTTTACATCGCTTGCGATCACAACTCCTTGCAAAGAAGCTTTCGTTTCTTTTCTCCATTCAATCATAAAAAAACCAAATTATAGCTATTTCGTATCTGTGCACCATACTCTAACTATATTTTTGGGAGAATCTCAAATTGGGTTTGCTCTCGGTACAAAAACAAAAGCGTTTGCAAAATTGCAAAGCCCTCTTTAAAGTGGGAAATATACGCACTGCTTATTCGGGTATTTTGAATAAATTTCATGTCATTCTCATTTAGTAAGATTTTAGGGTATATTTTGTAGGCTGTTGGCCTCATCCTTATCCATTCTTGTAACCTTTTATTTACAAAAAAATACTTCTTTATGCAAATTAAGAAAATATCTTCTATAAAACCCTACCGAATTTTCATGGGAATTTATGTTGATTTAAAGATATCAAAAAGTTAAACATTGTAAGGTGAGTCCTTATACGGGGAGTTCTTGTGCTGGAACAAAATATTACGCAGCTTTCCGAAGACATAGGCCTTCCGCCCCCTTCGGGAAAAGATGCAAACGGATGTTTTGCCATAAACTTTTCGGACACTCTCACGGTCTCCTTAAAAGAACTTTCCCCCGGATGTACGATCTTTTCTTTCGTAGCCCCGGTTCCTAAAAACAATAAAGAAGAAATTTTGATTCATGTTATGAAAGCAAATTTCTCGGGACAAGGAACGGGAGAGCAAGTCATGGGCATTGACGACGAAGAGAAGTTCTTGACACTGTCTCGTACAATTTCGTATGAAATAAATTATATAAAATTTAAAGAGACGTTGGAAGATTTTGTCAATTACTTATCGTACTGGAAAAATGAAATACAAAAAATGGCCACCGAACACACGATGCAATAAAAATGGATAAACCCTAAGAATGACCGGATATTTAATTGCCGAGGAGGGTCCTTTAAAAGGACTCGTCTTAAACATGAAAGAAGGATCCGAGTGGATCTTGGGAAGAGATCCCGACGAATCTGCTCTTGTACTCGCCGATCCGAGCGTTTCTCGCAAACACGCAATTTTTAGATTAACGCCCGAAGGCATGATCTTAGAAAATCTCAGCTCGGTAAATCCGTCGATCCACAACGGAGTTGTGGTCACGGAGGCAATTTTGCTCAAGAAAGGCGATACGATCAAGATCGGAGCAAACCTATTTCGGTTTGCAACCGAAGAAGCGAAAGAACCTTCGAAGCTTCCCGAGACCGAAGAGTCCGAAATAATACCCGATAGTTCGGTCATCCAAGAAGGTCCGATGAGTTTTGAACCTTCCGGCGAAGCAAGATGGCTTTTAAAAGTGATTTCGGGTCCCAATGCGGGAGCCGAATTTTCTTTATATCCGGATAATTCTTACATACTCGGAAAGGATCCGAATACAAGCGACGTCGTTTTCCACGACTTAAGCGTTTCAAGACAACAGGCAAAACTTTCGGTCTCAAACGAACAAAAAGTGTATCTGGAAGACTTACAAAGCCGTAACGGAACGTATGTTAACGGAGAACTTTTATCCGAAAAAAAAGAACTCTCTTCTCAAGACCTCGTAGCTATCGGAACAACTTCTTTTCTGGTGATAGACCAAAAACTTGTAAACGAGACTATCGTATCTCCCCCTTCTTTTCCGAACGTGCCCGAGAAAAAACCCTCGGATAAGCTCGCAGCCAACGCTTCGGCGGAAAAGGTTTCCGCTTTGCAAAAGAACTGGAAGGAGACGATCATCCCCGTTAAGCACCTGGCCGTCGCAGGAGTGTTCGGTTTGTGTCTTTTATTTATAGTAACTTCCACCTTCTCTCTATTTCAAGCCGAACCGATCACCGTTAAAATCAACCATGAATCGGATAAAGTGAAAACTGCTTTGACTCCCTTTCCATCGGTTCAATATTTTTTCAATCAAGCTTCGGGAAGACTCTTTCTCATAGGACATGTTTTAACGGTAGTTGAAAAACAAGAACTTTCTTACGCAATCTCAACGCTTCCTTTTATTCGCTCCCTCGAAGATACGGTAGTGATCGACGAACTTGTTTGGCAAAATATGAATGCTTTGTTTCTTGCAAATCCCGATTGGCAAGCAGTTAGAGCCTATGCCCCCGTTCCCGGCAAATTCGTTTTAAAGGGGTACGTGCAGACTCAAGAACAGTTCCAACAACTCGGCGAATATATCAATGCCAATTTCCCTTACCCCAACTTAATCGATAATCAAGTTGCCGTTGACAGCAGCTTGCAAATGCAAATCCAAAGCATTCTTGCCGAAGCCCAATATCCCGCCGTTATGTTTACCTTGACGGGCGGAGATCTCATTCTTTCGGGAAGAGTTGACGAAGCAGACGGGGACAATTTCGATGCCGTGGTGAAAACTCTGCAAGCAATCCCGGGAATCATAAGCGTAAAAAATTTCACGGTTTACGGCGTTGTAAACTCTGCAAGAATTGATCTCTCCGACAAATATCAGATAACGGGATTTTCAAGAGGAAACAATAACGATCAGTTTGTTGTAATTAACCAAAAAATCTACTCTTTAGGTGACTCTTTAAACGGCATGTTAATCACCGATATTCAGGCAAATACGATTTTGCTCGAAAAAGATGGAATAAAATTTAAAATTAACTACAATCTGCAATAACTTACATCAAGCAAGGAGTGAGCGATGTTTGGACTCGAAAAAAAAGCGAAGGCACCTTTTGAATTTGCCTTGGAAGAAGAATTGAAGTCGCATCCCAATAAGAAAAAAGTTTTGCTCGAAGAAGTTGACTCTTGCGAGCAAGAGATCAAATCGATCTTACGAAACGGAACCGACGCGGACCATTTTGACGAATTTGGAACATTGCTGCACGGAATAAGCGCGCTTAAAAAAGTTATTAACAAAATTTCAGTAAAGAAATAGAGGAGCCGTTATGGCAAATGAAAGTTCGTGGGCAACCATATCGTTTACCACCCTTATTAAACAATACGTCACTTTGCAAAGCCAAGTCGTTTCACAAGTTCGGGCCGTTGCAAGTAGAATTTCGGCAGCGACTCCCGGTAAGTTCCTGCTCTTACAGTTTTCCATGAGCCAGGTAACGCAAGTGGGTGAAACCCTTTCCAACCTTGTGGGTCAGGTGAACTCCGTTATCAAAAGTATCGTATCAAACTATCGAGGAAGCTAAGGAAAAACCGGAACTTTATATAAAGGCACTAGAATATGGACATGCAAAAATACAAACACCATTTTATCAATATGATAGAAGCCGGGTTTATCGCCGTCAATCAAGCAGACGAAGATTCTGCCGTCAAACTGTTTAAAGCGGCAGCTCTGTTAAACCCGAGTCACTTTCTTTCGAAGATCGGTTTCGGATACCTCCACCTTTGCAAGCTTGAACTTAAACAAGCGGTAAAGCATTTCAACGAGGTACTCGAGGTTGACCCGGGTAATGAAATGTGCAAAGCCTTCTTGGGGCTTAGCCTTTCTCTAAACCCGAGCGAAGTATCGAAAGGGGAGAATATGCTTGAAGAAACGCAAAAGAATGCTAAAGATCCCATGATCAAAAATCTGGCTTCAAGCGCTCTTACTTTCGTTTCCAAGTTTGTTAAAAAAACCCCGGGCCCGGCACAAACGGCTCAAAAGTAAGTTTTCCTTAGCCTCCGGTATCGAATCGGAGGTTTTTCATTTCAGAGGGAGCTCATGAGACGTTTGCCTTACGGTAACTTTTTTCGCCCGTATAAACCGGTCGATTTTCGGGCTCGATTCCCCCTCCGCTCCGAGGCCTTTGCCAACGTTTTTCTCGTAGGTTTTATCGCCCTCTTGCTGTTCGGATTCACCTCCTTTATCGTCGAATGCAACTCGGCCCTTTCCGACATCTCACGGCAAGATCTTTCTTTTTGGAACCTTCCGAAATGTACTTTTTTTTCCCTTTGCAGAGGATTGATCGCTTATTTTCTTTCTCTTTGTTTTAGTATAGCTATCGGATACGTTGCAGCTAAAGATCGACTGCTCGAAAAAATAATTATCCCTATTCTGGACATACTCCAGAGCATTCCCGTTTTGGGCTTTATGCCGGGATTCTTTCTTCTTTTCGTATCTCTCTTTCCGGGAACAACTTTCGGGCTTGAACTTACCTGCATTTTGATGATTTTTACGAGTCAGGTCTGGAATATGACCTTCAGCGTATACCATTCCCTGCGCACGATCCCGGCAGAAAGATCCGAATGCGCAACTTTGTACGGTTTTACGAGGCTGCAAACCTTAACTAAACTGGAGCTTCCTTCGTGCGCACTCTCTCTTTTATGGAACAGCATCATGAGTATGGCGGGAGGCTGGTTTTTTCTGATGGCAAGCGAGGCTTTTACTTTGAGAGGGAAAAGCTTTTCCCTCCCCGGGCTCGGCTCTTATATGAGCGCCTCAGCTGCCGAAGGAAATATCGGCGCCATGGCAGGCGCTATTTTTTTCATGATTTTGCTTATTGTCTTTATCGATCAATTTCTTTGGAGTCCTTTGGTTGCTCACTCTCAAAAATTTAGCGATGCGACAGGCAGCGAAACCCCTTCCCGCTTTTTGGAGCTGTTAAAGAGCTCTTCTTTTTCCTTAAGCTTTCTAAAAAAAATTTCCCTTCCTTTTTTCAGAGGTAAAAAATTACCGTTTACCCTAATTATACGTCTGCTCTTTGCCTCTATTTTTCTGCTTGGCATCTTTGCTTTGATCGAGCCCGCCCGAATCCTTGCAAAAATCCCTCGGGCAACGTGGCTGTATCTCGCCCGTGCCTCGTTCATGACGTTTGGCCGAGTTCTTCTATGCTTATCCATAGGCGTACTTGCAGCTCTTCCTTTGGGGTTAGTGATCGGCCTTTCCAAAAAAAAATCGGGACTACCCGCTACAATCTTACAAATCGGCGCTTCTTTTCCCGCCACTTTACTATTTCCCGCGATCATCTACGCTTTCAGATATATAGGTATCCCCTTTGAAATTTTAACCGTCGCACTCATGCTGACGGGAACCGTTTGGTATATACTGTTTACGGTGATTGCAGGGACTCGGGCCATACCGCAAGACTTGCAAGATGTATGTACGTTTTTCAGCTTAAGCGGAAAACAAAAACTCTTTTCCCATTACATACCGGCCGTCTTCCCCTATCTCGTAACGGGAATGATATCGGGAGCGGGGGGAGCTTGGAATGCAAGTATTGTAGCCGAATATATCTCTTACCAAGGAAAGGCTTTTTCGGTAGAAGGAATCGGCTCTTCGATAGCGCTCTCCGCGCAGCAAGGAGAAGTTGGCCTACTCCTCGCGAGTATCGCGGTGATGTCTCTTCTTGTAGCGGTCATAAACTATTTCGTATGGCTAAGACTTTATCGATATTCGGAGAAACGATTCTCGTTAAACAATTAAACTAAGGGAGTTTTGCACTTGCAACCTTTATATGAACTGAAAAACGTCGGTAAAACATTTACTCTTCCCCATAATCAGACAATCAACGCCTTGAAAGATATCAACCTCGCGATTGCGCCGGGAGAAATCGTCGCTTTAATAGGCCCTTCGGGGTGCGGGAAATCTACTTTTTTACGCATCCTATCGGGCCTTGAAACCCCGACGGAAGGAGCAGTTTTTTATAAAGGAAAAGAAAAAAAAGGGATTCTTCACGACTGCTCCATGGTATTTCAATCCTTTGCTCTTTATCCCTGGCTTACGGTAAAGCAAAATATTTCCGTCGTTTTGGAGGCTCTGTTTTGGCCGGAAGAAAAAATACGGAAGGAAGTGGAAAAAATTATCGATACGGTCGGGTTAAAAGGATTTGAGGAAAGTTATCCCAAAGAGCTTTCGGGCGGAATGAAACAAAAGGTCGGCATTGCAAGAGCTTTGGTTCGCAATCCGTCCCTTTTATTAATGGACGAACCGTTTAGCGCGCTCGATGCTTTCACCGCGGAAAGCCTTAGAGCGGAAGTGCTCGAAATATGGAGTAAGCGAGGGAGCAATCTCAGCTCCGTTTTGCTTGTCTCCCACGAAATTCAAGAAGTCGTATATATGGCTGATCGAATCGTCGTACTGGGAGCAAACCCGGGACATATCGTTCTCAATTTGGAAAACAAGCTGCCGAGACCGAGAGACTACAGAGCGAATGCTTTTCTGGATCTTGTGAATTTGATTCACGCCACCTATTACAAAACAAACGGAAACGGATCCAAAAAACATTTAAAGACCGGAATCTTTCCTCTGCTCCCGGTAAGCCACGACGAAATTTTAGGGTTTTTAAATTATCTGAACAGAAAAAAAGAACCGTCCGATTTATCTAAAATAGGAAAAGAATCGCACCAACATTTTGAACGTGTTATCCTGGTCGGAAAAGCTGCCGAGCAACTTAAACTCGTACAAATTTCGGAAGAAACCGTTTTGTTAACGGAGGCAGGTCGCTCTTATCTTAAAGCAGACGATACAAATAAACGGCTTATTTGGAACGAGAGGCTTCTCGCGATTCCTCTATTCTCCACGGTTTCGGATTGGATTAAAAAAGCTCCCGAAGGATTGTTGCCGAAAGAAGAACTTCTGGAAAAACTCGCCCGGCAACTTCCCGAAGAAGATGCCGACCTGCAAATGAAAACGCTATTAAGATGGAGCCGGTACGGCAACCTATTCAAGGCTCATAGAAAAACAAAGACGATCTCACTTTGAGAGCGCTTTAGAATAGATATCGAGTACTCTCCGAGGCATCGCATAATTTTCATTCACGAGACCGACCATATATCCTCTCAAATCGATCTTCTCCTTATAAGAAGCCAACGCAAATCCTACGGCTCCTCCAACCAAGGCAGTAAGGATGAAATTACTTGCCATCGTTAAACCGAGCCTAAAAGAAATTTCCGTGCTGCGAGCTCTTCTCTCTTCTCCATCAGCCGCGATTTCGGATGCCGTTAAGACCGGACCCTCTTCTTCGAAGGTGACATATTTCCCGTTCCATTCGGTCAATTTTCTGTTTTCGGTATGAGACACAATCCCTTCGTCAACGCTGGTTAGCCACTGGGGTGCATACCAATTCCCCCTGAAAGTCAAACCTTGTATAGCTTCCCTCACTGCTATGTTCGCTCTTTTGTTGACTTTGTAATAATTAGCGAGCAATGCGGTAGCGAGCAATCCGGCTCTCGTTTCTCGATTGCATTGTTGGAGAACAATCGGAAAAGCATTTTCAAAATTCGCTATTTTTTGGCAAAGTTCGTTTAAAAGGGGAACCGTACTGACGGTAGAAGAAAACATTCTTCCGAAATACGACGTAGTTCTCCTTATGTCCTGTTTTTGTTTCGCTTCGGCCCATCGATTATACGCTTCCGTCATCTCATTATTTAAGCCCTGCAAATCTAGATTATTTGTATTAATCATAAATAACCTTCTATTTATAGTTTTTTACTAATATTTTAACACATTTAAATTAAAAAAAATCAATTTTAATATAAATAGTAAAAATAAAAATTGGATATATAAAAAATAAAAAACATAATCTACTAAAAATAAGCGGGTTATCGATTTCTTCGTACGCGACAAAAAATGATTTATAAAAAAAACTGCTTGGATTCCGGCATATCTCTTTGACCATAAATTATTTAAGCACATAAAGCGGAGGAGTGAGCCGAGCATTGTTCGGGTTGCGGGAAGAGTTGCCCGAGCTTTAACGTCTCATCATAAAGACCACTCCGCCGGTCGATGCCTTGGATGAAAGGGAAAGTCGGTGGATCTTTCTAACTTTCCGCATCGGGCACCCCGAAAAATATTTTTAATTTCTGTGGCTCCTCCGGAACCGAACTTGCCCGCAAGTACTGAAAAAGTTACGGTTTTTGGCTCGTTTTTGTTGACAATGCTCGGCACCCCGGGTTACCGTAGTTGCCGAAAAAAAGGCTTTTTATGCAAAAAAACCAAAATAAAGCAACGCTGCTTGCAAGTTTGGGAGCAGGTCTCGAATATTACGATTTTGTCATTTACGGCCTGATGGCAAGCACCCTCAGCTCTCTTTTTTTCACGGGAGAAGGTCCGGTAGCTCTCGCTAAAACATTCGGTGTTTTTGCGGTGGGGTATATTGCCCGTCCAATCGGAGGTGTCTTTTTCGGAGCCCTCGGCGATGCTTACGGAAGAAAAAAAACGTTTTTATTCGTCATGCTTCTGATGAGTTTCAGCACCCTTAGCATCGGCCTTTTACCCACATATGCAGGGGCGGGAATCGTTGCACCCTGCGCTTTGCTTTTCTTTAGATTTCTACAAGGGCTTTCCTTCGGAGCCGAGCTCCCGGGAGCGATCACCGTCGTTAGCGAACACTCCGAAAAAAAGAAATGGGGCCTGCATACGGGTTTTGTCGTTTCAAGCGTAAGCCTAGGGGCTACCCTTGCGTCTTTGATATTATACGTATTATCTCAAACCTTAAGTGCAGAGTCCATCTCCTCTTTCGGATGGAGAATCCCCTTTCTTTTAGGAGGAATTTTCTCTATTGTGAACTACTTCATCAGGAAACATTTAACCGAAACTCCGCCGTTTTCGAAGCTTCAACAAACCAGAGGGAAAACATCCCCCTCTTTCCCCATTTTACAGCTCGCAGCCGAACATAAAAGCACCCTTTTAGCGGGAATTTCCATGACGGCAGTTAATGCAAGCCTTGTGATTTTTTTCCTATATTTCCCGACCTATATCTCGGGACACTTCGGGTATTCTCTGAAAAACGGATATCTGGGAGTCACCTGGGGTATGATCTGGGCTTCCATTATGCTTCCGATCGCGGGCCGATTAGCCGATAAATTCGGGAAACAACAAGTGTATCTATTCTCCTGTCTACTTCTCATACTTACTTGTTTTCCTCTTTTTTCTTTGCTGCGACTCGGCAGCGTCCCCGCTCTTCTTCTCTTCAGCACTTTGTTTCAAACCGTTCTCGCTTTTTTATCGGTCAGCTACTTCTCCATTATCTCTTCCATTTTTTCCACCGAAGTCAGATACACGGGAATCTCCTTTTGTTACAATATAGTTTACTGCCTAATGGGTTTTACCCCTTTTGCTATCATTGCGGTAAAAAACCCAATACTTGCTCCTTCAATTATTGTAGGATTTGCAATTATTAGCGTACTCGGCGCTTTTATCTATTCAAAAACCCCTTCTTCTCTTCGAACGGGGCGAATCTAAAACCCCAATTTCCCACTCTATTCCACTTTTTATTTTTCTTCGCAAAGTTCTAGCGATTAGATTTTTGCATTAAATAAAATATTTTCATTCACCCCTTTTTCGAGGGAAACTATTGATTAGTTTGACTATTCAGTGTTAAATTGTGGGAAACGGTGGGAAAACTATGCGCAAGTTCTTTTTTAGCGGATCAACCGAGGCTAAGTTAGACGATAAGAATCGTTTTGTCCTCCCCCAATCCATGCGCCTGGGTCTCGTTGAAGAAGGCAGACCCGAATTTAGCATAGCTCTCGGCCTCGGAGGCTGCCTTGCTATCTACAAACAAAGCGATATTGAAAAAATTGTCGAAAAATTCGCCGCAAGGCAACACGTGGGCAAGTTTCAGAAGTTTTTTACTCTCTTTTTTTCCACGTTGCATCAAACCACCTGTGACAAAATCGGAAGAGTTATACTCCCTCCGCCGCTCAAGGCCGCGGTGGGAATCCAAAGCGAAATCATGATTGCGGGAGTTCTCGGCAAGATTGAAATTTGGCCGAAAGAGACTTACGCTTCTCACCTTCAAAATCTTTTAAACGGAACCGACCCCGAAATAAATCTTTCTAAAATGTGCGAAGAAGCTTTTGCCCTTTTGGATGATCCCGCAAATCAAGAGGCCTTCGATGAGTAAACGACCCCACATTGCAATTTTAGAAAATGAAATGGCCGAATTTTTCTCTTCGAAGCATTTGAAAGTTTTCGTAGACGGCACTCTCGGAGCAGGAGGACATGCAAAAAGAATCCTCGAAGAGCATCCGGAAATTGAAACTTTTTTTGGATTCGACCAAGATCCCGAAGCTCTCGCGATCGCAAAACAAACTCTCTCTCCTTGGGGAAATAAGGTCAAATTCATCCATTCCAATTTTGTGGATTTTGATTCGGTATTAAAAAAGCACGGCGTGAAATCCGTGAACGGTTTTTTTTTGACTTGGGGGTTTCGTCAATGCAGCTAGATAACGACTACAAAGGCTTCAGTTTCTTAAGGGACGGTCCTTTGGACATGCGAATGAATCCCGAAAATCCGCTCACCGCAAAAGAGGTGGTTGCAAAGGCTTCCGAAAAAGAACTCGGTCGTATTTTTCAGGAATACGGCGAAGATCCCAGGTGGAAAGCAGCAGCTAAAACAATAGTGGACGCGAGAAAAAAAGGTCCGATCCGAACCACTAAGCAACTTGCCGATCTTTTATCCGAAACTTTACGCACCAAGATTCGAGGAAAACTGCACCCTGCAACGCTGGTATTTCAGGCTCTTCGCATTTTCGTGAATAAAGAGATGGAAGTGCTCGAAAAGACTCTTTCGAAAGCTATCTCCTTTTTAGAATCGGACGGCCTTATAGGAGTGATCAGTTTTCACAGCTTCGAAGATCGAATCGTAAAAAACATACTCAGAGATGCTGCAAAACCGATTAAAGACGGGAAAGAAAAACTTTTACCGTCCCTTACCTTATTAACAAAAAAGCCTCTTGCCCCCTCTTTGAAAGAGATCCGCTCCAATATGAGGGCCAGAAGTGCAAAACTACGATTCGCGCAAAAAAATTGAGGTTTTATGAAAAATAAAAAAATCATCGTTGTACAAATTTTCAGCTGCCTTGCTGCCGTCACCGCTTGCTGGTTTTCCTATTTGGAAAAACAAAATGAATTGACGGGACTTCGTCTTTACGCTCCGAAACTTGTTATGGAAGTAAAAGAAATCAGGGAAGCTAATACTCACTTGAAATACCGAATCCAAGAACTCTAAAGCCCCGAAAATCTTATAAAATTAGCCGATGATCCCAGATTCAATCACCTGAAACACCCTTTCGGCAAAGACATCTTGGTACTACAAGAACAAAAAGAGCCTTCGTCTTCCGGAACTAAAAACACTCTGGCTTTGGGAGCTTCTAAATAAGTCAACTACGGCTCTCCAAAGAGAGAGTCTTGTAAGAAAACTAAGCCTAAGTTGACCGGGCTAAGTTCTTGTAAGTAACAAGAGCTACGTTAGAGAAGAGTAGATAGGCACCTTGGAATGCGGCTCCG
>Ga0116227_10008255_pt1 | contig 19763 bp, 19 predicted proteins | sample S1TSphgellanicum_FD_89693 | JGI IMG/M metagenome (GOLD analysis project Ga0116227, IMG submission 89693) | Host-associated microbial communities from peat moss isolated from Minnesota, USA - S1T2_Fb - Sphagnum magellanicum MG | ecosystem: Host-associated > Plants > Peat moss > Unclassified... | reverse complement strand
GTGGTCTTGCCCAACCCCGGCGGACCATGAAAAAGTATATGATCTAGCGGCTCGCCACGCAGGTTGGCCGCCTTAATAAATATGCGCAGGTTCTCTATCAGCTTGGGCTGGCCCGAAAAATCTTCAATGCTTTGCGGCCGTATACTGTTCTCGTATTCACGCTCCTGGGGGTTCAGGGAATCGCCGGGCCGCACATGAGATGTTTCCATGGCTTAAAGATAGTTGATCTTGGTGTTTCTGAAAGCAACACTAATGGTTTACCAACAACTTGCCAGTTGCCTGTCCGTATGCGGTTCTCATAGAGTAGAAATACATACCTTCGGGCAGGTCATTTGTATTTATTTGAGTTTGCCCGGAAAGTGCATTAAGAATGGTGATATTTTTTACTTCCCGGCCTAATGCATCAAACAATTGCACGGCCATATCAGTTCTTTGAGTTAGTGAATATTTGATAATGACAGACTGGTTTGCTGGATTGGGAGTTAGCCTGGCAGTTATATTTTGAATGACTTCTGGTACATCATCGTGGAAATAATTCAGGGCTATATTACCTATCATCCAGCCATCTCTGTATGCATTTGACCGACCAGAAATAAATGTGAAGCGTAATAGAAGATAGCCTACATGATAGTTGCTGTCAGAAGAATTAAGACAAGACCAGGCGATAGTATCCCAACCCGATGTTGAACTGGAAAGATCAATATGCGGAGTTATTAATTGAAACTCAGGGTCGCCAAATAGATTTGTCCAATTCTTTCCTGTATCGCGGGATATATCCAAAAATGCTCTATCGCTTGTATCAATGTCAAGTTGAAACACAAATGAAACCGCCGCCAGTCCATACCAAACGTTTTTGGGGACTTTAAGGACAAAAACTGAAGTGTCGCCGGGCATGCAACTCGAAATGGTATCTGTTACAATAGCATTAGGCAATGAATAGGCCGAGGTAAAATGTTGTTTCGATGGACGACCAACCTCCCATTTATTGTTGCGGTACGAAGTATCAATTTGTACAAACATTGAACTGGTTAGCAAACTGTCGTACGGCTGGCTGCTATAAATGTATTGCTGATTGATATTGAAGTTGATAAAAAAAGCAGTACTACCGGGTTGCGCATACAAAAATTGTGTGAATAGACAAAGAAGAAGTGTAAGGATAGGTTTCACGAGAACGGGTTTAAATCAAATATACAGAATAATCCTATCGTATGTGGTGGCTGATTTGACGAAATAAATAAAACATACATGGTATGTTTTGCAGCATAGATTACCTTTGCGCAAATTTTAAAAAGTAATTATGGCGCTGCAAGTAGGAATAGTGGGCTTACCCAATGTAGGAAAATCAACATTGTTCAATGCTGTGAGCAACAGTGCAAAGGCACAGGCGAGCAACTATCGCTTTTGTACCATAGAGCCGAATGTGGGCCAGGTAGATGTACCCGATGAGCGTATAGATGAGCTGGCACGCCTGGTGCAGCCACAGCGCACAGTGCCTACTACTATAGAGTTCGTAGATATAGCCGGCCTGGTAAAAGGTGCCAGCAAGGGTGAAGGACTGGGCAACAAATTCCTGGCCAATATACGTGAGGTAGATGCTATAGTGCATGTCATCCGCTGCTTTGAAGATGAGAACATACTGCGCGATGAGGGCGACATAAACCCCATTGGCGACAAGGAAATAATAGATACCGAGCTGCAACTGAAAGACCTGGAAAGTGTAGAGAAGAAAATGCAGCGTGCGGAAAAAATGATAAAGGCCGACCCTAAGCAAAAAGTGGTGTACGAAGTACTGGCACGCTGTGCGGAACACCTGGGACAGGGCAAGAACATTCGCGGCCTGCAACTGGAAGGTGAGGAGCTGGAAGCTATTGCCGACCTGTTCCTGCTGACACAGAAGCCCGTACTATACGTAGCCAACGTGGATGAGCCTGCGATACTGACCGGGAACAAGTATAGCGAAGCGCTGGTAGCCGCCGCCAAAGCTGAAGGTGCAACGGTGATAGTGATGAACAACAACATTGAAGCACAGATAAGCGAACTGGAAACACAGGACGATAAAGAACTTTTCTTTAGTGAATACGGGCTTACAGAGCCGGGCCTCAACAGGCTGATACGTGGTGCCTACCAGTTGCTGAACCTCATCACCTACTTTACTGCAGGTGTGCAGGAAGTGCGCGCATGGACCATACACCGCGGCTGGAAAGCTCCACAGGCAGCCAGCGTGATACATACCGACTTTGAGAAAGGCTTCATCAAGGCTGAGACCATAAGCTATGCCGACTATGTGCAATACAAAAGCGAAGCTGCATGTCGCGAGAATGGCCGCCTGCGCATAGAAGGTAAGGAATATGAGGTGAAGGACGGCGACGTGCTGCACTTCAGGTTCAATGTATAGGAGCCGCAATACTTTCTACCTAACAAAAAAGCGTTTCGTTCATACGAGGCGCTTTTTTTAGGTCGTTTATGAATTGCTGTTATGTTCCTCGTTATCTTAATGGTCAGCTGCCGCTGCTTACCCTTACTATGCCTGCTTTAATAGCGTATATGGCCAGCCCTGTGCGCGACTTTACATCCAGCTTTGCGAAAAGGGCTTCCCTGTATCCATCTATGGTGCGGGGGCTCAGCACCATTTCTTCGGCTATTTCGCGGTAGGTCTTTTCGGTACAGCAGAGCGCCAGGAACTGCAGCTCTTTTTCATTAAGTGTAGTATCTGCTTTGCCGCCAGGTGACTGTAGCATTTTCATCAGCCTGCCGGTGACCAGGTCTGAGTAGTAAAAGCCATGCTCGTGTATCTGTAAAATGGCGTTGCGCAATTCAGATGGGTCAGCGTCCTTTAGTACATAACCATTGGCACCGTTGCGCAGCATTTTTATAATGTTGAGCTCGTTATCGTACATGCTCAGCGCCAGTATGCGGCAGTTGGGGTATTTTTGTTTCAATGCACGTGCCGTTTCATAGCCATTCATTACCGGCATGTTTATATCCAGGATGAACACATCGGGTATCTGTGCTTCACCGGCCGTTATTTCCAGCAGTTCTTTACCATTACCAGCCTCATAAGCAACGCTCATATGCTCGAACTTGGATATCAGTTCTGCAACACCTTTCCGTAATATGGCGTGGTCGTCTGCTAATGCTACTTGTATCATTGGTCCTGATCTTTAAGGGTGTCTATCTCAAGGTGTATGGTAGTTCCTTTTTGTTTTTGTGAATTTACTTTCAGGCGTCCTTTCAGCATAGCAGCACGTACCTGCATATTGTTGAGGCCTATACCATCACTTTTTATTTCGTTGGTGTTGAAGCCTGTACCGTTATCCTGTATGGTCACCACCAGCAAGTGTATTTTGTAGTCAAGATATATATCTATTGCCGTAGCCGATGCATGTTTTATGGCATTGGCCATAGATTCCTGCACAATGCGGAATATAAGCAGCTCCTGCTCGTGGCTCAGGTTATATTTATCGCCCGATACGTGTAGCTGTACGGTAAGGCCTTTTGCGGAATATATATAACGCAGTTCTTTTTCTATTGCATCTATTAGCCCCGCCTTTGCTATAAAAGAATTGTTGAGGGTATGGCTTATGTTGCGCAGGTCATTAATGGCCCTGCTTAGGAGTTCTGTAGTCTCGGTCACTCGCTGTATAGTATGTTCTTCGTGGGTCTCTGTCTTTATATTGTACAATTGGTGTTTTACAGAACTCAGCAATTGTCCTGCATTATCGTGTATCTCTTCAGAGAAGTATTTAAAAGATTGCTCCTGCACCTCCAGCTTGGTTTGCAGCAGTTGCGTATCGTACTGGTGCTGTATTTCCAGTTTTTCGGTATAGAACCGCACTTGTCTCCTCTTATACTGTATCAGGAACAGGATAAGTGCAGACACAAAGATGGTGATGAACAGCGTGCCTGCTATAAATATGAAAAATATACTGTCATTTTGGTCCAATATCTCAGGCTTTTGTAAGATTGTTAAACTTCGGGCGCAATTTTAATAGTGCGTATCCGATGGGAATATATACCATTATATTTAAGAGCGTATAATACAGCAATATCATTGGATATTCGTCTGAACCCTTTAAATAAAGTACGAATGACCAGTAAAAAAAAGTAACAGACCATAATACCAATAAACTTCTCCAGATATAAAAATGAGGATACTCTGAAAGTTTCAGAATATCCTCACGATCGGAAAATTTGTACAAAACGTATAAAGCTTGGGGACAGATAATAAGACACTCTAACACTAACATGTAGCTATTATATGTGTTTATTTTTTGAATGTATATATCGCCTATACCGAACAAAGAACTTAATAATACTACCGCAGCTATTAATATTTTCTTGGGTTTTTCAAAAACCGTATATATAAAGTATACGGAAATAAGCGCAAGCTCAAATATGCTATATATATGCGATACAGCGGAGCTACTACCATATTCCTGCTGGAAATAAATACTGAAAATTTCATTTATGTACATCACCAATAAAAAAAAGAAAAATATCTTTAACGCGATATCCATCCTTTTATAGTAAAAGGCACCAACAATGACATTAAAGGATATTACTGCATAATATGCATATCGTAATTCTCCAATTGTTTTCCAAACCGCTGTCGCCCGCATAGTATCATTTAGTCAGTGATTAGATCTGATTTATTTAACAGTGCTACTTTCCTGAACCTGGAGGTAATATGTGCTCTAAAACACTTTGGCTACCAGTACCATCATCATAATATACTGGGCTACCGCTTTTATAGCAAGTAATTACCAGTGTCTCAGAATAATCATCATTGATACCTTTTTGGATGTATATCTGATCTGCATTGCTCTGATCTAAATAGAGTTGTAAATTGGGCATATCTACATAGTGGGTGTTGGCATCCGCTCTTAAACGCCCTAATATTCTTTGTGCATCTGTAAGTGCAATAAATTCTCCAGACATTTTTTTTTGGTTTTTGGTTTTAAAATAATACTGTGAAAGTAGTCATCTGTTGCGATTAGCACTCCGTAAAAACCCCATTTTTTATCTAAAAGATATTGCTACATTGCCCAAAATGTTAAAATACGGTAATTAATTATTTTTTAATTATTTAAATGGAGATATTTAAATGCATAACCAACAAGGGGAGCTCGAAGATAATGGAAAAAGGAAACTGTTGATTTTGGCTAGCCTCACTGTAATCCTTACTTTCACATTCTTATTGTTTTAACCACCAGTATATGAAATATTCTGCCATCCCAGCAACCTTGTTCTCGCAAAACCGCCAGCGTTTTATAGAAAAAATGAAACCTAATTCTGTAGCCGTTTTTCATGCCAGCCCCACACTGCCACAAAGCGGTGATGGTACATATACCTACAGGCAAGATGCAGATATTATTTGGCTGAGTGGTATAGTGCAGGAAAAAACATTAGTGATATTATATCCCGATAATCCGGATAAAAGTGCCCGTGAGGTGCTGGTTTTGTTGCGCCCCAATGATCACCTGGAAAAATGGGTAGGGCATAAGCTGCGCAAGAACGAGGCTACCGCCATATCTGGTATCAGCAATGTACAGTGGCTGGATGGACTGGATGCGATGCTGCAGGTGATGATGAACAGTGCTGACTTTGTGTACCTGAACACCAACGAGCACAACCGCCGCGACACAGAACTGCCACGTTTGGCATTGGAGTTCGTGGAAAGCATCATGAAGCAATACCCGTTGCACCACTATGAGCGTGCCGCACAGATAACCAAACAGTTAAGGCCTATAAAAACGGCGGCAGAAATAGATGTGGTGCGGACAGCAGTGGATATTACCCACAAAGCGCTGAACCGCGTATTGCAATTTGTGAAGCCCGGTGTGATGGAATACCAGATAGAGGCGGAAGTGATACACGAATTCATAAGCAACCGAGCCACAGGCTACGCTTACGACCCTATAATAGCCAGCGGCGACAGGGCACGTACACTCCACTATACAGAGAATAACGATGTGTGTAAAGATGGCGAACTGATACTTATGGACTTTGGCGCACAATATGGCAACTACAATGCCGACCTTACCCGCACCATCCCGGTGAATGGTAAGTTCACGCCAAGGCAGAAGGAAGTTTATGAGGCTTGCCTTACCGTGCACAACTATGGCAAAAGCATTTTAAAACCAGGTATCCTGTTCCCGGATTATGTAAAAGCCATTAATGAGGAGATGGAAAGGCAGTTGGTAAAGATAGGCCTGATAACTGCAGAGGACATTAAGAACCAGGATCCGGAGAACCCTGCCTTCAAAAAGTATTTCTATCACGGTGTTACCCACCACCTGGGTCTTGTGGTACACGACTCAGGAAGCTATACCGACGAGGTAAAAGAAGGCATGCTCTTCACTATAGAGCCCGGCATATATATAGAGCAGGAACAAATGGGTATCCGTATAGAGAACAATATATGGATAACAAAAGATGGCAATGAAGACCTTTTCAAAAACATACCTATCACTGTAGAAGAAATAGAAGCGGCAATGGCCAGGTAAAAAAGAAGAGAAGCTTATACCATCGCTTGCTGGTGGTACAAGTTTTATGCAGTTCGCTATTATAAAACGCACATAATGATACAGGCGCTGAAGCAAGGCTTATTGCATCTGTTCTACCCTAACCTCTGTTATGGGTGCAACAAGCCTTTGCTTGCCGGCGAGGACGTGCTGTGCCTGCATTGTCATCTGCTCTTGCCCCTCACCGGTTATCATGATGTGGCAGACAATGAAACGGCACTAAGATTTGCAGGCAGGCTTCCATTTGCACATGCCACTTCGTTTGCGCATTTTACCAACGATGGGTTGCTGCAACACCTGCTGCATGGCCTTAAGTACAAGAACAGAAAAGATATAGGTACCTACCTGGGCAGGCAGTTTGGCGCAGAACTGCAGGCCACACACTGGATAAACGACATAGATGTGATCATAGCCGTGCCACTGCATCCCCGCAAAGAAAAGGTACGTGGCTATAATCAAAGTATACTTATCGCGGCAGGTATGGGTGAGGTACTGGGTAAACCGGTCATCAAAAATGCCTTATTGCGCAGCCGCCATACCGAAAGCCAGACAAAAAAAACGCGGGCACAACGGCTGGAAAATATGAACAATGCATTCACCATACGTGAAGACAAGCTGGATGGTGCGCGGCATATTCTGCTGCTGGACGATGTACTAACTACCGGCGCAACGCTAGAAGCATGTGCGTTGGCCTTTACAAACACAGCAAATATTCAGGTAAGTATCGCAACCATTGGCATCGCCAATTAGTAAACATTTCATACCCGGTTATAAATAACCCTTATTGCGGTTCTTGATTAATAGTTATACCTTAATATTAAATTAACGATGGTTGTCGGAATAAATGTTATTATATGACGAAGTTATTTTTCTTTTTTTCAAGGCATAAGATCTGCGAATAGAGACCTATTTAAAGACTCTTACAATGTAGAAAAAAAGGGAAAGAGCGACCCAGATGATAGTATTTATTTCGACATCCATCGTCACATTGCCTCATTGTCATTTATCTAAAACGATCGGATCATGAAGAAACTTTTTTTAACAGCAGCTACGCTATCCTTGTTTGCAGGAACAAGTTTTGGCGCAGGGTACCAGCTTAACCTGCAGGGACTACGACAATTGGCTATGGGTGGTAGCGGCACAGCATGGCCGTGGGACGCATCCACCATTTTCTATAATCCCGGAGGGCTTGCGCGCTTGCAGGGAGTACAGGCTAATGTGAGCGGACTGATGATAATACCAACCGTGCAGTATGCATCCGGTTCCACCGGTACCACTGCTACCACACAGTCGCAGCAGTTCTACCCGTTCAATGCATATGTAGGTGGCCCTATAAAAAAGGGAAGTAAGCTGGCACTGGGCTTGGGTGTGTATACTCCCTTTGGCAGTGGCCTTACCTGGGACAATAACTGGGCTGGTAAGTACCTGGCACAGTCTATATACCTGCAAAGCATTTTTGTGCAGCCTACTGTTAGTTACCGCATCAATGATATCATATCTGTTGGCGGTGGTTTTATATATGCTTTTGGCAACCTGGATTTCAAACAGGCTTTACCGGTCACCAACGAAAATGGTAGCGACGGCCAGGCCGACCTAAAGGGTAATGCCAACGGTACAGGGTACAACCTGGGCGTGCAACTAAAAGCGAATGACAAACTACAGTTCGGCCTTACTTACCGCTCACGGGTAGATATGAAGGTGAAGTCGGGTAATGCCAATTTCACAGTTCCGGCATCGTTATCGTCATCGTTCCCGAATACCAATTTTTCTGCCACGCTGCCATTACCCGAGGTCGCATCTGTGGGCGTAGGTTACAAACCCATTAAAAGGTTGACACTACAACTGGATGTCAACTTTATAGGCTGGAGCGCTTACGACTCTTTGAAATTCAATTTTACACAACACACCTCTCAGTTGAAAGATCAGCACGCGCCACGCCTGTACCAGAACACGGTAGCTGTAAGGCTGGGTGGAGCTTATGAGCTGAATAATAAATTTACGGTTATGGCAGGTGCGGCTTACGACCCCACACCAGTACGCGATGGCTATGTATCGCCAGAGCTGCCCGATGCGGACCGTTTGGTGTTGACCTGTGGTCTTACATACAGGCCAGTGCATAAGATATACGTAATGGCTGCACTGGAGTACACTACCACCGCAAAAAGAAATTCCACTTACGACTTTGGCAATTTCAGCGGTACTTACCAAACCAAGGCACTCACTCCAGGCATAGGCATATCATACGATTTCTAAACCCCCTCCAAAAACAGAAAATTTATGAAGAAGATACATATAGCAGGGTTGTTGGTATTATCTATGGCAGCCTGCAAACCAGACCTTAAAACAGCAGCACCAACTGCTGGTACGGCAAACTTTAGTGTATACCTGGCGGTGGGTAACTCGCTCACGGCAGGTTATGCAGATAATTCGCTGTACCTGACAGGGCAACAAAATTCATATCCTGAAAGGCTTTCTGAGCAGTTTAAGCTGGTTGGCGGCGGTGCTTTCAAACAACCATTGCTGATGAGCGACGTGGGGCTACCAACTCAAAAGCTGGTACTGGGCATGTCTACATCGTGTGCAGGTGTTACCTCACTGGGACCGGTGCCATACCCGCAACCTGTTAACTGGGCCGATACGGTAAATATCTCGGCTCAGGGACCATTCAATAATGTGGGCGTTCCGGGCATACGCTGTATAGATTATATAGTACCGGGCTATGCAAATCTTGCAGCGGCAGGAGGTTATCCGTATGCGAAACGTTTTTTTGCTAATCCTGCTGCAAGGCCACTTGATGAGGCCCTGCGCATAAAGCCAACATTCTTTACTTGTTGGTTGGGAAATAACGATGTACTGCTATATGCAACAGGCGGTGGACTGGGGGCAGACCCTGGTACAAACCCGGGAGATATATCTGCACCCGCGTTCTTTGATGCTGCGTACAACATTGTTATAGACTCGCTTGTAGCTAATGGTGCAAAGGGTGCATTGATGAATATACCTGATGTTACCGCTATACCGTTCTTTACTACTGTTCCTATCAATGCGTTGGTACTTCGCCAGGGCCAGGCCGATTCTCTGAACGCTGCTTACGGCGGGCTTAACGGTATTCATTTTGCCGCGGGTGCCAACAACTTTGTGGTGCAAGATCATTCGGGCAATTTGAAGCAGATACAGACCGGCGAATATATATTGCTGACCGTACCACAAGATTCCCTGACCTGTGCAGGCTGGGGCAGCCTGAAACCAATCCCGAGCCAATATGTACTGACCAGCGAAGAGGTGGCTAATGTAAAGGCAGCAACCACGGCATACAATACTACCATACAGACAGCTGCAACAGCACATGGTCTGGCGTATGTAGATATGAACAGCTACCTGAAGACACTGACCTCAGGTATAGTGTTCAATGGGGCAGCTTACAATGCTACATTTGTTACCGGTGGTGCGTTCTCGCTCGATGGCGTGCACCTTACACCACGTGGCTATGCACTTGCAGCCAACTTTATTATACAGAATATAAACACCCAGTACAAGGCTACCATACCTACTATTGATGCCAATAAGTATCCGGGGGTAAGATTCCCTTAGTTTGGTCTATAATTTTAAAAGCCAGGCTCAACAGATGATTGTTGTGCCTGGCTTTTATTTTTTCAGCTTAATAAGTAAGCTCCTATTGCGATGATCGGTATGGGAAAGTGCCGCCATCCACAACATGTATCTTTTGGCGTACGCGCATGCTTGGGTTTTGATAAAAACTGATAATGTGGTTATCAATGTAGACGTCTTCAAGATTCATGAGCTGCGATAGTTCATCCGGCAGTTTCAGTGCACCACAATTCACTACATCCAGCTCCTGTAGTAGGGCGCAGTTGCCTATAGATGCAGGTATTTTATCTAGCCGGTTGTAGGGCATGTATAAGAACGCCATCTTTTTCAGGTTGCCTATATCTCTGGGCAGTGCTTCCAGTTTATTGTTACCAATATCAAGGTGTTGTATGTTTTTGCATTGCGTAAGGCCGTCAGGCAATGTTTCTAACTCATTGTAAGAAATGATCAGCTTTTCAAGGTGATGCAGGCTGCCAATGGCAACAGGCAGTTGCTCTATATAGTTGCCGGTAAAATTCAGATACTTAAGCGGGGCAATATAGCACAGTGAATCTGGCAATGCGGTTAGCTTATTGTAACCCATCACCAGTGTCTCCAGCTCGCTCAGCCGCGCAATAGCAGCTGGTATGGTCTGTATCTTGTTGCGAAACAGGTTCAGTTTCTTGAGCTTGGTGCAGGTAAATAAGAAGGGTGGTAGTTCCTCTATCTGGTTATTGCTCAGGTCCAGCTCCTCCAGGTTAGGGAACTGTGTTATCACATATGGTATGCTCCTAAGCCGGCTAAAGGTCAACTTCAAAGCTCTAACATTGTTGCGGTCTTCCAGTGCTTTATTGGTATCAGTATACACCTTGGTGGCCTGGGCATAAAAAGTACTCAATAGCAACAGGCAGAGGATAGGTATGGTCTTACGCATATACGTTGATTTATACTGCTGATGAATTATTTATTGAGCTCTTTGTATTCAGCATAGCTTATCATTTTGTAGTCGGCAGGTATCCTGAAGTAAGAGCTCTCTACTGGTTTCAATTCTATCTTTTCTACTGTAAAGTGCATTACTATATTGCGCTCATTGGTAATGTCAAACTCCAGCGGCAGAAAAGTGGCCCCTGGTAGCCTGTCGTACAAATGCTCATAAGCAGGTTGCAGTGCCTTTGTGCAATACAACGAAACACTTTCGCCGTCGGAATAGGTTATTTGTACTTTTTGTGCCTCGTAACCGCCCAGTGTCTTTTTATCATCCAGGTATTTTATAGCAAAACCTTCATATTTTTTTTGTTTTGCCAGGTGTTCTTCCAGGTTATGCTGTATAGCATACTTTTTATCGCCGGCCACCTGCAGGCTATACATACTATTGGCGTTTCCATTCATGATCACCACGTCATTGTAACCATTACTTATGGTCAGTTCTTTTCTCACCACTTTGCCTTTCACGGTCAGCGTATAGGTGCCATCGTAAACTTTTTTATCAGATGGGTCCTGGCTGCTAAAACTCAGACGATATACAACAACACCTTCATCAAAAACTTTTTGGCACCATGCGCAACCGGGGGCCAGACAAAATATAGCAAATAGTAGGGTGTAGGTAGCATTTCTCATATATAGACGCATAAGCACTCTAAATATAAGTAATAAATGTTGGACATAAAAAAAGCCCTTTGTCTCTAACTATTATGTCTAGGTAAACGACCATCATTTTTTATTGGCCTGCTATATAGACGGAAATATTCACATCGAACCCCAGCCCAACTTATCTTCATTGTTAAAATTCCTGTTTACATCGTTACGATCCTTATTTTCGTATATTACTATATTAAAGGATCAAAGCTATATGCCATCACCGATCAAAAGAATTATAAGGAAAATTTCGAAAGCAAGAGGCTTTGTTGCAGGGGTACTGGTAGCCGGTGTTTTTTTTCTGTTCGTTCAGGCAAAGACCAATGACTCTTATTTCGAGATATCTAAGAACCTCGACATTTTTGCCACACTTTTCAAAGAACTCAATACATATTATGTAGACCCGATAGAACCAGGCAAGCTGGTAAAAGTAGGTATCGATGCAATGCTGGAGGACCTGGATCCTTATACCAACTACATAACAGAATCGGATATTGAGGATTATGAATTTATGACCACAGGCAAGTATGGTGGTATAGGTGCCAACATCCATAAAAAGGGTGATGATACTTTCGTAGGGGATGTGTACGAGAATAGCCCTGCCCAAAAAGCTGGCCTGCACCCCGGCGACCTTATAGAGTCGATAGCCAACCAGCCACTGAAGGGCAAGAACATGGATGATATAAGCTTGTTACTTAAAGGCGCACCAGGTACACAAGTGAACATGAAGGTGAAGAACATATACACCGGTGTAAGTTCTTCAAAACAAATAACGCGCGGCGAAATTGAAGTGAGCAGCGTACCCTATGCAGGCTTTGTAGGCCCGCAGAAAAATATTGGGTACGTGCGCCTCACGCAGTTCACACAGGGTTGTGGCAGGCAGGTAAGAAATGCCTTCGACAGTTTGAAGACCGCTAACCCTAATATGAAAGGTGTAGTGCTCGATCTGCGCAACAACCCCGGTGGCCTGCTGGATGAGGCCGTTAATGTGTGCAATATATTTGTGGACCGCGGTCAGATGGTGGTAAGTACCAAAGGCAAAATGGCGGACATGGACAAAGACTACAAAACCCTTGGCGCTGCATGGGACACTCAAATACCCCTTACTGTACTTGTCAATCACTCATCAGCATCAGCATCAGAAATTGTGGCCGGTACCATGCAAGATCTGGATCGCGGTGTGATAATAGGAGAACGCTCTTACGGTAAAGGATTGGTGCAAACTACGCGCCCCCTCGGCTACAATGCGCGCCTGAAACTTACCATTGCCAAATATTACACTCCCAGCGGCCGTTGCATACAGGCCCTGGACTATACGCACCGCAATGCTAATGGCAGTGTAGGTTACGTGCCCGATTCCCTAAAAATATCTTACAAAACAAAGAATGGCCGTACCGTACGCAGTGGTGGTGGCGTAGAACCTGATGTGAAACTGAAAGAAGACCCTATCAGCCAGATAGTTATCACCCTCTATACAAAGAATTACCTCTTCGACTACGCGTCTGATTACGCTAATCAACACCCCACCATAGCGCCATCCAACGAATTTGCGCTTACTGACGCTGACTATAGTGCATTTACAAAGTGGCTGGATAATAAAGACTATTCTTATAAAACAGAGACAGAATATGCTTTTGATTCCCTGAAAAGAACAGCTGAGAAAGAAAAGTACTATGCTGATGCCAAGAGTGCGTTTGATGCACTACAGCTAAAAATATCGCACGACAAAAAACAAGACCTGGTAAAGTACAAAGACGAAATAACACACGTGCTGGAAGGCGAGATAGTATCGCGCTACTACTACCAACGCGGGCGCATAGCGCAAAGCCTCAGGAACGATAAAGACCTGGAGCAGGCCCTGTCTTTACTGCAACAACCAACTGGTGAGTACCATAAGCTACTGGAAGGCAAAAAATAGCCGTACCGATTAATTTGCATGTATTATCAAATGTTGAGCGCAGCTTTTTATCTTTGTCTGCCTTTTATGAGCGTTGACAGCGCATTTTAAACAAACGCTGGGAAGTACCTACAGGTTCATTTATGTTAAAACCTACAATTTCTATATGCATACCGACCTATAAAAGGGTTCATCTTTTGCCACGCTTGCTGGATAGTATAGAAAGGCAAGACTACAAGGACTATGAAGTAATTGTAAACAATAATAGCGAAGAGCAGCGGCTGGAAGAAATATGCAAAGAGTATGCGTCCAGGATAAATATAAAATACTATAAAAACCCTGTTGAGTTGTCCGCAGGGGCCAACTGGAACCGGTGTATGGATCTTTGTACCGGCGAATGGGTGAAGGTAATGCACGATGACGACTGGTTTGTGACCGACGAAGCCCTAAGCGAATTTGCACAAGCAGCAGAACAGAAAAAAAAGTTTATCTGGTGTGGATGGACCACTAAGAATGAAAATACCGGTGAAGAGGTGTCTAAACTAATGACGCCAGAGTACGCCCAGAAAATAATAGACAATCCATTTTTGCTTTTTGGCCACAATACTATGGGGCCGCCCAGTTGTATAATGACGCATCACACGATCAAAATTCGGTACGATGTGCGGATGACCTGGCTGGTAGACATAGACCTTTTTATTAACATACTGCTACAGGAAAAAGAAGCTGTTTACATAAACAGGAACCTGGTATATTTCAGTTACAACAGTACACAGCTCACCAATACTTTTGGCCGTAATAAAGGCACAGAGATATCAGAGTCGCTTATGATATGGGAAAAGCATAAGTATGATATGATACGCAATGCCATAAATTTTGACGCATGGTGGCGCATCATAAGAAATCTGGACATAACATCGACAGATGAATTTGCAGGCTACGCAAAAGGGCTGCCAGTACCGCCTTTTATCGACCGGATGATCAACATTCAGCATGCACTGCCCAAAAAATTAACAAGGATACCAGTGGTCTCAAAGTTGCTGATGCTCTATTGTTATTTGTTTTTCTACCGGCCTGCAAAGTAGTTGTTGAGTTTGCCACTAACGCTTTTTGCCAACAATAACATTATTCAGGTACAGGTCTGAACGGGATATGCGTTTGGGCAATATCTTAGCTATCAGAAGACTTAGTATTAGGAAGGGAGTAATAAAAATAGTGAACAAAATAGTTTCTAGCACCTTGGGCTTGTGCGGTATAAAATAGTAGACATATAAAGCGATACCCTGCGCCATCGACTCAAAGTAGCTCCCTGTTTTCACATAGTTGATCACTTCAAAGCCATGCTTTTCAAAAAGGCTTTTCAGTGCAAAGGAAGAGTACCTGGCATAATCGTAAGGTTGCTCATGCTCTGGCCAGAAGAAGGGGCAGGTAAGTAAAATGTGTCCCCCGGGCTTTAACACACGTTGCATTTCTGCCAATATCACATCCGGGTTAAAAACATGCTCCAACACCTCGCTTGAAAAAATAGAATCAAAATGATCTTCAGGAAATGGTATGGTCACACCATCATAAAATACATCGGCCGAGAGGTTGCTGTTCTTCTTGCTCACCTCTGTTTCATAATCTAGCCCAATGTATTTGTCAACATTGAATAAACTAATGTAAGGCTTGCTGCCGCAACCAAAATCAAGAACAGTACCACGCATGTAATGAATATTCCCGGCTATAGCACGGTATAGCCTTGTCCTTATGATGTAGAAAGGGTTAAAAAATATACTATACCATCTTGGATTGAATGCTTCCCTTACTTGTTGCATGAGTGGTCTGAATGCCTGTTAATAACGGCAAGATAAATATTTTATACCCAACCTATTACAAAAAGTAGGTAAGCCCCTAAGAAAATGAACAATATGAAAAATTATGACCGTTAAATCAAAAAAACAACTCAATTTTATTATCGGAAATAGATAGCACAGCATAATATATAATGGGTATAGTATTTCGTCAGTCTGTTAAAACAACAATGGTCATTGCACTAGGTTCTGTACTTGGTGCAATAATAACGGTAGCGTACACCCATGTGTTGAATAAGCCCGACCTTGGGTTTATTAACTACGTAGTGGCGCTGTGTGCCATGATGCAGTTGCTGGTGCAGTTCGGTACGGGCTCGTTGCTGCAGGTGTTCATACAGAAATATGCAAAAGGTGATGAGCGCAGGCGTGTGCTGCTCACATTTTGCATGCTGATACCGTTGGTGGTCATCGCATTGCTATGTATACCCTTCTTCTTGTTCAAGGTGCAGGCCATAAACAGCAGCAACCCTGCTGATCGGCTCAACCTCCTCACCTTTTATGACCTTATACCCATAACAGTATTCCTGTGGAGCTACATGACGTTATTCGACTTCTTCCTGGCATCCCAGTCGAAGAATGCATTGTCGGCTTTTGTGCGCGATGTAGTGTTGCGCATATGCAACATCATACTTATAGTCCTTTTCTTTTTTAAGACCATCAGCTTCTTTTCTTTTGTTACAGGTTTGCTGCTCATGTATGGCATTCCTGCCTTTATACTCTTCCTGCTGACCCTGCGTACCGAAAAGCGTTTGTTCTCTGCTAACTGGCGCGTGTTTGGCCGGGAAGATTATCGCAGCATGTTCCACTTTACATGGTACCACTTGCTCATCCTTACTTCTTATTATCTCCTGGGCAATGTAGATATCATCATGCTGGGCGCTATGGACAAAAGCGGTATGGCCTCTATAGCCGTGTACAAGATAGCTTTCTATGTGCTATCCCTGATGCTTATTCCCAGTATAGCTATGGCATCGGCCACATTCCCTATCCTCAACAAGGCATATATCAATAACGACCACGTAGAGCTCAAAAGTCTCTTCAACAGGTCTGCGGTCAATACCTTGCTGGTCACGCTCGGTACTGCTGCACTGCTTTTCTGCAACCTGCCCAACATGCTCACTTTTATTGCCAAAGGGTACGACCAGATCATACCCCTCTTTACCATACTCATACTTGGGCGTATAGTAGATGTGGCCACCGGGCTGAATAACGAGGTCATCAGTATCTCTAAATATTACAAGTTCAGCTTCAGGGTGTGCCTGTTGTTGGTAGTGCTTGTTTTTGTGTTCGACTACTTCCTGGTGCCCCGGTACAGCATATACGGTGCAGCTTGGGGCACCTCACTGGCACTGGTCATTTACAATCTGCTGAAGTACCTTTTCTTATGGAAGAAGATGCACCTTCAACCATTCGATAAGAACACATTACTACTGTTCGTTTCCGTAGCTCCGGCAGTTGTGGCAGGCTACTACATGCCCTACCTCGTCAATGTATATGTAGATGGTATAGTGCGTTCCCTGGTCATAGTGGTCATATACGCAGGTATGTTGGTATGGCTCAAGCCATCGCCCGATCTTAACCTGTACCTGGCCAGCGTAAAGCAGCACAAAAAATTGTTTTAGCACGTTTTGTTCATATGCATTATATTTGTGTGTTGCACATCGGGCCAGTATACTCTTTACACCACGTGCAGCAGGCGCCAGCCGCCATTCAATAAATATCCTTGGCATACCTTTTTAATTGTTACCCGTTTGTTTAAATACAAACGAGGCTTTGATATTTTACAACAATACTACTTACATGAACTTAGAATATAACACCAGTCGCAGCAGAATGCTGATGCCTGAATATGGGCGTAACGTACAGAAAATGGTAGAGTTCCTGCTCACCATAGAAGACCCTGAAAAGCGCCTGCGCAATGCAGAGACCGTAATAGAACTCATGGGTACGCTAAACCCGCACCTGAAAGTGATAGAGGACTACAAGCACAAGCTGTGGGACCACCTGTACCAGATGACCGATTTCAGGCTCGATGTGGCATCGCCATACCCAATGCCCACTCCTGAGTCTGTTTTCAAAAAGCCGGAGGTGCTGCCTTATCCACAGGCCAAGGTACCGCACCGCCACCTGGGTAAGAACCTGCAAGCGCTTATAGACAAAGCGCTTGCTGAGACCAACCCAGAGAAACGCCGAGGTTTCACACAGGCGGTTGGCTACTACATGAAGCTGGCCTATACCAACTGGCACAAAGAGCCGGTGCACGATGATATGATAAAGAACGAGCTGCGCGAGCTTACCGGCGGCCAGCTTACATACGAGACCGGCGGCTACCGCGTACACTTCGATAATAATCCACGCCCCAGCAACAACAACTTTAAGCAACGCTCCAACAACAACAATAACAACAACCGCAACTTCAAGGGCAACGATAATCGTGGAGGTGGTGCCAACGGCCCGCGCAATGCACAAGGAGGCAACAATAGTAACAACGCTGCTGGTGCCAATACCCAGGCTGGTGGCTATGGCAATAACTTTAATAAAAATCGTAAATTCAACAAGAATAAAGGCAACAACGGTAACAGTAAATAACAGCCAGCACACATGCATTTCGAGATCTACGGCGGTATGCCACTAAAAGGTAGTATAACGCCACAGGGCGCTAAGAACGAGGCTTTGCAGGTACTCTGTGCCGCGCTGCTCACCAGCCAGCCCGTTACCCTGCACAACGTGCCCAGCATAGTAGATGTCAACATGCTCATAGAGCTGTTCGAAGACATGGGGGTGAAGGTGGAGCGGCCATCGCCCAACACTGTAAAACTGCAAGCCGATAATATAGACCCCGACTACTTCAGCACACATGCGTACAAAAAGAAATCGGGCAAGCTGCGGGGCACCGTTATGCTGGCCGGCCCTTTGCTGGCACGCTACCACAAGGCCTACATACCACAGCCCGGTGGCGATAAAATAGGTCGCCGCAGGCTCGATACCCACATACGGGGTTTCGAGAAGCTGGGCGTGCACTTTGAGTACAACCAGGAAGAGCAACTCTTCAGCCTCAGCAGCCATAACTACGAAAGGCTAAAGGGCGCCACCATGATGCTCGACGAACCTTCTGTGACCGGTACTGCCAATATTGTAATGGCATCGGTACTTGCAGAAGGGACAACTACAATATATAACGCTGCGTGCGAACCTTACGTGCAGCAGCTCTGCAACGTGCTCAACAGCATGGGTGCCAAGATCAGCGGCATCACTAGCCACCTGATTACCACAGCAGGGGTAGACGAGCTGCTCGGCTGCGAGCACCGCCTGCTGGCCGATATGATAGAGGTAGGCTCCTTTATAGGCCTTGCTGCTATGACCCAGAGCGAGATCACCATTAAGAATGCCGATGTAGCCTCGCTGGGCGTGATACCCGAGACCTTTGAAAAGCTGGGCATAGCCCTGGAAATAAAAGGGGACGACATATACATACCCGCGCAAGACCACTACAAGATCAATAAATTCATAGACGGCTCTGTACTTACCATATACGACCACCCATGGCCCGGCTTCACGCCCGACCTGCTGAGCATAATACTGGTAGTAGCTACACAAGCCCGGGGTACCATACTGGTGCACCAGAAAATGTTCGAGAGTCGCCTGTTCTTTGTAGATAAACTCATAGAGATGGGTGCCCAGATAGTACTCTGCGATCCGCACCGTGCTGTGGTCATAGGGCTCGACAAACAAGTGCCGCTAAGGGGTATCAACATGGTATCGCCCGATATACGTGCCGGTGTGGCCCTGCTTATCGCAGCCCTCTCGGCCAGCGGCAAAAGCACCATACAAAATATCATGCAGATAGACCGTGGGTATGAGCGCATTGATGAACGCCTGCAGGCTTTGGGTGCTAATATCAAACGTGTGGTGTCGTAAGGTAACTTATGAACTGGGGATGTACACGGTCTTTTTTATATAAGACATCATTGCTACCTTAGCAGTAAATAACCCCTACCGTGAAAAGAATATCTTTTACAGTCGCTATCACTGTTGTCTGTATACTGTGCAGACTATTTACTACCGAAGTTTCAGCCCAAAATATGGCGCTTTCTTTTAGTGGTAGCCAGTATGTCAATATTAACGCTGGAGGTAGTTCACTATTTAATTTTACAACGAGCGATCTCACGCTCGAAGCCTGGATCTCACCATCAGCATTTGCCAGCAATAGCGATGATTTTTCAAATACCATTTTGGGTAACGACAGTATTGGCGCTACAAGTGGTG
>Ga0116227_10008253_pt1 | contig 19765 bp, 18 predicted proteins | sample S1TSphgellanicum_FD_89693 | JGI IMG/M metagenome (GOLD analysis project Ga0116227, IMG submission 89693) | Host-associated microbial communities from peat moss isolated from Minnesota, USA - S1T2_Fb - Sphagnum magellanicum MG | ecosystem: Host-associated > Plants > Peat moss > Unclassified... | reverse complement strand
TGCGCTCGGGATCGACGTCGTCGACGTTGTCGAAAATCGCGTTGATCTCTTCGTACGTCAACGAGCCGCGCTTCTTCCCGCGCTCGATCAGCTTCTTGATCGAGTCCTCGAGCGAAACCGGCGCCGCCGGGGTCTCCGTTGCCGCGCCGTTGGCGGCTGCTTTCTTACGTGCCATGGTTTTTGACCTCACCTCCTTTCCGTGCTATCGCGTTCCCAGGCGTTTTTTCTTCCGGCGTTCCAACTCTTCGCGCAAGCGGCCGAGTTCGTCTCTTTCCTCCTGCAGAATCGGAATGCCGGAGAGAAAAGCCTCGTCGATTTTCTGGTCCAGCTCGCGCCGGCGAAGCTCGAGGCGGCTTTCGATGAGACCCTCGGCGACGCGGTCGAGATGCGCCCGTCGCGCCGCGGAGTCCTGGAATCGCACTTTGGACGAGCGATCGGGCTTCTGCAGGGCGACGACCAATTCCACCGCGGCGCGGTCGTCGCCGAGCGCCGCGTAGACGTCCGAGGCGGTCGTCAGGTCGCCGGCCTGCGCGCGCAGGGCTTCGTAGATCTGCCGGTACGGTCCGTCGCGGAACGCCTCGGCGGGGATCCGGCCGGCGTACTCGGCGACGAGGCCAGGCTCGTCGACTAGCGCCGAAAGCACTTCTCGCTCGAGCGAAGGCGGCTCGGCCGTCGGCGCCACGTGCCGAACGAAGCCGGTAAGGGCGTTCCCGCGCGGCGCGAAATTGGCGGGGTTCGCTCGAAACCGGCTCTCGCGGAGGTCGTCGACCGCGAGGCCGAGGGTCGAGGCCGTATACACGCGCCACCGATCCCACTCTTCCCGCGGGGCCAGTTCCTGGACCAGCTGCTCGCCGGTCCGTGCTGCGTCGGCGGCGGACCTGCGGTCGTCGCGCATCGCGCGCAACCGCCGGTCGAGCGCGAACTGAACGTCCGGGATGGCGCTATCGAGCTTTACTTGAAACGCGGCTGCGCCGTGCGTGTGAACGAAGGTATCCGGATCCTCACCAGGCGGCAACTGAACGATGAATACATTGCACCCTGTACCCTTCAACACGCCGATGGATTTCTCGGTTGCGCTGCTTCCGGCCGCATCGGAATCGAAACACAGCAAGACCGTGGTTGCATACTTCCGAAGTTCAGCGGCTTGTTCGCTGGTAAACGACGTGCCGAGCGACGCGACGGCATTCGCAAATCCGGCCTGGTGCAGCGCGATGCAATCCAGGTAACCCTCGACGACGATCAGAGAGTCGCGCTGGGCCGCCGCGCGGCGCGCGATGTTGAGCGCGTAGAGGCTGCGCCCCTTGGCGTACACCGGCGTCGTCGAGGTATTGAGATACTTGGGCTGCGCGTCGTCGAGCGCGCGCCCACCGAACGCGACCACCTCGCCCGTCGTGGAATACGTCGGAATCATCAAACGGTTACGATAGAAATCGTAGGGACTGCGTTCGCCCGCCTTGAGCAGCCCGGCGGTCACGGCGAGCGAGGGGTCGACGCCGGCCGCCGCGAGTTCGCGGGCGAGCCCGTCCCAACCCGGCGGCGCGAAACCCAGCTTGAAGGCATCGATGACCGCGGCGTCGAGACCGCGCCGCGCGACGTATTCGCGCGCCGCGGCACCCTCGGGCGCGAGCACGAGCATACGCTGAAAGTATGCGGCCGCCACCGCATTGGCCGCGTAGATCTGTTCTTTTTCGCCGCGCACGCGCGCCGCGGCGGGATCTTCGGCTTCCAGTTCGATTCCGGCACGCCGCGCGAGCAACCGCGCCGCGTCGGGGAACGACAGGTTTTCAAGCTGCTGGACGAACTTGATCACGTCGCCGCCTTGGCCGCAGCCGAAGCATTTGAAGAACGCGCGATCGGGATGCACGTGAAACGACGGCGTCTTCTCGCCATGAAACGGACAGAGACCCACCAGGTCGTTGCCGCGCTTGCGCAATTGGACGTACGAACCGATGAACGTTCCGATATCGGTACGCGCGAGGATTTCGCGGATGGTTCCTTGATCGATGCGCACGGTAGTCGGGAGAGGGTTCGCGGCGCGGGCACGCCGGCCCGCTACGCGGACGTCATTCTTTAGTAAATCGAGGCGAAGCGACGCTGCTCGAGGTGAAATTCCTCGAGCAGGGTCATCCAGCGGATATTGTAATAACGTGGATCGCCGTAATCGTCCGGACGGTCGACCGGAAGTTTCTCCAGCATGCCCTGGATCGACTCCAGCACGGTGCGCGAGGGGGTGAAGCCGAGCGCGTTGCTCAATTTGGCGTTGGACATGCGGTAATTGCGGACGAGTTTCGGCAACGGCGCCTCTTGCAGATCGACGCGCACCGGCGGGTCGAGCAACGACAGCGAGCCCGCGACCAGCATCGCGAGTTGCCGGATCTGGTAGTTCTCTTCCAAAACGTTGTAAATTTGGCCCCCCAAGAGGTCCGGCGCGGCGGCGAGGGCGAGCACGTGCGCGCGCGCGACGTCCTCCACGTCGACCAAGGGCCGCCACATCCAACCGCCTCCGTGAAGGTAGAGGCGGCGCAGCACGATCGCGTCCTTGACGAACGTGTTGACGACGAGGTCGAAGCGCATGCGCGGGCTGTAGCCGTAGACCGTTCCCTGGCGGAACACGACCGGTGCGAACGAGCCGTCGGCGGCGCCGAGCACGACGTCCTCGGCAAATTTCTTGGAGATCGAGTACGCGCCGCGCGGTTTGACATCGGTCGATTCGTCGCACATCGTCGGCGAATGTGAGAGCTCGCTCGACGACGCATCGCTATCGTAGATCGAGGCACTCGACGCGAACGTGAAACGCCCGATGCCGCGGGCCTTGCAGGCTGCCACCAAACGTTCCGTGGCGAGCGCGTTCATTTGCCAATTCGCCTCGGTGTTGTATTCGGCGGTCGGGTCGTTCGAGAGCCCGGAGAGGTGGCAGACCGCTTCGATGCCCGCCAAGTGCGAGCCGTCGAATTCGCGCAAGTCGCCCTGTACGATTTCGACGTCGAGTCCGGCCAACGGCCGCCGGCCCCAGAAAAGTCGATCGAACACGACCGGCACGTGTCCCGCCTCGAGCAATTGGCGACAGAGCACGACGCCGATGTAGCCGGCGCCACCGGTGACCAAAACTCGCATCGGTCCTGGTTTAGCCGCGCACCACGGTCGTCCCGTCGCCGGCCAGGGCGCGCGCGAGCGCCCGCGGGCCCGAGCCGCACACGATCGCGCTGCGCGCGCCACGCTCGAGCGCGTCCAAGGCGCTGGCCATCTTGGGCGCCATGCCGCCGTCGAAGGTGCCGTCGTCCAAGAAGCCCCGCGCCTCCGCGGCAGTCAGTCGCGCGATCCCCGTGGCCGGATCACCTTGCACCCGCCGGACCCGATCGACGTTGGTCACGATCACGTAGGCGTCGGCCCCGAGCGCGCCCGCGATCGCGCCCGCGGCCGTATCCGCGTTGACGTTGAGCGCCGTCGCCGCGTCCTCCGAGACGGCGAGCGGCGCGACCACGGGCGTGAGGCCCGCCACGAAGAGGCCCTCGATCACGCCCGGGCTGACGGCTGTGACTTCGCCGACGAACCCGAGCGGCACGCCGCCCGTGGGCCGCATCGTCCGGGCCACGAGCAGCGCGCCGTCCTGACCGCTGATGCCCGCGGCGCGGACGCCTCGCCGCTGCAAGGCGCGGACGAGCGCCTTATTGACGGTCCCGCACAGCACGTGTTCGGTCACGGCTAGGGTGGCTGCGTCCGTAACGCGCAAGCCGCGCACGCGCGGCGGGCTAAGCCCGCTGACGGCGAGCGCCGCGTCGATTTGCGGTCCGCCCCCGTGCACGAGCACGACTTTGTCGCCCGCGGCCACGCGCGCCGCCACGTCGTCGAGCAACGGATCCGCGGCGCCGGGATCCGCCATCGCGTTGCCACCGTACTTGAGAACGATCACCACGCGACGCCCTTCACCCGCGACGGCGGCGCATCCCCGCTGGACGGACGGAATCGCTAGGCGAGAAAGCCGCTGCGCAAGGCGATGGCGGTGGCATGCGCGCGATCGAGGGCCGCGAGTTTGCGCAGAACTTCGGCGATGTGGGTCTTCACCGTCGCGAGGCTGACCCCGAGCGCGAGTGCGATCTCGGCGTTTCCGCTGCCTTCCGCGATCAGCTCCAAGACCTCCGCTTCGCGCGGGGTCAGCGGCGAGAGCACATTACTCGCCGGCGTTCCGCTCAGTCGCCGGCGCACGATCGCGGCGACCCGCGAGTCGAAGTATGCGCCGCCCGCCGCCACGGTGCGGACCGCATCGACCACGATTTCAGGAGGCGAAGATTTCACGCAATACCCGTCGGCGCCGCTCTGCAGCACCGCGCTGACGGTCGCTTCTTCTTCGCGCATCGTCAGGACGACGACCCGCGTTCCGCCCAGCTCGTTCTTGACATACCGCGTTAGCGAAATTCCGTCACGGCCGGGAATGCCGATGTCGATGATCGCGACGTCGGGCTTCACATCCGCGATCAGCGTGCACGCCGCGAGCCCGTCCCCGGTCTCGCCGACGACCTCGAAACCGCCGGTCCGCAGCGTCGTCCGCAGCCCCGTGCGGACGAGCCCGTGATCCTCGACGATGACGACGCGCGCGCTCATGCGGCTCGTGGCAACGAGAGGGTAAACCGCGAACCCCGCGGCTCGCCCGGTTCGTAACGAACCGCGCCGCCGGCCTCCTCGACCACCCGCCGCACGATGTACAGGCCGAGGCCCGTTCCGGAGCCGATCGCGGCGCCGCGCGAGAAGCGTTCGAAGAGATGGGGACGCAGGCGTTCGTCGATCCCGTACCCGTCGTCCGCAACCACGACGTCGATCGAGTTGCCGTTGCGACGCACGTCGAGCCGAACCGTTCCTTGGCCCGGCGTATGCTGGATCGCATTGGCGAGCAGATTTGCGACCGCGCGCCGCAGGTCGCCGCGATCGGCGAGCGCGACGGAGTCTTCTTCCGCTTGGGTGACGATCTCGATGTTTCGCGAGGCGGCCAGGGCGCCAAATTCCGACGTCAATTCTCGCGCGATCACGTCGAGGCGGACGCGTTGGCCGCGCGGCACGAGGCCGCCGCCTTCGAGTCGCGCGACGACCAGGAGCGTTTCCGCGAGCCCGCGGATATCTTCGATCGATGTACGGCTCTCGCGCAGGACCTCGTCATAGTCGAGCGGCAACGCCCCATACGCGCCGTCGGAGGCTTGCTGCAACGTCACGGAAAGCGCGCCGAGCGGAGTTCGCAAGTCGTGAGCGATCGCGTCGATCAGACCTTCGATAACGCCTTGTTTCTCATTGAGCGCGGCGTTGCGCGCTACCAGATCCGTCGTGAGCCGTGCCTGTTCCAAAGCCCCGAGGACCAGCCCCCGGAAGGTCGCGGCTGCGAGCAGCGATTCCTCGTTACATTCGGCGTTGGGCAGGATAGCGAGCAGAACGCCCGCATCACCGGCCGGGATCTGCAAGCAGCGCTCCCGCCCCGCTTGAGGATGGCCGGCAAACCCGATGTGCTCGGCGCCGGCCGCGTCGCGCAATAGCGTCACGACCGTCGGCGGAAGTTCGTGGGGTACGGCGAGCGCCGGGCGGTCACCGCAGAGCGCCCAGCACCCGCTCGCGCCGCCGGCGGGTTGCCAGAACACCTGGCTAGTGCCGAACACGGCCGCGGCTTCGCGGACGATCGTTGCATCGAGTTCCCGGCTCGAAAGGGCCGCCAAGACGTGGTCGGCGGCAACGGAGAGGGCGGTCGCGCGGCGGCGCTGCCCTTCGAGCGCGGCCGCGCGGCCGAGCCGTTCGGAGGCTCGTTGCACGGCGAGCGTCAAGGCGGCGACGATCAGGAGCGACAGAATGGAGAGCGCCCGGTTCTCGATCCCGATCGCGTCCCAACGAAAGTGGTCGGCGGCGGCGTCGAGTATCGCAGCGATTTCCGTCGTCAGCAGCGCGCAAAGCAGCAGGCGGTATGTGAGCTTGCGGTCGCCCGTGAATGCCGCGAGCATCACGGGAATCTCGTACGTGATTTCCGCGGCCAACCGTTGCGGCGTGAAGACGTCGAAGGCGAAGAGCGGTACGAGCGACGCATAGGCAAAATACGCGACGCGAAGCGTTAGCGTACGCTTGCCTAGTACCACCATCACCCCCTACCTATCGGCTCACACGCGCCCGAATTTAGTCGGCGGAACGAAGTGTGCGTGGCCCGCCGACCGGCTAACCGCCGGACGACCGATGGGCGGCGAGCGCGCGGAGCGGTACACTTCGGTCATGGTGCAGCATTTTACGAGCGCCGCGCGCTTTATCGCATTCCTCCGCGACGACGAGGCGCAAGGTCTCGTCGAATACGCGCTAGTCATCGCAACGGTCTCGATCGTGGCCATCGCAGCCCTGAACATTCTCGGCAAGAAGGCGAACAACTCGCTCAACAACGCTGCTTCAGAACTAAAGTAGGCGCCAACGACGGGCAGTAGGCTCGTTAAGATTGCGCTTGGCAGGCTGCGTCACGCCCGGCTTCGCGGCGCAGCCGCATCGCCCGTCGCAGCGGCAGACGCCAGCGGGATCGGGCGCTACCGTTTAGCGTGGCGTCCAACGACCCCGAATACGATTTCACCGTAACGGGTCGCAACGCGACCAACGGCCCATTCACGTTGAGCGGCTGGGCCGGACACGGCGCCCGGCCAACCTATGCCTCCTCTGGCTCGGCACAACCCAACGGTTGACGAGCAAAACACGGCGACCTTCGCCGCCGGAAGTGCAACGGGTGGAGACCCGACGTTCGCGGTCAACCACACCGTGTTCGCTGAAAACCTGCCCGTCCCGAGCGAAGACACGCTGGTGGTCGCCGTAAACTTACGCTAACGCCTCGCGCCGCGGGGTCTCCGCGCCCCGACCGCCAATTGTAACTCTCGTGAGCGAGCACCGGGGCCCGTGAAGCGCATCTTCGATCCGATCCACCACTTCATCGAGATCGATGACGGCGAGGTCGCGCTACTCAACACCGCGCCGGTGCAGCGGTTGCGGCGGCTGCGGCAGTTGGGGCTGGCTTACTTTGCCTTTCCGGCAGCCGAACATTCGCGCTTCGGTCACGCGCTCGGGGCGCTGGCCATGGGCGAACGCACGATCGAGTCGTTGCGCCGCCACGATCCGGATTATTTTTCAAGCGAGGCGGATTTTGAAGCGCAGCGGCGGTTGTTACGGGCAAGCCTGCTGCTCCACGATATCGGACACGGGCCTTTCAGCCATGCGAGCGAGGCGATCCTCGTACGGCACCACGAATTCCGTGCACGCGAGATCTTAGCGCGGCCGGAGGTCGCGGACGCGCTGGCTCGGCTCGATGTCGATCCGGCCGAAGTCGTCGCGCTGGTCACCGGCGCGCCGACCCGCTATCCGGTGCTCAAGGAGATCGTCAGCGGCCCAAACCTCGATGCCGACCGTATGGATTACTTGCTCCGGGACGCCTACTTCACGGGCGTCATCAGCGGGCGCTACGACGACGATCAGCTGATCGCGTCGTTGCGCGTCTTCGAAACCGGCGGCCGGACGACGCTCGGCGTCGACGGACGCGGCGTCGTGGCGCTGGAATCGTTCCTGCTCGCGCGGTACATGATGTTCTCGACCGTCTATTTCCACCACACGACGCGACAGTTCGAGCACGCCTTGCACGCCGCGCTACGCGAGGTCTGGCCATCACCCTCCGCGCTGGACCCGATCGAAGAGTTCCTGGCCTGGGACGATTTTCGGGTCTTGGAGGCGTTCCGTTTCGCAACCGGCGCCGCCGCTCGCGCGGTGCGGGATCGAACGACGCTGTACGCGCTGGTGGCCGAGTTCAATGCGGAGCGCGATCTCTCGACCTTTGAAGCCTGCCAGGCGCTCTTGCGCGAACGATTCGGCGACGCGGTGTGGGCCGACTCGCAGGCGCAACTGATGCACCGCTTGCCCTTGGCCGCGGACGCCCGCACGCCGACGGTCCTCGTCCGAACGCACGCCGCCGTGCTCGACGCGCGCGACGCCTCAGACTTGATCGCCCGGGTAACCGGCGAAGCGCACTGGCGCAAACTCTACGTCGAAAAGGCGCGCGCCGACGTCGACGAGGCGCGCGAACTCTGCCGCAGCTTCACCCGCTCGCACCCGCGCGATCTGGAACCGGCGTCGCCCTAGCGGAACCGCCAGCCCCGAGTTCGCGGATCGATTGGGCGACGTATCGGATCCGGTCCGGGCCCAGACCCGGATACGTTCCGACCCAGAAGACGTCGTTCATGATCGTATCGGCGCCGGCGAGGTCGCCGATGGTCCGGCACGCGATGTCGCGGTACGCGGGCTGGCGCACGAGGTTGCCGGCGAACACGAGGCGAGTACCGATCTTTCTCTCGTTGAGCGCTTGCGTCAGCTCGTTGCGCGAAACCGGGGCACCGGGCAACACGCGGATCGGAAAGCCGAACCAGGAGCTACGGCCGCCCGCGAGCTCGCCGGGCAGCGCGAGCCAGGGAACATCCGCCAAGAGCTTCGCGAGCAGCTGCGCGTTGCGGCGCCTGGTTTCGATGAAGCCGTCAAGTTTCTCGAGCTGCGCGACGCCGACTGCCGCCTGCATGTCGGTCAACTTCAAATTGTAGCCGATGTGGCTGTACGTATACTTGTGATCGTAGCCGTGCGGGAGATCGCCGAGCTGCCAATCGAAACGTTTGCCGCACGTATTATCCTTGCCGGGCTGACACCAGCAGTCGCGGCCCCAGTCGCGAAACGATTCGACGAGCTTGCGCAGTTTGGGCGAGCGCATCATGACCGCGCCGCCCTCGCCCATCGTCATGTGGTGCGCCGGATAGAAGCTGACGGTTGACACGTCGCCGAACGTACCCACCTGTACGCCGTTCCAGGTCGCACCGACCGCATCGCACGTATCCTCCAGCATCCAGAGGCCGTGCGTGCGGCAGAACGCGCGCAGCGCTTCGGCATCGAACGGATTGCCCAGCGTGTGGGCGAGCATCACGGCTTTGGTCTTCGGCGAGAGGGCGCGCTCGAGCTGCGAGAGGTCGGCGTTGTACGTGGTCAATTCGCTATCGATGAAGACCGGAACGGCGCCGAGCTGGACGATCGGATTGACGGTCGTCGGAAAACCGGCGGCCGCGGTGATCACTTCGTCGCCGGGTTTGAGGCGGCGCTCGCCGTGTTCGGGCGAGGTCAGCGCGGCCAGCGCCACTAGGTTCGCGCTCGATCCCGAGTTGACCAGCACGCATTCGCGAATTCCGTACCAACGGGCGAATTCGCGTTCGAAGCGCTCGGCGAAACGGCCGGTCGTCAGCCAGAAATCCAGCGCGCTCTCGACGAGCAGTTCCAGTTCGCGCGCATCGAAGACGCGCCCGGAGACGGGCGTGGGATCTTCGCCCGGAACGAAGGGACGGTCACCGTACGCGGCCTCGAAATAGGCGCGCGTCTTGGCGACCACCTCGGCTCGCAGTGCGCGCGCTTCGGGCGAATCGCTCTTATCGTAGAACATCGCGGTACCAGGGAATCGTCGCGCGCAGCCCGGCTTCCAGCGTCCAGGCGGACTGCCAGCCAAGGGTGGCGCGCGCCTTGCTCGCGTCGAGGGTCTGCTCCTTGATCTCGTGCGTCGCGGTGCCAAGCACGACGGGTTCCAACTCGCTCTCCAACAGCTGCGAGATCGTGCGCACGATCTGGAACACGTCGACCTTTGTTTCGGGGCTGAAGTTAAACGCCTCGCCGCGGACGCCGCCTGTCTCGATCGCTTCGGCCAGGGCGAGGTACGCGGCGACGACGTCGGCGACGTAGATGTAGTCGCGGATGCTCTTGCCGTCGCTGCGCAACACGGGCCGCTCGCCCGCCAGTAAGCTGCGGATGGTGCCCGGCACGATCCGGCTCCAATTCAAGTCGCCCGCCCCGTAGATGTTGCCGCAGCGCGCGATCCCCAGCGGCACGTCGTAGCTAACGGCATAGCACGTGGCGAGCATATCCGTGCAGCTCTTCGATACGTCGTACGGATGACGGCCCGCGAGCGGCATCGCCTCGGTGTAGGGTAAGACGTCGGAATCGCCATAGGCCTTGTCACTCGAGGCGACGACGACGGCCCGCACGAGATCCTTGAGCCGGCGCGTCGCATCGAGGAGGTTATACGTGCCGCGAATGTTGCTTTCGAACGTTTCGAGCGGGTCGCGCAGCGCCGTGCCGACGAGCGTCTGGGCGCCGAGATGGAAAACGATTTCGATCTCGTAGGCGTTGAGCGCACGCATTCCATCTTCATAACGCTGCAGTTCGCCACGGACGATCGAGCAGCGCGGCGCGATCCCGTCGCGATAGAACGACGACTGCGGATCGTCGTCGCGAACGAGTGCGACGACCTGCGCGCCCCGTTCCAAAAGAGCCTGGCACAGGTGACTGCCCACGATGCCGGTCGCGCCGGTCACGAGCACGCGGCGCTCACGCCAATCGTACACGTGGCCTCACCCAGGGCGGATTCCCCGACGCCCACAGTTCTTCGAGCAGACGCCGGTCGCGCGCCGTGTCCATCGGTTGCCAAAAGCCCTCGTGCCGATAACACGAGAGCTGGCCGTCGCGCGCGAGTTGCGCAAGCGGTTCGTGCTCGAGTAGCGTCTGGTCGCCGTCGATGCGATCGAAGATCGAGGGTTCGAAGACGAAGAACCCGCCGTTGATCCAGCCTTCGCTGGCCTGCGGCTTCTCGATGAACGTCGCGACGCGGTCGCCTTCGATGTCGAGCGCGCCGAAACGTGCGGGCGGACGCACGGCGGTGAGGGTCGCCTCCCGGCCACGATCGTAGTGAAAACGCATGAGCCGATCGACGTCGATCGACGCGACGCCGTCACCATAGGTGCACATGAAGGTTTCGCCGCCGATGATGTCCCGTAGGCGCTTGATGCGCCCGCCGGTCTGCGTCGTCAAGCCCGTGTCGATCAAATGGACTTTCCAGCGCTCGGGCATCCGCTGCCGGATCGTCGTCTCGCCCGTTGCCAGGTCGACCGAGAGGTCGTTGTTGACGGAATAGAACGAGTGAAAATACTCCTTGACGACCTCTTGCTTGTACCCGAGCGCGATCACGAACTCATCGAAGCCAGCGGCCGAGTAGATGTTGAGCAGGTGCCAGAGGATCGGCTTCCCGCCGACCTCGATCATTGGTTTCGGCTTGATCGCGGTTTCCTCTGAAAGCCGAGTCCCGAGTCCCCCGGCCAGAATGACGACCTTCACGGATGGTGTGGCCTCCCGCACGGCGCCGCGTGACTGCGGACACCCATTACGTATAGATTCGGCGGGAGCGGACGATTTTCGCGCACCGGCCCCGGCTGCGAGGTGGCCTCGCCCGCGACATCGATGCCGCCCGTGGCCGGCTGGGTAGCGCGGCGACCGGCTATCCGCGGAGAACGCGAAACGGCCTCGGACCTCGCCTGGCGAGAGCTGCACACCATATCTTGGGCTTTGTCGCCGGACACGGGAACTACGAACGGGCGTTCGCCTAGCGGCGGCGCTCGCCGCGCGCTAGGATGCAGGTCTCATGCTCGCCGATGTGTCGGATCTCCGCGACTACGGCCTCGAACCGTCCGACGCCGCCATGTCGGAGGTCGCGGCCCTCGACCGCTGCTGCCTGTGTCACGCGCCGCAACTCGATCGCGGCGCATCGCAAGCGACGACGCTAGCATGGCTCGATGCCTATGCGCCCGAGGAATCCGTCCGCATGCGGGAGACGGCAATCCGCGAGTCGCGGGAACTCGAGGCGTTCGACCACAGTTGGCAATCCGTGCGCTCGCGCGTCTCCATCGATTCCGAGCTGTGGCCGGGCTACGCGATCCCCGAGGAGTTGCTCGAACTCGTCGTCGCACGGCTCGATCCGACGCTATCGTCGTTCGTGCCAGATGCATTTCTCGCGATGATCTGCGGTCGATGCGCGGCGGAATCGACGCCGGTCGACGGCCTTGCAGCACGGTTGATCCAGGTGTTCGTGGCCGTGCACGCCCAAGGCAACGAGCGGGTCGCGCGCATGCAACGATCCTGGGTCTTGGTTCAACGCTTCGCGGCCATCCTCGACGACGCCGCCCGCGTCGCGCTCTTCGCCTAACGCCCCGCGTCACGGCGTTCGTCTAACGTCCTGTCCGCCGGCCGCGGAACGCGGCTACGTTCTGCATCGAACCGGTGCCCGCCAAACTCGTGCCGCGTGCCGGCGCGTTCTTCGTAAGCGCGACCACGTGGCGCACAGCGATGGTCGTCGTCCGCTCGGGATCGACGTTCCCGAAGGGATCGAGGCCGATGTGCACCAGCGGTTCGCCCGCTTCGATGGCCGATCGCACGGTCTCCGCGGCCGTACCGGAAATCAAATGCGTTCCTTTTGTAAGGATCAACGTGTAGGTCTCGTCGGTCGTCATACCCCGCTCTTCTGAGGTCCCCGGTGAATTGCCGACCCGCACCCCGTTCATAACTCGAATTTCTTGTGGGCAGAGCGGCGCGAATCCAATCCACAGCCTGTGCGCCCGGTGAATTCCGTGGAGGTGAACTCGCGCGGCAGGTGCTGCGATAGTGGCTGGCGACGAGCGCCCGCTCTTCAACAACGGAATGTTAAGAATTCATCGGGACGCTCGCGGAACGCGGCAATTTTCGAGTAAGATTTCCGCACCGGCCTCACCGGGGCTTCCTCGCGTCTCGACTCCGAAGCGCTGATCGTGTTGCGCGGGTCTCTTCACGCGTCCGGATTCGCCAACGATGCCGGCCGCTCGGGGTGAAAGAGCTTCTGTGTACAGGCCTTGCCAACTTACTCCGCCTTGTTAGCGCGTCTACGAGCTTGGGATTTCGGCGCGACGTCCTGGGAGGCAATCCGATCCACCCAGCAAGCAACTCACCGTCCCGTTTCGTACAGGGTCGACTGCGATTGAGGCGCTTACTATTGGACGCACCACGAACCATATATAGCTTCCTCCGAGCCGTCGTTGAAGCTGTCCGCAGCGCCTTCGTGAAATCGATCCGTTATGCCGTCGCGGAGGCTATTGGCCCAGTAGCCAACCTCAACGCTCAAATGGAGCCACAACCGACCCCTGGTCCGCCAGCTATAACGAACATCGAGCTACAAATTCCAGAGTCGCTCATCGCACAGTTCGAAGCAAACGCAAAGCGTCAAGAAGACCTCGACAAGCGGCAAGAAGACTTCCACAAGCGCCAAGAGGGATTCAACGCTAGAATTTTTTGGATCGGCTGCACGGCAGTTGCAATTTCCGCGGCTTCCCTCGTTTCGTTAATCATTTTTGTTAGTCTCACGTTGGGCGTGTGGAAAGCGCAAATCGAATCAGCCAACGAACAAACAAGAGCACTTGAAGTCAGAGACAGGGCTTATCTCTCGCTCGGCCCGCTCGAGAGCCAAGAACTCGGAACGTTTGCTCTACCGGTTTCAAATGGCGGGCACGTCCCAGCTAGTTATTCCATTACGTTGAACTTCACTCGAGTCTTGCTCGATCGGAGACATAGGTCCATCGGTAAGCCCCTCATCGGAAACCTTGAATCCCCCGGTGACGGCACCGTTCAGCCGGGCGCCACACACTACATCATCGTCGGCCTGCGAAACTCGTTTTCCCCGAAGGAGAGAGCGCTGCTACTCCGCGGATATGAGAATGCCTCCGTCAAGATCACATTGACCTACGACACGGGCTTTGGGAAGAGAGATCGAATCTCCACCGTGGCGTGTTTCTCCGAACCGCAAGGCGACCTACGATGGAATCAACTCTGCGGCGCGGCCAATATCTTGGACTTGGGTCAGGCCTCAAAGTTTCACACGTTTAAAGAAGATCCAGCGAATTAGCGACGCCTCCAATTCTCGCTACGCTGTCCGCAGCGACAGTATCAACAAGTCCACCGCCTCATGAAACCTCAGCCGTGCGCCTTCGGCGCGAAGCTTGTCGACGTTTCCATCGGACAGGCTCGACCGTACCGAGTTTACGAGAATGTCGTAGCTCGCCCGGTCGGTCTCGCTCAGCTGGTACGACGTTCTTCGGAGCTCGGGCGGTGCAGTCTACGGCGGCCTATCAATTCGTGGCTCGCGCCTCGGCTGGGTTCTATCTGTACACCGACGCAACGTCAAAGACAGGAGTCAGGCTCAACCCAGGTTCGGGCATATGGTCATCCCTGAGCGATCGCGCGATGAAGACCGGCATTACTGCGCTTGACGACGCGGCCGTGCTCGCGAAGGTCGCCGCCCTGCCCGTCAGCGAGTAGAGCTATACTTCCGAGCACGGCGTGCGGCACGTCGGCCCGATGGCCCAGGATTTCTACGCGGCCTTCGGCGTCGGCGAAGACGACCGCCACATCACGAGCATCGACGAGGACGGGGTGGCGCTGGCCTCGATCAAGGCGCTCGAGGTTGAGAACCGCGACCTGCAGGCACGTACAATGCGCGTCTGCTCGCGCTCAAACGGAAGGTGGATGCCCTCGCGTCCCGGTAAGCGACCGTTGGCACCTCGATCGTCACATCGACTGCCATCCGGCAAGGAAGGCCTACTCGTGCGGAAGCTTCACTTGGCGTCCATCTGCATCGCCTGCGTTGCGCCGATCTTGGCTTCGGGGCCATTGACGGCGGCGGATCAGTCGAAAGTGCACGCGCCGCGTACCGGCACCCTAGCGCCGCGAGCTCAAGCGAGTGCCACGCGGCAAGTTCGACGGCGGCATCCAGCTAGCGTCCCAACCTGTACGGGTCCGGGACCGAATTCCTTCCTTGGCGGCGGGGAAGCCAATAGTGCAGGTGGACTAAGTAGCGCCGTGCTCGGCGGCTTTTCGAACGTTGCGTGCTCAGACAATGACGGAATTGGAGGCGGATCGGGCAACGGGACCTCGGGTATCAGGGCGTTCATCGGCGGCGGAGTGTCCAATGGAAGTACCGGCGTCGACGATTTCATCGGGGCCGGTGCAGACAACGCCGCGAGCGGGGATGGAGCTTTCGTGGGCGCGGGCGGCGAGGTTTATTTCGCCCTGCAAGCCGATGAGCCGTCGCAGCCCGGAAACGTCGCTTACGGTGAGGACTCTTTCGTCGGTGCGGGCGACCTCAACCAAGTCTCGGGACAAGGCTCTTTTATTGGCGCGGGCGGTTCGTCGTATGCCGCGAGCGGTGGGAACCCTCCGGGTAATCAAATTTCCGGGGTAGACTCGTTCATTGGTGCGGGCGATCGAAACTATGTGAACGCTAGCAAGTCGTTCATCGGCGCAGGCGGATACCTGACTACGCCCAGCAACGGTAAGACGAATTACATCGAAGCAATCGATTCGTTCGTCGGCGCGGGCGATTCAAACTACGTGGGTGCGAGTGACATCTTTATCGGCGCTGGACTCAACGATGTCGCATACGGCACGAACGCCGAGATCGCGGGCGGCGACGGCAATACGGCGTCGGGAGCGTACGGGTCCGTGGCGGGTGGCTATCACAACTCGGCGACCGCAAGCGCGGCGGCCGTCGGCGGGGGCTCGAGTAGCTCGGCGACCGGAGCCTACGCGACGATCCCCGGCGGCTACCTCAACGCCGCCAACGGCACCGGCAGCTTCGCAGCCGGCACGCAGGCGAAGGCACGCCACAACGGCGCGTTCGTTTGGAGTGACAACAACGGCACGGCGGAAGTGCAGTCGACGGCGCCCGACCAGTTCGTGGCTCGCGCCTCGGGCGGTTTCTATCTCTCGACCGACGCGACGGCAAAGACGGGAGTGAGACTCAACCCGGGCTCCGGCGCATGGGCGTCGCTCAGCGACCGCACGACGAAAACCGGCGTCGTGGCCATCGACGACGCCGCCATGCTCGCGAGGGTCTGGGCCCTTCCGGTAACCGAGTGGAGCTATACCGCGGAACGAGGCGTGCGGCACGTGGGCCCGATGGCGCAGGATTTCTACGTGGCCTTCCGCGTCGGAGAAGACGACCGTCACATCACGAGCATCGACGAAGGCGGCGTGGCCCTGGCGGCGACCAAGGCGCTCGCCGCGGAAAACCACGGCCTGCACGCCGACAATCGAGCGCTCCATCAAGAGAACCTCGATCTGCACGCGGAGAATCGTGACCTGCGCGAACGCCTCGCGCGCAATGCGGGGCGCTTTGCTCTCGACGAAGCTCAGCGCGCTCGCGACGAAGTACGGCGTGCTTTAGACGCCGCGCGCCTGCTCGCGCTCGAACGAAAGGTGGATGCCCTTGTCGCCCGATAGCGCGCCGGAATACCGCGTAGATCGCGACATCGCTCACTACTCGTTGAAGGAAGGCTAACGCGTGCGGAAACTTCTATTCGCGTCCATCTGCGTCGCCTGTGTCGGGCCGATCTTGGCCCCGCCGCCGTTGGCGGCGTCGGATCAGTCGAGGGCGCATGTGCCGTCCCCCGGCACTTCAGCGCCGCGCGCTCACGCGAGTTCCGCGACGCAAGTGCGACGCATTCGCCCTAGGTTCGACCCCCCACGGTGTACCGGTACGGGAGACTTCTCCTTCGTTGGCGGCGGCCAATACAATATTGCAGATGGAGAAACGAGCGCCGTGCTCGGAGGCGATTCGAACGCTGCGTGCTCAGGCGACGATGCCATCGGAGGCGGAATTTACAACGGGACTTCGGGCATCAGGGCGTTCATTGGCGGCGGAGCGTTCAATGCCAGTACCGGCGTCGACGATTTCATCGGGGCCGGTGCAGACATTGTCGCAAGCGGGGATGGAGCGTTCGTCGGCGCAGGTGGTGAGGTGTATGGGTTCCGGAATAACTATCAGCCGTTTGATCCAGCAAACATCGCTTCCGGTGAGGACTCGTTTATCGGGGCCGGCGACCTCAACGAAGTCTCGGGAAAAGGCTCCTTCATCGGTGCGGGTGGTTCGGCAAATGCGGCAATCCTTGATTATGGCACCGTCCCTAGGAATCAAGTTTCCGGGGTCGACTCGTTTATCGGTGCGGGCGATACGAACAGCGTGTCCGGCTCGGCCTCCTTCGTCGGTGCCGGCGTATCGAATGTGATCAGCTCCTCTGGCACCGACTCCTTCATCGGCGCGGGCGATACGAACAAGGTCGCCGCAAACGACGCCTTCATCGGCGGCGGCCTTAACAACAACGTCTCCTCCGGGGGCACGTACGCAGTGGTCGCCGGCGGCGACCACAATACGGCGGCCGGAGAGTACGGTGTCGTGGCGGGCGGCTATCTCAATTCGGCGACCGCATCGTCGGCGGCCGTCGGCGGCGGCTCGAGTAGCTCCGCGACGGGAAAATTCGCGACGATTCCGGGTGGCTACCTCAACGCCGCCAACGGCACCGGCAGCTTCGCTGCCGGCACCCAGGCGAAGGCCCGTCACGACGGCACATTCGTCTGGAGCGATAACAACGGCACGGCAGAAGTGCAGTCGACCGCGCCCTATCAATTCGTGGCTCGCGCCTCGGGCGGCTTCTATCTCTTCACCGACGCGTCGGCAAAGACGGGCGTGAAGCTCAACCCCGGTTCGGGCGCGTGGGCGTCGCTGAGCGATCGCGCCATGAAAACCGGCGTCACGACGCTCGACGATGCCGCCGTGCTCGCGAAAGTCGCAAAACTGCCCGTCACCGAGTGGAGTTACATTGCGGAACACGGCGTGCGGCACGTCGGCCCGATGGCGCAGGATTTCTATGCGGCCTTCGGCGTCGGCGAAGACGACCGCCACATCACGAGCATCGACGAGGACGGCGTGGCCCTGGCGGCGATCAAGGCGCTCGCCGTGGAAAACCACGGCCTGTACGCCGAGCATCGAGCGCTCCATCAGGAAAATCTCGGCCTGCAAGCGGAACATCGCAACCTCCGCGAACGCTTGACGAGCGATGCGGCGCGCTTTTCACGCGACGAAGCGCAGCGCGCCCGCGACGAAGCGCAGCGCGCCCGTGACGCCGCACGTCTCCTCGCGCTAGAACGAAAGGTTGATGCCCTTGCAGCCCGATAGAGGTCACGCTTCGGCGCGTTCGTCGAGCCAACTCGCGATCAGCCGGCGCGCGATCGTGTCGGCGCCGGGCATGCGGCGGGCTAGCGTACGTTGTAGCTCGCGGCCTTCGTCCGGCGAGAACCAGCGCACGTCTTCGAGTTCGTCGCCTCGCACGATCGCGGTCGACTCGGCCCGCGCGAAAAACCCGAGCATCAGGGAGCGCGGGAACGGCCACGATTCCGAGCCGAAATAGGTAACCCCCGAAACGCGCACGCCCGCCTCTTCGAACACCTCGCGTGCGACCGCGGCTTCCGCGCTCTCACCCGCGTCGACAAAACCCGCCAGCGTCGAATACATGCCGGGTGGCCAGCCCGGCTGGCGACCCAGCAGCATTCGTTCGCCGTCGTGCACGAGCATGATCGTCGCCGGATCGATGCGCGGAAAGTGGCGGTGAGCGTCCACCGGATTCTCGCAGATCTTCACCAGCCCCGGCGTCTCCCAAATTATAGGGATGTGATCAAGGCGTTAACCTTTTGGGCATAGAGTTGACGGATATTCCCACTGGGTATGGTCTGCGGGTATGCCAAGAGTGCAGTTGTGGGGCTACCGCTGCGAACGGTGTGAACACGATTGACTCCCACAAGGGCCAGGACCCGAGGGTGTGCCCCAAGTGCAAGAGCACGTACTAGAACACGCCGAGGCGGATCGCGAGGTAGCGCAACACCGCCCGCTATCGTATCGCACTTCGGATCGTCGTGGTGCGGAGGCCGAGACGATTTCCGGCTAGCCCGGGGCCGTTTCTCGATCTTATGGGCAGCCACCTCAATTTATGGGCAGACGGCCTTTTATGGGCAGACGGCCCCTTATGGGCAAAGCCCGGCGGGGTCCTTGCATTTTTATGCTATTTGTGTATAAATATACAGGCTCATGCTCTCCTCTGCGTCTGATGCCGTCTCCCTGAAGGGGCGGCACGTCCTGACCGTCAGCAACCTCTCCGCCCTGGAAATCGGGACGGTGCTGACGTTGGCGTCCCACCTCAAAGGTGGGCGGACGGCGGACCAGCTGCCGCTCCTGCGCGGCCGGACCCTGGGCATGCTCTTCGAGAAACCGTCCCTGCGGACGCGGGTCTCCTTCGAAGTCGGGATGACCCAGCTCGGCGGACACGCGCTGATCGCGCAGGGCACGGACTTCATGGTCGGCACCAGGGAAACGCCCGAAGACGCGGCCCGCGTGCTGTCACGTTACGTTGACGGCATCCTGATCCGCACCCACGCCCACGAGCCGCTCGAGCGCTTCGCGCGGGCCGCGACGGTGCCCGTGATCAACGGCCTCTCCGCGGCGGCGCACCCGTGCCAAGCCCTCGCCGACCTGCTGACCATCAAAGAGCGCTTCGACACCCTCGCCGGCCTACGGCTGGCCTACGTCGGCGACGGCCGTAACAACGTCGCCGCGTCGCTGGCCGAAGCGGCCATGCTGAGCGGCATCTCGGTGTCCTTCGGCTCGCCGCCGTCGCATCGGCCGAGCGAAGCCTTTCTCACCCACCTGCAGCGGCTCGGCAAACCGCACGGTGCCGTCGCCCGCGCGTTCACGAGCGCGGTCCGCGCGGTTCGCGACGTCGACGTTATCTACACGGACGTCTGGACTTCGATGGGTGAAGAGCATTTGGCCGAGCGCAACGCAGCCGCGCTCTTACCATATCGCGTCGACGAAACGCTACTCGCGGCGGCCGCCAAGCACGCGATCTTCATGCACTGCCTACCCGCGCACCGCGGCGAAGAAGTAACCGCCGCCGTGATGGACGGACCGCGGAGCATCGTCTTCGATCAGGCCGAGAACCGGCTCCACGCGCAGAAGGCGCTCCTCGTCGCGCTCCTCACCGACCTCAAAGGAATGCCCGTTTGATGAAATCGA
>Ga0116227_10008252_pt1 | contig 19767 bp, 11 predicted proteins | sample S1TSphgellanicum_FD_89693 | JGI IMG/M metagenome (GOLD analysis project Ga0116227, IMG submission 89693) | Host-associated microbial communities from peat moss isolated from Minnesota, USA - S1T2_Fb - Sphagnum magellanicum MG | ecosystem: Host-associated > Plants > Peat moss > Unclassified... | reverse complement strand
TAGTGTTCGTGGCAACAACATCCGATACTACATTCTCCCTGACAGTCTGAATCTTGATACTCTTCTTGTTGATGATACTCCTCGTGTGAAGGTCAAGAAGCCCACTGCTGGTATGCATCTATTGGCTGAAAAGTATTCTGTTAGATTGGAAATATACTGCTGTTTGCAAGTACTCCACAGTTTTTGAAGGTATTCATATGTTGTCCTTGCAATCCTTAACAACAAAATACCCAGTTCTAAACCTCGTATGCCATGTTTGCTTAACCTCTGCTGTTGGACAAAGATGCAATTTTATTCTGCATGGTTTGACTGTTTGCAATGCTATTCATGAGGACAACATTGGCTATATGTCTATGTGATTTAGGAAAACCAGTGGGGAGAGGACGAGGCCGGGGCCGTGGCAGAGGGCGTGGACGTGGACGCTAGTTGCACAGTGGCCCTGATCCATCCAGGGTAATCATACCACAGGCATGGAAACAAAACACAGTTTTGAAGTTCTCAATCACCATGTACCTGTTGTCCTGGGTTATCTATCCTCATCTAGGGGATGCCAGTGGCTGTTCACCAAGTGGGAGTGAGCATCTGGTAGAGCAGCTCTTCATGATCTGTTTTCTGATTGTGTTGAGCATTGCCACTTTGTTTTGAAAGATGAACTTGGAACGTATTCATTAAGCCTTAAATGCTAACCTTTGCACCAGATCCAATTTCTCAGATCCCTGCAACTTTCTCAGGTTTTAGCATGGTACAGTACCTTATGGCTGAAATGTTGCAAAGCTTCAGTTGAAGATTTGACTTGAAGCTCAAAATAGGTTAACCTGCTTTCCATGTTGCATCATCTGAAGAGAAACAGTGCTGGGGTTTTCTTCCTAGATACTTGATAGTTGTGTGCTCACAAATGTTGAAACTTTTGAGTGTTGTGAGTTTAGGGTTCAGGGTTTCTGAATCATCTACATCCTGTAAGCCTTTTGCATCACACCAAAACATCTTTCAGTTAAGCATGGTAATCAGGGGATTGTGGAGCTGGTTTGTGGACCATCAGGCGGTGCCTAGTGACATCTATTGTGGAACTTTCTGACACTTGAGAGCTGATCATATGTATGAGGCCTCTTTTTATTGTTATGTGAATCACTCACTCTAATGTATGCAAACAGGGTTCCTCTTAAATGCATGCATTGTTAAACAATGCAGTGAGCTATGTAACAAAGTGGTATTCACTTGGCTCTGGAATTGCAAGGTCAAGTGAGGCAAAGCGCAGGAAAATCTTCAAGGCTGATGGAAAACAGCAGGATTCTGATGAGTTATGCTGGTTGGACAATTATTTTCAGCTCATTCGCTTGATAAAATTGTAAGGCCCTCCTGAAAAATCAAGTGTGTAAATGAAGGACACATTTTTCATGGAATGAACCTCCAAGTACATGCACATTCAAATCACTTGTACATAATTTCCCTCTGGACATGCAGAAGAACCTGCCCTGCCTTTCCATTATCACCTTACTTGTCTAGATCTTCACTGTCGGTTTTCCATTTCCCTGCTCAATCTAGTGGTCAGGTAATGCCCTTTGGAAAGGGCATTACTGAGATTTGGGCCTGCCCTCAGCTGCAGCTTCAGGCAGTGAGCCCTTATTTCAGGAATTCCCCTTCTGGAGGCATTACCTGCCACCTTCTACTCCTTGTTGCTGAACATTTGAAGGTCCAAGGTTGAAAGATACCATCCCATTGTAGATCACTTCAAATTGTGAACACTAAGCTTGCAACATCGTCTTTGCAAATGGCTAGTCAGCTATGTTAACAAGATTCTGAATAAATTGTCTTTCTCTTTTCTAATGTCGTGGGTAGATATGACAGCTGTTTATATACATTTCCCTGCACAAACCTCCCAAGCCGTCCTAGCTCAGTTGGTAGAGCGCAAGGCTCTTAACCTTGTGGTCCAGGGTTCGAGCCCCTGGGACGGCGAGCGTTTTATATCTTTTCCTCCCCGTTCCATTTTTGTCTGTTTGGTTCTTTTTTCCTTGGGGTTCTTTGCAGTAGTCACACACAGCAGGTTAACCCTTTTTTCAAAAAACTCTCGCCCTGAGGAAAAAGGTTAGAAAATGCAATTATAAAATCTGTGATACGTTTATTACCGAACACTAGCTTTTATTATTGAACACTTTGGCAGATCTTTCTCAATTCTTCTTCATTTTTAGTGATTTTTGTAAAATGTTATTATATAGGAGGCCTTCTTCTCAAGCTTTATAAATCATCTTTGAAATGCAAAGCCAAGGAAGGAGTGAAGAAAATACATTTTTTTGGAGTGCGAAATGCATCTTTTTTAGCTTTCCTTCATTTTGACCCCTCCTACTTCATTAGTGCATAACTTTCTCTTCTTCTTCTTTTTTTCAAATTGAGCTATTTAAACTGCTCTAAAATCACCATCTTAAGCTCTACAAATCATTTCTTTTTGTTCAAATTGAGTCATTTAAACTGCTTTAAAATCACCATCTTAAGCTCTACAAATCATTTCTTTTTGTTCACCTGTCTTTTAAACATTTTTGTAAGTGCACTAGTTATTTTCTTGCTAGAAAATTTTCACCAAATTTTAAAAGAAAACATATCCAAATTGCCAGATTTTAATTCTGAGTTTCATTCATTATGCAAGAATATAAAAGGATCCTTTTTATTTAAACTTTAATATCTGGTATATAGCCAAAAAACAGCTAAATGTTTTGTAGGTGATCACCACTTCATCTCCATTACAAAATTGTCATCTTCACTGCTTTGTTACAACAGCGAAAAAATGGATCAAATGGTGGTAATACATTGGGGGAATTCAATAGTTCCCACCAGAAAATGGAAGCCCTGCATGATGCCATGGCAGATAGCTTCACAACAATGGTAGCTGAACAAAGTGGCAGCTTTTCTCTTCTAATCCTTTTCAGAAGACTTTGTAGCCTATTTTGAATCAGACTGGCAGTATGAACAGCATTACCTGCATCAGTTTTGTCAAGGACTAAATGGAGAGTACACTAGCCTTACATATTTACGGAGTTCTCTCAGAAACATGCTGAGGACTGGAAAGTGAAAATGTGGGATCTGTTTGATAGAAAACGACATTACCACTGTCTGAAACATAATGATCATGTTTCAAGCTTGTAAGAAGAGGCTCTACAAGATGTATAGGAATGGGACCTGATTTTTTGGGGTCCCTGTAGTACTCACCCAGAACAGGCTTGATTGCTTCCGTCTACAACCACCCCACACGGTTTGTGTCAGCTTCTCATGACTACATGGTAGCAATCCCACATTCTGCTACAAAGTAGCACCGCATCCTGATGACCAATTGTACCTCTAGCACCACCAATATCCCATGTGATTACGTATAGTTCAAATAAGTGATGAGCATGATGATGCACCATCCTTGAATATCTGCTGCTTTGAGACACAATATAAGCAGAATACTTCCACAGCAGGAAAGAGAGGTAAGACATACATACCGCTTCTATGAGATTGTAGTGAGGGATTTGAGGGAACAAATGATGGACAACATGTGTCCCAATATCATGATGGATATTATTGAACCATCCATAATCTCTGTCAATTGTGGACAGACCACCTCGCATGTAATTCCATTCCTGGTATTGGAAGGCAAACACACTCATCACAAGCCAGCACACATGCCTAGACACCAACATCTGAAGTGTTACTCTCTTTCTCAATCTGGGATAAATACCAGAGCATAATGCCTTGGTTTCAGTGAAAGGTACATACCATGCCACGATACCAAGGGACCTTTTTGTCATAACCATGATGGTGCAGGTATGTCACCACATCTAGCCATATCACATTCAACTGCAAGTACCCACACAAGAGAACATGTGAGTTTCTACAAATGATAGATCCCAATGCCTTGATTCTCCTTGACCATGCAAAGCTCTGAGGAAATGTAGTTCACCAAAGACACTTACATGACCAATCAAACAAGGCCCACATAAATGCAACTGTAGAGAATCCAAAGAGATCCTTAGATTGTCTTTCTGCTGAAGCACTGTTCTTTCCCAACAACTTGCAGAATCTGCACAGTTGACATGTATATAGGGGAAGTTGTAGATCTTCCAACGATAGAATCCTTCAAACTCTTAATTTCATGGCACAGTACTACCCAACTGGTAGTGGGCAGAAAATGTGCATATGATCAATCCAAGGCTGATTGGTCACAACAAGTTAAAAAACTACCTGATGACTTTATTCTAAGCTCAGCAGCTGCAAATCAAGTTGAAAGAGACTCTTGAACAACTGTAGAATCATGATTCCATCACTACAAACTGGCCATGCCTTGTGATACTGATTGGACAAAAATTCAAACTCTTGGCCTATTTGGAATAAAAGTTTGAATGATCACCCAGTATGGCACAACATAGAGCTTGAGCATCCACATGGGGCCAACCACAAAAGTGAGAGCCACTACAGTTGCCAGCATGGCAGTCCAGCACGCAGTAGATGTCATCACATCCTTAGCTTCGTTTGGTACAAATAAATCACTTCTGGGGTCAAAATGTGAGCCACTTTTACCAGGACTCCTTGTCCACTGCACCCAACAAAATGTCTCATCAACCATGCAAGAATATTTCTATATAATCCTGAAGAAAAGAGACTTGGTAACAAAGCACATGAGAAATTAGGAGACCAAAAATGGGGGTCCAATTTGAAAAATGCACAGAAAAACAGGCAATAAAAATAGCATGACAAAATGACTCTCATTTAGATGCTGACTGATGGATTACAAGGACCTGAGGGAAAAGGGAACCAACCAGGTAAAATGGGTATGCTAACATAGCCCAGGGAAATGACAGGCGCCCTGTCTTTGACCAGAATTCCATGCCTCTATAAGTTGTCTCTGAAATCTGTCAACCACAACACAAAGTCACTTCTTCAACATACAGAGCATAGTTGAAATGAAACTTCTTTTTATTTTCTCTGCTTTACATGGTCAGCCAACAACACTTATCTAGCAGGACAAATTGGAAAGGGTTGGGAAAAGATGCCTTACAGGATGCCAAGACTCATCGTTTTCCACATGGCCATGATTTTGGTGGTGTGTCCGATGGCTGATACGCCTTTTGTTTGTTGAATAGGAAGCCAACCAGCACATCCAGTACATCACACTGATTCAGAAAAGACTTGACTAATTGTAAAGGAAAAGATATTAGTTTTGTACTGTGACTATCATAGGGCATGTTGAGGGTGTAGCATCTCTAGCTGCAAATGCTAAGGAGAAAAAGGACTAGGAAAAAGGACTGAGGAAAATGGGTCTCACCAGCCATGATAAGGAACCAAAATAGATGAGTGTGTTAAGTGGCCGACAAGATTATTCAAGTTCTTGTTATTGGAGAAGCTCCCATGGCCACTGTGCAACCCCACGTACAAGCAGGAAATCAGAATGACTTGGCAGCCATCCCAGCTTCATTCCAGTAAAGCTCAGATCTCAATCCCCTTCAATAGTCCTTGTGCAAAAACTCTTTGCACAAAGTTGGCCTCAATCACAAGGTTCTTCCAAATTGCAAGCATGATGCCTTGTTCCAAAACTTGTGAGGTGATAAAAAGACACGACTCAGTGAGAAGAATTGCCACGGAGAAAGATTTCTTCGAGAAAAAGGCTCAGGTGTTGCAACCGATTCGCTAATACTTGCCGATAGTCTAAACTCTCAGATATGCAATAGATCTGCAAGTATGATGCTTCAGAAAAAAAATGTAGCAACTAAGCTGCATGCTTGGACAAAAAGGAACAGAGATAGGGAGGGAGGGAGGGAGGGAGGGAGGCACCAGTCGTGTCCAAGGACAAAGAGCGCCCAGAACATTGTGCCTTGCGCAAGCCAATACAAGGGCCAAACAATCCAGCTATTGACGTAAGCGGCGGCAGCGGCCAAACCAAACACAATTGCCACATCCCTAGCAACGAAGCTCATGGACTTCCAGGGATTCTTCACCCAGCAATGCTTGGGAATGGCAGCCCGAATATCTGCCAACGTGAACGGAGGAGGCATTGACGGATCGAACTCACTATCTTCTTCCTCTATTCCTGCTCCCCCTTCCGGTTCCGTCGGCAGAGTCAGAGGCCTCAAAGGCACCGCCACCATAGCCACAACACTACCATTTTCCCTTCGTCTACTACTACTACTACCACCACTACTACTGCCATATCCGCTTCTTCTCCTCCTGCTCTCAAAACCGAACCCGAGCCTTTGAGCAGAAGAAACGAGCCCGAGTCCGCCACCGTTCCTCGCTCTCCATACCGCGGCCGCAGCACCACAGACAAGAGTATTGTTAACACGCATCATCTCTGCATTGCATCCGGATGAAGCCACAGATATTGGCAGCAAGGAGACTCCCTGCATCTTCGTGGAGAGCATGGACGCCGCCGCCATCGTCCAATGCCTCTCTCTTCTTCCCGGAAAGGAAGGAAGGAAAGAAATAAGGAAGAAGACGCGCCAAGCAAAGCCACACTACTGCAATACAAAACCAAATCTCCCTCTACAAACAACCAACACTGACAACAACAACAATGCCAACGAACGATGCCTTTACAACCAGAACAGGGACATTGCAGGCCTCACAAATTGCTTTGTGGTGAGAACAGGAACAGCAGCAGCAGGCAGCAGCAGCAGCGAGGTAGGTAGTTAAAAGAGGGAGAAGCGCGGCGGTGGTGTGCTGCCCACCACACCGCTTGTAAAACTAAACTAGAATTGAGAAGTCTCGGGTTCAAACCAGAATTGGGCAGTTCTCAGGATGTCTCGTTAATAATATTCGGCTATTCCAGTTCCAGTTCTGGGTACCCTACTACCCCCACCCGGAACTCTTTTTAATAAATACTTGCCCAAGAACCTTACCCTAGCACCACCCACCCCATTCCAGGATCTTAGGGTTCAACCCTGACCTGACCTGACCTTGCACATCAGTGGGTGTTTGTAAAAATTTCAAGGTTCTGGGGTTTTTTTTTTTTTTTTCCAACCCTAGGGTTTAGGGTTTTAGTTCCTTTTGTTGCACATTGCATTCCATTGACCTTCTCTCCTCATGACAAGCTTTCTTTTTTTCGCGCAATCGCAAGCTCTCTTTTCCTCACATGAATTTGTTTTTCTCTTGTTTTTCAATGCCCTTTCCTTCTCACTCACTTTGATTCAAAATTGCAAGAATTTAATTTTAAAATATTGACATAAATCATCAAAAATCTAATTATTCTTGGTGTTTGTTTCAACTTACAATCAAGCCAAGGCCCATAACATGTTGATTATCATGTTCGACCCATGTTTCAAAAACATGAAGGTTATAGAAAATTTCATAGGCAATGCACATGCCATTCAAATTAAATTTTGATAGATTATGAAATTAATATTGTGTGTCCTCTTTTTTTACAAGTGTCTTTTCATGTGAACCCTATTAAATAGCAATCACCAAATGGTAGTTGAAAACGATGACCTATTTTGTGGGCAAATTGTATCAAGTGATGATGCAATCATGTCCACCTTGAGGAGAAGAATGAGTTGCAATTAAATATATCAACGACTATCATTGAGACCATAAAGATTGGAAACCCTTTAGTTTGGTAGGCAAAACATGTGCAATTTCTCCATGTTTCTTTTGTTGATTTTCAAGTCCTTGGCATTATGGGATCACATATCAAAATAAAGTGAATTTTCAATCGTTGTCATCATTAATCTAAGATGATTTAGCTTGGAATTGAAAATCTAGATTAACTTATCTTTATCATCAAAAAATTGCCCAATGATACATGTGTTGGGGATTAAAGCCTAATTTTTTAGAAATGGATTTTATTACATGATTAAATAGCACAACAAATTAATTTAAGAACAAGATTTTTTAAAAGAAAATTTAAGCTCTAATTTCATTTGATTCTACGTTCAAGTTTTTTCTTTCATCCTCAAGGTGTTTTTTTTTCTAGCAATTTTTTTGTGCAATAATTATAATTATTTTTTATTATTTGTACACATTTGTAGCATTGGAGCTAAAGATTGAAAACCCACTTTGTGTTGTAGAGTAAAATATTTCTTTACCTTGCATTTGTCGTAATTCCTATGATGAAATGGGTTGAACCAATGAATGGCCCATGGTCTTCAATGTGGGTTCAATTAAGGTTGGGAGTTATAGGGTTTTTATAAATTCTATTAGTTTTCTTTTGAAATCATATGTGTTTAGTTAAAATCTTTTGTAAATTTTGTCATTCATATGGTACAGTTGTTGTCTTTCATTATTTTTTTGTCAAGTGTAAGGCTTTAAGAGATCAAGGTTGTTTCATTTTAAAGGTCATATGTTATTGGAATCATATGTTGTAAATTGCAACAAAGGTTAAATTTATGTGTTAATTGCTTATGTCTTTTTGTGCATCAATCTAATTATATTGGAATTGTTATTTTAAAGGTCTTTCAAGTTCATTTTTATCATTTGTCATGTGCATTATTCAAGATTGTTTTCATTTGTAATCTATAATGTTGAAATCATATGTTTGTTCAACCAAACCAATGGTTTATTTGATGGTTTGTCTAATACCAAATGTGAAAAAGTTCAATTATGAGGAAACATATTGTTGCATATGTGAGTACTAAATAGGCATGCATTAAACACATAATTGTTTTCAAATAAAAATATATGCAATTTTTTGCAAGTGCATTCTTTTTTGTTTATTTGACAACCTTATCCCTAAACTATAATCACTACTTGAACAACCCTTTGTGAAAAAATTTAAACCCTATAACTTTGAGAACCCCCCATGTTTGAAAAAATAATTAACTTTAACAAAGCTTCTCGATTTTTTAAACTTAAGGTGTGAGAGATATTGAATTTTGAGTATTTTTTGTCATTGGAAATTCAATTAGATTATAAAAATGGTTTGGAAGGAAATTTTAATTGGGTAATGAAAAATAAAATACAAAAACAAATCATTTTACAAAAATTCATTTTCATTTTTAAATTTTTTTTGTTTCTACCTTCTATTTTTCTTTTTTTTATGTGGGTGCATAGGGTTTGTGACCCCATAGTTGGTGGGAAAAAATACCATCTACACCAAGTTGGGGAAGGAAATTAAAAAAGAGTTGTAGTTGTTGTTCAATAACATGTTTCATCATATGCAACTTAAGTTCACTTGCAAATGCATGTTGAAAAGGATCATTAGGCCCAAAGAGTTGAATATCCTAGCTCCAATGATGTAATTCAAGTAGCATTATTTACTTTTGTTGTGAATTTGAATGTGCATTCCCATCAAATCAATGAATCCAACTCAATTTTAAAAATGATGATTAGGGTGTACAAAGAAGAAATAATGATATTAGTTTTTATTTTAGCTTATACATTTAGTGAACTTATTTATGAAGCATCATTTGTCTTAGGATTTTTTCCCACCACCTTTATGAAAAAAACTTAAAACATAATGTGAGCATTTGGTTTCAATCTTTTAACCTCATACTTGTGATGTTTCCTCTTGTAAGTTATGATCAAATTTATAAGAGAAAAACTTCAATCTTTATTTCATTTCGCAATGAAATGGAGGTTGTGGTTTTTTGGGTTATTTTGTTGTGCAATACTTGAAAATGATCAGGGCAAATAGAGTTGAGGGTATAAGGTTTATGCAATACCCACAATGATAGTAATGTCAAGTGTAAACTAATGATTCTTCATTTTAATTTCAATCATTGGTTCAAGTTGGGGGGCAAATCAAAAGAACACATGAAACCTTTCAAACACCCAAAATAGTATAAGAGGATTCAAATTGGGTTAGGGTGGGGTCAAAGTGAGTGTGCAAAGTTAGCACATGTTCCATTGCATATGCTACAAAATAGTTGTACACTAAACACCTCAAGAAGGTTATGACCTCATGACAAAGAAAGCAAAATTTAGCCATCCTTTGATTTGTGAAATGGGGCCCTTTTCACAACAACCACACTTGAATGAATGCATGTATTTTAAATGATGTGTATGTGATCTAACAATGGAATGACCAAAAGGTGATTGCTTGAACTCATGCGAAAACCCATGCGAAATGGGATCACTTTAAGTTCTTGTAGAGGGAAATTTGAGGTGCAAAACCTCCCTTTGGGGCTATTAGCTTCTAATTAACTTTTGCAAATCTTGGGCATTTAGTCTTAGGGTATTGAAAGCATCCCATGCAATGTTCACACACACATTGAAAATGATGAGGACCTACAAACCTTCATTTCCACCACCTAATGCAAATATGTGAAAAGCCTAGAAATGATGTGGGATGGCATGTATTGAGAATGAAAGTTCAACATAAGAACCCAAATATGTAAAATTAGCATGGTCATTGATTTCCATGAATTTGAATGATTCATGGATGATATGTTCTCATACTCATCGTTTTTTTGTTTTTTTTTCTTGTTTGGCTTAGGGTTTTTTGGAATGCCTATGTCAATTATGAGTTGTTACTTTAATGTAAACTTCGGGGGACGAATAAGGACAAGTGCATGACAACCATCATCTATCTTTAGCTAGAATGTCATCACATTTGTTATTTATACTCACCAACATGCCAAAAATGATGCAAAAGTGAAATCAACCTATTGCCAAGTGCATGAGATGGGTTATGTGGACTATAATTTTAAAAAGGGTTTTCCACTAGATAGGGATTAGAGTGTGAGTAAGATTATATGTATTGAACAATTTTGACACAATTTTATAGATTTGACAATTTCCATTCACCTATCATTTATATAGAAGCTAGGATTTGCATTTGAGGACATCATCCCTTATAACAATCAATTATAGTAAAATAATTTTGATTTTTAATAAACCTTTTTTTGTCTTGGACTCAAAACTATCTTCATTGATACACTATAATTTCATGTTTACATTGTAAAAGCTTAATGTTCTTAAGTAATACTTATATAATGTTTTGTAAAATCCCCAAGGTGTAAGGGAAAATATCCAATACTATGATATGGTCATTCAATACACGTTAAGCTCTTGGAATTGGGTGCAATACCTACATATGGGTCATGAAACATATATTAACATTTTAAAAAAACTTTGCAATACTTGTATAAAAGTCACAAAATAAATATTAAATTATTGAAATCTTATCATCCTTTCAAAACCCAATTTGAAAAAATGTGAATATTGCAACTTGGGATTGTATATTCAATTAACAATTGTGAACTAAAAGTGGATCATTTTCATTGGAACCCATGTGCAAGCATTACAAAAGACAAAGTCATTACTTCAACACAATACCTACATGTGGGTCACAAAAATTCTAAACATTGTGGTTTTAAGTTGATATGGGTATTGTGTTCTCAAATTAGCTCATCACTCAATTATTTTGAATCAAGATTCGATGATTTTCATAGGTCCTCATGTGAAGATATTGCATCATACAAGGTCATTCTATGAAACGTAATACCCAAATCCTAGGATCAACCATATAAAATGAAAAACAAAAAAAAATTAGAACATCTACTTATGCTTCAAATTCTAAAGTTATTCAAATGGAAAAAAATTAATGAATGAAAAACTTAGCCTTAAAGTTAAAAGTTGATTAACCCAAAAAACAAAAAAAAAATCATAAAATCATAAAATCATAAAAGCTTAAATGATCGTAATGATACATGCAACACATACAAAGTCGGTTAGTAATAATACCAGTGGTCCAGTTGGTAATTAATTTTTTTTTGATAATTGCTTGGTATTGAATTTTTATTTACTTTTAATAACCTACCTGGATGACCCAATTATCATCTAGGTAAGTCATCAAACTTTAAACACAAATACAAAAGGTTTTTTTTAATTTTAATATTTAATTTTAATTTTAATTTCAACCAACAAGAGAATAGATGATTATTAACCGGTTATTTAATAACCTATCTAATTATTATTTTTAAAAATAATATTGATGTTGATAACCTGACGGATCCCAAAAAGTTCAAAAAAATAACCTACCCGGAAATTATTTTTAAAAAAAGCAATAACTAGCCAACGGGCTCACCCAAGGTGCCACATTTTGGGAACATCCCCCCCCTCCCCACCCTAGGGCTTTGCCGATTATAAATCAAAAGGCCAAAATTGAACATATATAGATCATGAGGTATAGGAGGGGGACGGGTTCTCATGCTTACTTACTCCTTAAGAGTGCGAAGGATCTCTCGCACCTTAGAAGGCATAGAAGCTTAAGCATAATAATACCTTACACATAATACCTCTTTTGTAGCATTCAACTTTCATGGATACTATAAGGTACCCACCATATATATATATTTTTTTATTATTTTTATTTTTATTTTATTTTTCACATAAGGAAAGTTTTCAAAGTGCTTTTCATTAACCAAAAGCTACATAAACTCCACAAAAAATGATTTCCCAATCTAAAAATCAATGACCTTTTTTTTTATAAAACAATTTGAAAATTGGTCAAGTTTGATGCTCTTTGGTTAGTTGGTTGGTTGTATTGGAAAATAAAAGCACATGATATTTGGTGCTACCAATTTTCACTTTAAAGTGGGGTCCATTATCGGTGCTCGAGGTTTCTCTAGCGCCACGCATCTACCCTAAAACAATTGTTAGGCTCACGACCGACCTTCTTTGGTTATTTAACAATTTCTCGGTTTCTTCTTCCTTTTGTGATTCTTCACTTCCCAAGAAGAATCCGGCCCAATAACCGGGTGGGTAACGCATCGTCTTTGGTTATTCGGTAATTTCTCGGTTTCTTCTTCCTTTTGTGATTCTTCATTTCACAAGAACAATCGGGCACAATAGCCTAACCCGGTCACCCCGAGACAATTGTTAGGCTGACGATCTTCTTTGGTTATTTTGACGATTTCTCGGATTTCTCGGTTTCGTCTTCCTTTTGTGATTTCTTCACTTCCCGAGTACTAATTTTTGACCCAAGTATGCTGAAAATTGTTGCACGATTCCAAATTAGGACATGTGCAGCCTAAAATAAGACTAATAATGGTCACTTTAAATGAGAGTCCGAGGTCCAGGGTCCAATGAAATAGAGCAATCCTGCTGGCTAAGAATCGTAGATTGGACCCACGGCCTTTAAATGAGGGGGCCAAGACCGAAAAAGTGGCAAATCTAGGCTAAACCCTACATGGCACCTTTTTGAGGGGAACATCAATTGGTTCAGACCAAAAACAAAAAGAGCATAAAAGGAAAGCTCATGATTTGGAGAACCAAGATGCAAGCTAAGTGTCCAAGGCTTGATTCAACTCAAGGATTCAATTTGCTCCAAATCATTCCTAATTGGCTCATAGAAATTTGAACCCCGAACCCCCCCATCTGAAGTGAGCATTCCATCACAAAACCAGTTTTGATGAGTTTGTAGGTCATAGTTGGCCTTAACCCATTGTAAGGTCATTGTGACCAATTTGCAATCACAAGATATTAAGGCTCATTTAATTCCATAAAAGCTTTTCACCAACAAGTGGTGGTGGTGGTGGTGATGGTGTGGTCATTTGTTTTGTGTGTCTTTATTGGCCCATTGCAAGCAACAATGAGCTTCTATCAAGTGGCAACACTTCTCCAAGCACTTCAAAGTTTGGAGTGTTTGTTTTGTGGGTTGTTATTTTGTTGTGGTGGTTATGTGATTGGCACCTCTCCAATGCTTTTCAAAGTTTTCCACATTGTTTTGTGAGTTTTATGGGTTGGGGTTTTGTTATTGTTCTTATTCTTTGTCCCAAAAAGATGAGATTCCACCAAGCAAACTAAATTGTAGAAAAATCTCACTCATTTTTTTGGAGTGATTCTAATTTGTGTTTGTCAAAATCATTCTTATAATTTGTGTTTGTAAAAATCATTCTTACAAGAAGGAATTGTTGTGAATGTCAATTGATTTTTTTCTCTTCTAACTTTCAACACAAAAATCAGTCTTCAACTCCTTTGAATCTATTTGATATAAATCAAGATTTCAATAAACCATGTACATGTATTTTAAGAAGAAAACAATGGAAAGAGGAACAACACAAGAATGCTCACATCTACCTTAATTTTTCCATGTCATCTTTGTTTTCATTTGATTCCCTTTGGGAAGAAGTGCAGTTTATTGCAAAAGCGATACACAAACACCTCCGCTTTAAACCATTAATGGGGCCTTTAGAAGGTTGGTCTTCAAACTTATATACAAGACACAATAACACACTACCAATTTTGCCAAGCCATTACAAAGCTTGAATCAACTATGTTATGTTACCCAAACATTCTCCTATCAAGGGTTTTAATACATGGATTCAAATTTTAGTAGTGCATAGAAGTTCTTAATGAAAAAAATCAAGCTTTTTCAAGCTTCATCTTTATTAGATTGGAAAAGAGGGGAAATTTGGTGGATCATTATCACTAAAAAGAATGGGAAATGAATGGCTCTAAATGCAAAGCCTAATTGTCATAATCAAAATCTCTAGAATTGCATAAACAAGGAACAAGTAATATCATGAAAGTGTCAATCCTATAGTGTTCAGATATTTGATGCCTACCACAAAAATCTAAGCTACAGGTCATTAGGGATCAACATTCTGTAATTTCATTCTCATTGAGCCCATTGCTCATCTTTGTGACAATTTTAGTAGTTACAAAACTCTTTCCCAACTCATATGAAATTATTTTCCATAGAAGCAAAATGGAACACATCCCCATACACAATAACTCAAAAGGTTGGACACAATGTGTAATTCAACACATGTTGATACACCACACAACTTAAAATTCCCAATTCACATGACATTTGTTCCCACATAGGTAAGATGAAACATATCCTCACACACAATAACTTAAGAAGTTGAACAAAGAAGAAACAATATGCTAAACAAATTATCAACAAAATTTCCCATGACACAATAAATTTCTCTATAAAACAAAATCTTTTTTTAGAGTTTCCAATGTGGTGGGTATTTTATTCTCAAATAACATGACCAACCCATCTCCCACAAAAATTTTAAATCCCCCAAACATATCACAAGTTAAATTGCCACTTTGACCACTCCTAAAATCCCTAGGGTTTTTCATTGTTTCTTGAATTATGACCCCAAAAGTTTGATTCTAAACTTACATTCCTTCCTCTAAAAGTCATGGCACAACAAAAAATCATAACTTTAAAAAAAAGGACAATTCATGGTAGAAGGGCATTTTTCCCCAATCCACATAATGCTGAAGTTTTACAGTATAATTTCTAGCAACATGCAATGCCAAATAAACTACAAAAATAAAAAACAACAACCATATGAAGGAACTTAACTTTACATCTCTTTTTAACGTTTATGGAATTCCTTCATATATTGTTTGCTTCATGCACTCCATAATTCTAAACCGGAACGCAAAAATTGTTCACACGCACTAAAAATGAAGAATAACTAGACAACTCCAAATGTCGAACACTATCAAAACTAGAAATCACTATAACCATGTTGTCCCACATAATCTACAAGAAACAAAAAAACAAAAATGCAAAAAAAAATTGTCCACAAGTGCCTTTCCTCCCAACACCATCAATTGTTGAAAGTTTGTCACTTTTCGACTTCCAACAATTGATGTGATATGTTTCCATCCATTACGGTTTCATCACCCTAATTTTGTGTCACACCACTTCATTCAAAGCAATGAGGTTTGGATTTCAATAAATAAAACCACCCATTTATATTTTAAATGCCTTCATAAATCCAAATAGTCTTTATGCCATGAATTTCTTCTCCACCTACCTTTGATGAAGTAAATTCCATGTATGGATTCAAATTTGAAGGACATATGTGGGTTGGATTAGTTCAACACGTTATAATTAATTAGCCCTAAATTGGTCAAGCAAAGTAAAATGTTGCTAATGAATGAAAATGGGTTGGTTATTATCAAGAATCTAACCATAATTCTCCATTGTGGGTTGTCAAAGCTAATTTTAAATTCAAACTTTCTTTATCATCTCAAGCAAAATTTGATCAAATCCTATAATCAACAAGAAATTATTTTATTGAAGTTTAATCACAAGTTCTTTCAATCATTCCAAATTTGAATGGGAGAAATGCTTTTATTTTTAGTTACACAACCAAAGTTAAAATCTAACAATTCCATGAAGGTGTTAAGCTAATGATATTATTATTTCTTTCCTATTTAGTCTCACAATTAAACTTCAACTTTGATTCCTAGAAATCGAAGGATAACATAGTATTACTCAAATACTTGGCTTCTTTAGATAGGAAACTACTAAGTGAAGAATCTAAATTCTTTAAGAACTTTTAGACTTGAAATAGAGAAATCGCTTCCCTCAAAGTCTTTGGTTGGGATTTGGGTTTTGTTTACACAAAATCTTTTTATGTCACATCCCAAATGCCAAAATAACCAATGAAGAAAATGGAAACACATACCAAAATTGATAATTAAAAATTTGGACACATCCATGAACACTTGATTAAGAAATTATGACAAATGTCAAAACCCAAATTAATTTTTATCATTTGTGAATGACAAAAATCAATAACTAACAATATAATATCATACCTACGAGGTTGTTTTGGCACCATACCATTAGTTGATATATTAAAATGGTGTTATGCTACTTCCAAGTTTGAAAGAAGGCCCATTTTTTCCTAAGGTTCACTTTGTAACTATCCAAACCATGAATAACACAAGGGTTGAGGCACATAGGAGCTTGGACACACATAAATTGGTGTGCATAAGAATAGTGAGACACATGAGTTACAAGCTAATGCATAGTACATACCATCATGACTTTATGAGATTTTAACTATTGTGAGTATTTGATTATTATTATGCTTGTGATATTAAAAATCATGCAAAGTTGTTGTTTTCAAAATTAGGTTAGCAATAACTAGGGATGTAAAAAGGGAACTAGAGAGGTACTAATCATACTTGCATTATCCCCATTAATAAATATTACACATGGGCTTTGACTTGTGTGAAGTTGTATGTGCATAGGTTGTGGGTTTGTATTATTTTATAATTAATACCCTACGTTTTAAATTGGATTTTTTTTTCCATACATGTGTTATGCATAGATGTCATCTTTACATCAATCTAGTGTTGCAAGGCATAAAAGAGATGTTTACCAACTTATAAGTACAATAATTACAATGTTCAAAATATCCATTTCTTTTTTAGAACATTGGAATAGGTTCTGTTCAATAATCAACTATTGAACTAGTTCTAAGCCATTTAATTATTGTAAAGGAAGGAGGAATTTGTTAATGTAACTAACATTTTTTTTAAAAATGAAATATTTCAAGAAGTTGTGTACCAATTGCTATGTATTTGAATCAAATGTTTTACAAACATGTTCCATATATTTTTACACAACCCAACATTTTAAAAATTCAAACAAGGACATCTTATGAACTTGAATTTTTTTGGGCACACGTTTAAAAACCAAAGTAGGTGCTTATGTGAAAACCACACTAGTTGGATGGTCTCAAGTGTAGCAAAAAAAAAGAAAGCAAAAAAATAGAGTGTTTTTATTTGGTCATTTTGGCATCAAGTTGTGGTGGCAAATTGTTGGAGGACCCAAGTAAGTCAACTTCTACAAAAAGATTGTCCATTTGTGGAATTAAAATTAAAAAGCATAATTGCACTTATTATTGAACTATAGCCAAGCCCAACACACTTGGGACTTGGCAATCAACATTATAAACAAATTACAAGCAAGACCAAGTAAACAAGGCCTATGGAGGAACTTGAAATGGGAGCAATGCATATATAGTCATAAGCTTATTGGGTGGTTCAAGAAATTTCATTTCATTTGGCATTTCTTTTGAGGGATTGTCCTATGGACTACTATATGAATAAAACTAAATGGGTACATTCAAGCTAATAAAAGCAAATGGATGTGTAACCAATGTTTGGTTTTTCATGTTTTAGTGTTAAAATTTATGTTAATGTAACATATATTTTTAATGTGTTTACATAACATTGTTTCAAATATATTGTGGAAAGATGTTGAATGATTTTGAATGAATATAATAAGTATATAATATTCAAAAGAATTCCTAAAATATTATAACTATGTTTTTCACTATTTGATGGACTCTTAAATGATTCGTAAATGATTTGAAATGAAATGTTTTTGAAGAAATTTTTTAAACAAAATTTTACATAATAATATAGTGCAACATATTTTTTAATCATAAGGAATTTTTAGATTTTTTTTCAGTTTATAAATGTATATTTTAAAGATATTTTGAAAATATTTTAAGAATAAACAATCATAAATGATGCACCGTTGGCTCCCATTCAAATGAATATACCCAAATGATTTAGTGTTTAATCAACATACATGGCATGTTCATAAAGTAGAAAAAACTGATGGAATCATGTACTTAATTATGGTATGCTAACTTGGTAAAAAGTTCTCAAATTTATTTATCAAGTGCCTTGTCATGAAATCAAATTTTGATAAGCTTTGGGGTTTTAGGTTTTGAACTTTTAGTGGAGGGTAAAGCCCGAGGGAGAGGGTTTTACCCAACTTAAAAACATATGCACATTTTTTTTCCATTTTTTTTTCCTTACTAATAGTTTAAATTGAAGCAATGGTCAAAATTGTGCAAAATAGTAAAAATGGACAAATGCACATTTAAAATGTGCAAAAACACACACACAATAATTCAAAAACATTATATTCATAGTTCAAATACTAAGAGAATATGGATTAAAACTTAAAACAACAACCATTGTCACAAGCTTTGATCAAAAGACTTTTGCAAATCCAATAGTCAAAAAATGTATTTATATTTCTCAAGAAGAATTAGAATGCTTATCTAATATATAATAGTTAATTGTAGCAATGAAAAATAGGATTACAACCTTATTGATGGAAATTGAAATAACATCAAAATTAAAGTTATAAAAACAAACAAAATGTAATTAGTGAAAAAAATCCAAAGAAATTGAATGGTAATTTGAAATCAAAGAAAAAAATAAACAATTTCAATATATTATTACGTTTCTAGAAAGAAATGTGGTTAACACAATGATTTTCATAATTCATGTGCCATTGAGTTGGGGAAAGTTGATGACATGGACTTCTCATTGCATATCAATTAATTTGGTGAATTCTTGATGTATGATTTATCCCCTTTCCATTTTCTTTTTCTTGTGTTACTCGTTACTTTCTTTGCTTTGCAATGCAAGTTGCCTTGTGTTATTTGGTACGTTGTTGTTGATTTCTATTTGAATGTTTATATGTTTATAGGTATTCACAAGGTTCCAATAAAAATTGGAGGTTTACAATTGATCATTGTTCCTCTAATCATCATTGTTCAACAATCAACTATTATATCTAGATGTGGTGGAATGTTTAAAACATTAATGCAACACAGACTTAAGTGATTAAAAGTTTGTCTTCATCCTTTTTTTAATTATTTTTTTACTTCAAAAAATAAAGATTAGTTAATGAAATGAATGATTCATGAGAACAAACATTGGAAAAACACTATGCATTTTCTTAACAAATGGCTAACTGAAGATATCCTTAGCCCAAAAAGCAAAAAATGTAACCAATAGAATTGGGAAAAAGGTTGCAATCATTCGCATGGATGACACTCTTTTTCCTATTAAACATGGTATGAAAATTTCTAGCCATAAGGACCCTAAAAGTTATTCAAAGTAAGCAACTATTGTGTTTGTCTTTTTTGTGTGCTTTTCTTTTTCAAAATGTTGTACATGTTACTATATTGGATTTAAATTTGTTGTGTTTTTGTAGGTATGACATAATTAACAATGACATTATAAGCATGACAATTTAGTGAACAATATCTCCTCCTCCTCCTCCTCCTCCTC
>Ga0116227_10008251_pt1 | contig 19768 bp, 17 predicted proteins | sample S1TSphgellanicum_FD_89693 | JGI IMG/M metagenome (GOLD analysis project Ga0116227, IMG submission 89693) | Host-associated microbial communities from peat moss isolated from Minnesota, USA - S1T2_Fb - Sphagnum magellanicum MG | ecosystem: Host-associated > Plants > Peat moss > Unclassified... | reverse complement strand
GACGTGGTAACCCTGCAAGTCGATCTGGTACCGGAATAGGCCCCCGCATCGCGTGTGGACGATGCGGGGCAGGCACGTCATTTTCGGGCTTTGGCCAGTCATGTGGTTACCGGAGATGACGCTTCCGAGCCGCCATCAACTCAGTTGATGACGCTGTTATAGATAAATTCGTGCCGGCTTGGTAACGCGCGTTGTTTCCCGATACGCCATCACCAAAAACTATTCCCGCAACCCCGCATCCCGCAGCAACGGCGCAACATCCCGGTTCCACGCCGCCAGTCCCGCCGCGTAATCCAGCCAGCTGAGCAGGATGCCGTCCAGCCCCGCATCCGAAAGCGCGCGGAGCGTGTCGGCGATGCTGTCCGCGGTACCAACCAGTGGGTAGCCGCCGGCGCCGGCCTTGAAATGGAACTTGAACGTCTCATAGGCCTCGCGCGACGGCAATAAGCTCGCAACACCAAGCTCCTGCGCCAGGTTTTCAACCGCCACATCGTCGCCATAGGTGATGGCGTAACGATGCAATGCGTCATCCGCCGCCGCCTGCGTGCCGGCCTGAACCACATAGCCGTTCGCCCAGATTTTCAGGTCCCTGCCAAATTCCTCGCGGGCAAAGCTGCGATAGTCGCTGATGCGTTGCCGTGTGGAGGCCATGTTGCCAGGCTCCAGCAGAACGAAGGCGATATCGCAATGCTCGGCGCAAAAGCGCTTGCCGCGCGGCGATCCGCCGGCATTCATCAGCGGCGGCATTGGCTGGCGCAGCGGCTTCGGCCAGGATACCGCCTGCTGCGCCTTCAGATATTTTCCTGCGTAATCGAAAGGCTTGTCCTCGGTCCAGGCGCGGCGGACAATATCGATCCACTCGCCGGCATAGTCGTAGCGCTCGTCATGCGGCAGCATCGGCGCGCCGAACATGTCCATTTCGGATTTCGACCAGCCGCATACGATATTCAGCCCGTAACGGCCGCCCGAGATATGATCGATGGTCACTGCCTGTTTGGCGACAACCAGCGGGTGAGTCAGCCCGACATGGCAGGTGCTCATGATGCCGATGGCGCTGGTCGCCTGCGCCATGCCGGCGCCCCAGGTGAAGGTTTCGAAATTGCTGCCGTTATAATCGGTGATCCCGCCAAATCCGCGCCAGCGCCCGATCGGCACCAGCAATTCGAAGCCGCCCAGATCGGCCTCCTGCGCGATGGCCACATTGCGCGCCCAGTCGATGCCATGGGCTTCCGGCGCCGCGCTGATCGCACAGCCGCCGCTGCAATTCATCGCAAACACCCCCAGCTTCAGCCGATTCTTCCCATAGACCGGATGCTGCACCACGTCGGACACCCCAATGTAAAAGGTCTCTGCTTCTTTCTTTCAAGAAAGAAGACCTTACTTCATTTCCAACGCATCCGCCGCCGCCTGAAACGGCGCCAGCAGCGTTTCGATAAACATCTTTCGGATCGCATCGCGCTCCGCCTGCGCCGCCTCGTCCGGCTCGAAGGCCAGTACGTCCGATGCCACAACCAGGCCTTTGCGGTCGAGCAGGCGCAGCACGGTATCCAGCTTCTCATCCACCTTGCTGATTTCCGCGCCCAAAGCGAGAACCATGGCGAATAGCCGGTCGACATTCGGGTCGTCGGCGAAGATTTTGGTTGGCCCGCGCATGGCTGTATGGTGTGTTTCGGCCATCATGAAGAACCCAGCTGAAGGTGTTTGCAACCCAGTCCCTTGGCGGCTATATTTCATCCATCAAGGCCCGCATGTTTCAACATTCCCTGGCCGCAAATGCAAGGATCGCGCATGACCCGCTTTCACCCCGAAAGCCCCGAGATCACGCAGGACTCGCTGTCGCGGCTGCGTTTCATCGCCGATTTCCGCAAGCAGATGCATGCCAGCCTGTCGAAAGGCAATAGGGCCGCCTATCAGGCGGATATCGCCCCATCGCTCGAAGCTGCTGAATCGGTTGTTGAGCGCCGACGCGCGGTGCGCGAGGGGCTGGAGCGGCATCCGTATTTTCGTGGCTGGAGCAGCATGTTGCTCGCCTCGCAGGATTTGATGTGGCGCGTTGTTGGCCAATCGGTGGCGCCGGATACCGAGCGGATGACGAATCGGCTCAAGGCCTTGGGCAACCAGGCGCGCGGATCGGTCACCCTTCATCCCGAATTGGACGGTCCTGATTATGTTGTTGGCGCCGATGTGCACCGTATGCCCGGCGGCTATATGGGGCGCGGCGGAGAGAACGACATGCAGGCGGGCGCGCTCTATGATCTGGGCGGTGCCATCTACCAGCTTGGCATTGGCAACAAGGCCGGCGGCCTGCTGAACGATAGCCGCGGCCGTACAGTGGTGGCACATCTGCGCAGCCGGTTTCCGGATCTGGCGCCGTTGCGCATTCTGGATATGGGGTGCGGCGTTGGCCACAACACGGTGCCGCTCGCCGCCGCCTTTCCCGAGGCGCGCGTTACCGGCATCGATGTAGGTGCGCCGCTGCTGCGCTACGCGCATCTGCGCGCTGAGGGGCTGGGCCGGCCAGTGCATTTCGTGCAGGACAATGCCGAACACACGCGCTTCGAAGATGCCAGTTTTGATCTGGTGGTCTCGCAAATCATGCTGCACGAAACATCCAGTGCCGCCGCCGCGCGGATCATCGCTGAAAGCCGGCGCCTGCTGCGCCCCGGCGGTGTAGCCATCCATCTGGAAGTGCCGTTGCGCGCCGAGGAAGGCGATGATTTCGATCAGGTGATGTGGCTGTGGGAACAGCATTACAATGCCGAGCCGAATATTGCCGGCGTCATGGATGACGATCTGGCGGGTATGGCGAAAGCTGCGGGTTTTGCCGATATACGCCTCGGCTACCAGGCGATTCCCGCGCCAGGCAGCGACCAATCCGCCTTTACCCCGCAAAAGACATCGAAAGGTTTCGCCTTCTGGCTTGTACTCTCGGGTGTGGCGGCCTGACCAAAACGCATTACGTCGCCGGGCGGTGCTGCCGCGCATAGGCACTCCAGGGCAATTCATCATCCGTCCATGGCACATCAGCAAAAATGCGCGGATGCACGGATGCGAACATCGTATGAACCGGCGGTGGCAAATCGGCCGCATCACGCAGTTTCAATCCGGTTGCCCGCCACATCTGCACCGCCCCTGTCTGCCCCATCATCATCCACGGAAAGCATCCGCCCATGCTGGCCAAGGAAAATGCCGAGCTGGCGCAGGTAACCGATGGATCGGCCAGTTCGCTGATTTTTCCGCTATGCGTCGATGCCAGGCAAAACCGCAGCCTCGGCCCTTCGCTTTCCAGCCGCCATTTTACCGGATCGACCGGGTTGGGGAAATCGGCATATACCTCGCGCGTCATCCAGATCATGTCGCCGCTCTGGCGCCAGTCCATGCCGAATGGCCGGCTGGTCTGCTGCTTCATCAGGGCGGCATCGCCGTTCAGCACCACCGGCATGCGCGCATGCTCGGAATATACATAAGTCAGCATGCCTTCGCGGAACTGGAACGGTTCCACCATCCGGCCGGTAATCGGGTTTTTCAGCCTGGCCAGCGCCACATGGTCACCCACCGCATGAAACACATCCGCCTCCCAGGTCACGATGTGAAAACTGCCATCAGGCTGTGGTTCGGTCTTGCGGCGGATCAGCGTATCCACGCCGATCACCGGGCAGATCGGCCGGCCCGGCGCCGCCACATCGATCACCCCGGTGTACCAGTAAAACACCGTCTCTGCCTTCAGGCTGGTCAGCAGCTTCATGAACGCCGTCAGCTGCGCGCGCGGCGTGGAAAGATCGAGAAGCGGCAATGCCCGCGCGGCGCCCCCGCCCAGCATCAATGGCGAGCAAACCCCAGCGGCCAGCGCGCCGCGCCGTGAAACCAGTGGCGCCTGTGTCATGTCAGCTTCCGGACTTGCTATTATTCAATCAGCGCCACGTCCGCACATCCCCCTCAACCGCGCGCCGGCGCGTGTCCACCCATCGGACAGTTTCAGCCGCTCGCTGGCCACACCCCCGCCTGCCGCGCGATCTGAGCACCCTGTACGGGCCAGCAAGGATCAGCAGAGTGGTGGGCTTCGTCGTGAACGGGCGGCAGGTGCAGGTGGCGGCGCCGGATGATACGCCATTGCTCTGGGCCATCCGCGAACATCTTGGCCTCACCGGCACAAAATTCGGCTGCGGCATCGGCCAATGCGGCGCCTGCACCGTGCATCTCGATGGGCAGGCCATCCGATCCTGTTCCACCGCGCTCAGCGAGGCGTCCGGCAAACACGTCACCACCATCGAGGGCCTGTCGTCCCCCGGCGCCCCGCACAAGCTGCAAACGGCGTGGATCGCCGAACAGGTGCCGCAATGCGGCTACTGCCAGTCCGGCCAGATCATGCAGGCTGCCGCCTTGCTATCCCACACGCCAAAGCCCGACCGTGCGACGATTGTCGCACAGATGGACGGCAATATCTGCCGCTGCGGCACCTATGGCCGGATCATCAAGGCGATCCAGCGCGCTGCCGCCGAGCCCTGATATGAACCAATTGGCCATCCGCGTTCTCTCCCGCCGCGCCTTCATGCTGGGTGCCCCGCTTGGTATTGGCGCCAGCTTCGCGCTGCCGCAAGCGGGCCAAGGCGCGCCGGTGCCGGCCACGGAACCGCTCAGCGCCTGGGTGGATATCGCGGCGGATGGCGCCGTTACCATCCAGTTCGCCCAGGCCGAGATGGGGCAGGGCATCATGACCGCGCTGCCGATGATCCTGGCCGAGGAAATGGATGCGGATTGGCCGCGCGTGCGCGTGGTGCAATCTGCCTGCGACGGCGCCGTGTTCGGCGTCAATGGCGCGATAAAAACCTTTGGCAGCACAGCAATCTCCACCAATTACCGGCGCTTCCGCCTGATCGGCGCCAGCATCCGCCGCAGCCTGATTCTGCAGGCCGCCGCCAATCTCGCCGTGCCGGCGGCCGACCTCACCACCCGCCCGGGCATGGTGGTTCATCACCCATCTGGCCGCGTTCTGGCTTACGGCACGCTGGCGCAAGACATCCGCCTGCCCGCGCAACTGCCCGCCATCACCGAGGCGGAGCTGAAGAAAACCGGCACATTCCGCTATATCGGCAAGCCCCTGCAGCGGGTGGATGTGGCGGAAAAGAGCGATGGCTCGGCCATGTTCGGCATCGATATCCGCCTGCCGGGCATGGTTTACGGCGCCATATTGCGCCCCGAGGTGCAAGGCGAAACCGCCGAGACGGTGGATGACGCGGCCGCGCGAAAAATGCCCGGGGTGCTGAAAATCATCCGTCTGCCTGGCGGCATTGGCGTGATCGGCCAAACCGTCGAGATCACCCAGGCGGCGAAGGCCGCGTTGCAGGTCACCTGGTCGGCCAAGGCCAAGGCGCGTGGCTATGAGTCGGAGTCGGTGGGCGCCGCCTACCGCGCTGCGGTCAACAACACGGCCAGCCCGGCGGTGACGGTCCTGAAAGCAGGCGATGCGCCTTCCGCCATCGCTGCCGCGCCCGCCACGCTCGCCGCCACCTACAGTGCGGACCATGCCGCGCATCTCTGCATGGAGCCGATGAATGCCACCGTGCTGGTCAAGGGCGATCTGGTAGAGGTATGGGCTGGCACCCAGGCACCTACCAGCGTTCAAGCGGCAATCGCCAAATTGGCGGGCCTCCCTCTCGCGCAGGTGAGTGTGCATTCCATGTTGCTGGGCGGCGGATTCGGCCGGCGGTTCGAGGTCGATTACCCGGTCGATGCGTTTCTGCTGGCCAAGGAAATGCCGGGTCATCCGGTCAAACTGATATTCAGCCGTGAAGACGATATACGCCAGGATCCCTATCGCCCGCTTGCGGTGCAAGCCATCGCGGTCGGGGTGAACGCGGATGGCAGCCTCGCTGGCTGGCGCCATCGCATTGCCGGCGAATCCTATTTTGCCCGCACCGCACCTGCGTTTCTGCAAAAGCTGGGCGGCAAGGATCCGCTGGTGACCGGGCTTGGCGACATCGCCTATCCGGTCGGGTCGCAGCTGATGGAATTCCTGCGCCAGGATCGCGGCATTGCCGTGGGCGCGCTGCGCGGCACCGATGCCGGCTACACGATCTTTGCCGTGGAGAGCATGATCGATGAAATCGCCGCGCATCTCGGCACGGATCCGGTAGCGTATCGTCTCCGCCTGCTGCGGCAGAACACGCGGGCGGCCCATGTGATAACGGAAGCGGCCGCAATGGCGGATTGGCCGCGCAAGCGGCCGGAACGCGGGCTGGGGATTGCCTATTCCGGCGACCTTTCCAGTTTTCTCGCCGTCATAGCGGAGGTTTCGCTCGATCCGCGCAGCAAGGCCATCAAGGTGCACGCCATCTGGTGTGCCTTCGATGCGGGGCTGATCATCCATCCCGCCAATCTGGAGGCGCAACTGGAAGGCGGCCTGGTATTCGCCATGGGCCTGGCACTCACCGAACAACTCAACATCAAGGATGGTGCCGCCGTCGAAACCAATTTCGGCGATTACCAGGTGCTGCGCATGTCCGATCTGCCGGACATCCAGATCAGGCTGATCTCATCGGATAATCCACCCGGCGGGGCGGGCGAAGCCGGCATTCCCGCGGTCGCCCCCGCCATCGCCAACGCCGTCGCCCAACTCACCGGCGGCAAGCGAGTCCGGCAATTGCCGATGCTGCCGTCGCGGGTAAAGCAAGCCCTCACCGCCTGACCCCTCGGGAACCCCGCAACAAGATGACCCACGCGCAGCCCTCAGCAGGCTAACGACACCACGAAGCGCGTGCCCCGATGGGCGCGGTCAAGGGTGACGGTGGCGCGCAGGGAAGCGGCCATCGAGCCGACGATCAGTGAGCCGAGGCCGCTGCCTTTAGGCGCGGCGCTGTCCTGCGGGTAGCCGACGCCATCGTCTTCGACGATCAGCCGGAGCAGGCCGCTTCGCTCCCGGCCGTCGCGCGAGAGATGTACCCGCACCTTCCCAGGCGCCCCCCTTGGATAGGCGTATTTCAGCGCGTTGGTGACCAGTTCATTAACGATAAGGCCGATCGGCACCGCCTTGTCGGTTTCCACCCGGATCGGGTCGGCGGTCAGCTCGATCTGGTTGGCCAAACCCTGATCCGCCGCTTCGCCCGGCTGGGTTGCGCGCTGCAATTCCTCCACCAGCCCGGCCAGATAGGCGTCCATTTCCACGAACTCGACATTGTCGCTGGTGTAGAGCCGCCGATGTACCATGGTCACCGCCTCCACGCGCTCGGCGGCCTGGCGCAGCATCTGGCGGGCGGTCGCATCCGTCACCTTGCGGGCCTGCAGCTCGATCAGCGAGGTAATCAGTTGCAGGCTGTTGGCGACGCGGTGATTCACCTCGCGCAGCAATATGGCCTGCTGGGCGGCCAGCGCTTCCAGCCGGTCCCGGCTTTCCATCAGCTCGCGCTGGGCGGCGTCGCGCTGGCGCTGCAAGCTGCTGCGGGTGATTTCGTGCGAGATGGCGGTGCCGAGCAGTTTGATAAAGCTGCCCTGCACGTCTTTCACCACGTAATCGGCGGCGCCGTTCTTCAGCGCCGTCACCGCGATCCGCGGCTCCTCGGCGCCGGTGACGAAGATCACCGGTGGCGGGTCCGGCAAAGCCAGCAGGGCGTCGAGAACCTCCAGCCCGTCCTGGCCAGGCATGTAGTGGTCCAGGGCAATGGCATCGAATGTGTCGCTGGCGGCCAGCCGCAGACCCTCCGCGCCGCTGCCGGCCAGCACCACGTCACACCCGCTGCGTTCGAGGTGGCGCTGCACCAGGCGGCCAATGCCTGGATCATCGTCGATATAGAGGATTTTGTGGCCGTCAGCCGGCATTGTATGGCCGGGCCGGCGATGCAAGAGAGCACAGCATCAATCGGGTTCCGGAACCTGCATCACCGTCAGGAACAGGCCCAGCTGGCGGATGGCGGCGGAAAACCCTTCATATTCCACCGGTTTGGTGATGTAGACATTGCAGCCGAGATCGTAACAGCGCTGTATTTCCATCTTGTCGTCGGTGGTGGTCAGAACGATCACCGGGGTGCGGCGCAAGGCCGGGTCGGCCTTGATTCGGGCCAGTATGTCGATGCCGCTCATATCCGGCAGATTGAGATCGAGCAGCACCAGGATCGGGTCGGATTTCACCCGCTCGCCACGGTCGAACAAATGCGCCAGCGCCGTGGTGCCGTCGGCGACATGGTGGATATCGTTTGCCACCCCGGCGCGGCGGACATTTTTTTCGATCAGCCTCGCATGGCCAGGGTCGTCCTCGATCAGCAGAATCGTCACGGGCACGGCGTTCATCCTATCGGCGCTCCATTCTGTACCATTGCAACCGGCAATCTGACGATAAACGTCGATCCCACATCCGGCACCGACTCGCAATCGATGCTGCCGCCCATCCTGCGCAACAAAGCGCGAACATGCGCCAGGCCAATGCCTTCGCCGCTGGTGTTCTGCGGACCGGCGCGGCGGAACAGCTCGAACACACGCTCGCGGTCGCGCTCGGCAATGCCGCGGCCATTATCGCGCACCTCATACCGCGCGAAGCCGCCCTGGTGCCTGCCCTCCAGGACGATTCTGGGCGCGCGGCCGGCGGCGGCGTATTTCAGCGCATTCTCCACCAGATTGGAGAATACCTGCTCCACCGCCAGGCGATCGGCGACGATGGCGGGCAGCTTGCCGAGGGAGAGCTCCGCCCCGGCAGCCTCCGCCTGGTGGCGTACGCTGTCGATAACGCCGCCGAGCAGCTTTTCCATGTCCAGCCGTTCTGGCGAGAGCACGCGGCGGCCTTCGCGGGAGAGGCGCAATATGGCAGTGATCAGGCGGTCCATCTTGGCGGTGCTGGTCTGGATGAAGCGAATCGCCTCCGGCAGGTCTTCATTGCTGGCGGCACGCACATCCGGCGGTACAGTGATTCCGGCTGGTTCCAGATTATCGGCGACGAAGCGGTTCAGCCGGTTGGTGGCATCCTCCAATTCACCGGTGAAGCCGATGATATTCAACAGCGGCGCACGCAGATCATGCGAGACGATATAGGCAAAACGCTGGATCTCGTCATTCGCATCGGTAAGCTCGGCGGTGCGTTCGGCGACCGCGGCTTCCAGCCGCTCGCGGCCCGATTCCAGTTCCCGGTTGGCGGTTTGCAGGTTCTCCTCCGATTCGCGCAGCTTTTGCACGGTGCCGCGCAGGCTGTTGCTGACGAACATGGCCAGCAGCACGAGCAGAATGAAGGCGACCGCATCGACAATCACCAGCAGCCGCGTGCCGGCGCGGCTGCTGTCCAGATCGGTTGTGATGGCCAGCTGTTCGCGGGCGGCGAGGCGGCCGAATATCGCCCTCGCCGTGTCCATATCCTGCTTGCCGCGATCGGTCTGCACCAGGGCGATCGCGTCCGCCATATGGCCGTCGGAGGCGAGCTGGACGGTTTTGGCGAGCTCGGCCATTTTTTCCTCGATGGCGGTGCGCCAGGGCGGCAGATCGGGGTCGCCTGGCGCCAAGGCATCGATCTGGTCCAGCAACACCGGCACGCGTTTGGCGGCTTCGGCATAATTGCCCAGATAGGCGGGCCGTTGGGTCAGCAGAAAGCCGCGCTGGCCGGTTTCGGCGGTAATCACCGATTGCAGCAGATCGACCGTCGTGGCGCGGGAAAGCTGCGCATGGGCGGCATCGCCCAGATCACGATCGGTACGGGCGGCGATGACGGCGGAGGCGGCCACGATCCCCAGCATGATCAGCGCGCCGGCCGCCAGCGAAAGCCGTTCCAGCCGGCCATACAGCGTTGATGGCGGCCCTGAGACAGCGGGGCGGGACGGTCTGGGGATCGAGAGCATGGTGGTCCTGAGATGCGGCGTGTCGGCGATGCGGAGGCAAACGCGGTTGCGTGAGGAAGGATGCAGGGGTGGATTTATAACGCCTGGCGCCTCTGCCGGATGCCGCGCACGGCGTTTTCGCCATGGCGAATTGTATCGGCGCGCCTCCAGGTAGTCTGGCACCCGTCCCGGCATCGGCCAAGCGCTATCCCGGGCCAGGTTCGCCGTGTCGCAATGAGAATTGCAGTGCGTTGCGAACGCGTTGCACCTGATAGCCTGCTTGTGTTACTCGGCAGGATAATAGGTCTGGGTGGTGCGCTCGCCGCGCGGACGTCCCTGGGCGAGAACAGGCCCTGACTTTCCGGCCGTCGAGGTGACAGGTAAAATGGTCCGAATTTCGTATCATGCCGAGGAACAAATAAAGGGACTCTCTCCCGGAGAGCGCAGCGACCTCACACGTGTTCTTGAGAGCGGCGAAGTGCTGGAAGGCTCAGATGAGCAAAGCACTCCCAAATTGGTGTCCCGCTTCGGTGATAACAAGAGAGTGGTTTGGAAAAAGGCAGGCAGCGGAGATGTTGTTGTGCTGGCGATTGTTTCGAGATAAATCTTTCTTTGATTTTAATCCCGATTGCATTTGATGCTATAACCGCCGCAACAGAGCTTACGTCGTTCAAATCCTGGATGTCGTCACGGCCGCATTTTGGCGAAAAGGACGTGGTAAGCGAGATTAAGGCGAGGCCCCAAATGGCCTGCCTGTTAGCATACACAATGACAATGCCTGCGCCCGATCTGTGCAAATTTGAGTTCAGCATAAAGGGTGTCTTTCGTGCCGATTTTGTTGTCGGCAATAACATGGCGCGCAAATTCGTTCTGGTTGAGTTCGAGGACGGACGGAGCGACAGCTTGTTCAAGGGCGGAACGCAGCAATATCGTCACTGGTCGCCGCGCCTCGAACACGGCTTCGGGCAGGTGATCGATTGGGCTTGGGCCAAGCACAGCTATCCAACCGATGTTGTTTTTACCAACGCGTTTGGCGGAAAGGTGGCTGACGACTGTTATGTCGTTATTTGCGGGCGCGATCCCCCGAGGGGGAGTCTGGAGGAGCAGCGATTCGACTTCAGGCGATCTATCAAGCTGAATGGTATAACATTCCAGCTTTACACATACGATGACATGGTGAATGCCATGAGCGACAATTTGGCCGGCCTTCTTGCACGCTAGAGCGGCTTCACTCTGGCTGGAAACGGTTCAGTATCCGTCAGGCCGCTCTAGCTCTTTGTTTTGGCGAGCATTTTCATCAGCCTTTGGCCATCTTGGACGGGCGTGGCGCTTCCGGTCAGGCTGATAATGCTCTCACCCGATCGAGGTCCCACGTTCTACCAGACTCTGCCTCTCCGAATTACGTTGATAGCAGGCTCAGCGCCAATCGCCCGAGCCCAGGGCATGCTACTTCCTACAGGGTGCCGGCCCGCAGTTTCGCGTAGGCGGCCAGATGCGCGTCCAGCGCCACATTGCGTTCAACCGGGCGTTTGAGGGTTGCCGACATGTTGGCGAGGATCTCGGGCCGGGCTGCGAGCTGAGCCAGCAGGGCGGAAAGGCTGCTGGGCTGGCCGGCTTCGAAATGGAAGCCGTCCAGGCCGGGGCGCACTTTTTCCGCCATGCCGCCGATATCCGAGCAGATCACCGGACGCAGGCTGGTCAGCGCTTCCTGGATGACGACAGGGGAGTTTTCCCACCAGATGGAGGGCACCACCACCGCATCCACACGCGCCATCAGGCGCTGCACATCGGCGTTGTCATAAGGGCCGTGATAGACCACGTTGGAGCCGGCCTGCTTCAGCGCCGCGACCACGGCGGTTTGAAATTCCACCGGCTGGTTCGCGTAATCGCCGAAAATATCGATGGTGGCATTGGCGGCGTCCATGGTTTCCAGCTGCTGCGCCGCCTCGATCAGAATTTCGATGCCCTTCAGCGGCGACATCTGGCCGAAAAAGCCGAATCGCACCGCGCGCCGGATTTTAGGGCTGGCGAGGATGTCCGGCGCGGTGCGCGGTTTGGCCGCAGCGCGTGGCGGCCCGCCGGCGGCGGTTCCAGGCGCCTTGCCGGCGCTGCCTGGCGAGGTCATCGCCGGCGCCTCAGTGGCAGGCATGCTGCCAGCAGGCGGCATGTTTTCCAGCACCGCAAGCTTGGCGGCCGGCAGGCCCCAGGCCAGGTACCGATCGGCCAGAAACTGGCTCGGTGCAAGGAAAACATCGACATCCTCGAAAAACATCTGGATATAGCGCTTGCGCAGGAAAAAATCGCGCGCCCCGAAATGCGGGAAACATTTTGCGCAGTCCATGAAGCTTTCGCGGTGGCACAGGCGGTGATCCGCCGTCTTCACCATCTGGCCGTGGTTGTTGCAGATCGCCAGATACTCATGCAGGCTCACCACGATGCGCGTGGCCGGGCTGGCGCGCTTGATAATGGAAAACATCTCCACGCCGAAACGCACATAATGATGCGCGTGCACGATATCCGGCTTCAGCTCGCCAATCAGTTTTTCCAAGGCGGCGGGAAACTGCGGGTCGGGGTTGGCGAATTTGAAATAGTCGAACGCCGCTCCAGGCGTGTACAGATAGTCATCGGCGCCGAATGGCTGCGTCAGCACCGCGCCAAGCCGCTGTTCCGAGCCTGGCCCGGAACAGCCGAGAAACCAGCATTGCGCGCCACGCGCCTTCATTTCCAGAAACAATGCCTGGGCGGATATTTCCGCCCCACCGCGGGTGAGGCGGGGATGCGAATGCGTCATCACCAGCACGCTCGGCAGGTGCCACGATTGTTGTGGCGCGGCGCGTGCCCGGCCGCGCGGTGCCCGCTCAAGCATCAGCTTGCCCGCGCCCAAGGCTGACCCGAGGCCGCGACCGGCCAACGGGACTGGAACCGCCAGGCATTGTACAACGTCAGGTTCAGCCGCCACGCCACCACCTGGCCACCCTGGGATTGCCGTTCCAGGTGGTAGAGCTGCGCCCGGCGATCGACCACGCAGATCAGGCCACGTGCCTGCACCTGGCGGCACAAATCCATATCCTCGAAATCGCCGATCACATAGCCTTCATCGAAACCGCCAAGGGCGCGTGCCAGATCGGTGCGCATCACCAGGCAGGCGCCGGTCACGGCTTCCACCTGGGTCACCCGCTCATCGCTGCCCACGGCGCGGCCCTTGTTCGGATGCAGGCAGAACTGCCAGCCACCGAATTCCGCCAGCGCGGTGAAGGCGCAACCCTCGTGCTGTATGGTATCGTCCTCGAACAGCAGCAGCGCACCCACCATGCCGATAGTCGGGCTGCTCCCAAGCGTCGCCAGCATGTTCTTCAACCAATCGGCGCGTTTGGGAAACACATCGGAATTCAGGAAGCAGATATTGTCCGCCCTGGCATGCGAAAGGCCAATGTTGTTAGCGGGGGCATAGCCGACATTGGCGCTGAGGGTGAGCAGGCGGAATGGCAGGCCGAACCGGGCGAGGCAGGCGGTCGCGAGATTTTCCGCCGCCCGCAGCAGCGAAGGATCGTCCAGCACATAGATCAGCTCGGTGCGGCGGGATAGGCTGCGGGCGAAAAAGGCCAGCTGGTACTCCATGAAATCGATGCGGCCATAAAGCGGTATGATGATGGAACAATCCGGCCGGACCGGGGCGGTGCCGAATTGCATCTCCCTGACCTCCGGCGGCTGCGCCAGACGGAACGCATTCAAGGAGTCGATGGCCGGGCCAACAACGTGGTCATAGGCGCGCACCATGTCCTGATAGCGCAGATCGAACGTGCCAAGCATATCCTTTATCGTCGCCAGGCCTGGGCTGCGCAGTGGCGGCACGCGCTTGAACGCGTATTCGCCGGACGCGGTCTCGATCTCGATATAGCAGGGCTCGCCCGCCACCACGGCCTGGCCGGCAAAGGCCATGAAGCCGCATTGCTCGCTGATGCTGCTATGGGTCTGGACAAGCTTTGCATACACATCGGCGCGGGGCAGCCTGATCCAGTGTGCCGGGTCCAGCGTGGCGCTGTTTGGGCCGCAGCGGAACCGCAATCGTGTCACCTGGTGAAACGGGTCGATGAACCAGCCGCGCAGCAACACGCAATCGGGCGGACACAGCACGGCGGCATCGATTTCCAGGAACACTGGGCTCTGCAACGAGTCCAGCGTGTCGCGGCCGGTATAGACGGGCCGGTTGAGCAGCTCCGTCAGCCGCGCATGAAGCCGGCTGCGCGGGGCGGCCGCCAGCATCGCCCGGCTCTTGCTCACCGCCTCCGCTTCGGTCGGCCGCTCCAGAAGCTGCGCCGAAACCAGCCGGAAATGCTGGGCGGCGGACCGCAGGCGCAGATTCAGCAGCAGGCGCTTTGCGTTGCTGCCGTCGCCCTGCAGGAACAGCAGGAAGCCGGAGCCGATTTTGTCCACGTCCTCGCGCGGGAACAGGCAGATAATGGCCTCATCCGCGGTGTGGTGCTCGCCGAAATCCAGGCTGCAGAACACCGGCTGGTCGCTATCCTGCCACGCTTTGGCAATCCAGCCGCAGGCAATCCAGCCGCCCAGATTGGCGCAATAGGCGACGAAATCGACGCAGCCATGATTGACGGAGGTGTTCGTCAGCTTCACGGCGTCTTCCCGCGAAGGGGGCATGCACAACTCCAGACACGCGGGGGGCCGGCGCCCTATGACACGAGCGTTTCGCGAGGGCGCACTATGCTGGAACGGCCAGGTGAGGCCAAGGGGTTGCTGCCGGATGCCTCGCCCAGGCGCGGGTCGCCGGCGGCGGATTTCATCCCGGCTGACAAGGCTGCTACAAACCGTGATCAGGCTGGTGAGCAGGGTCGCCGCTCTTAGGGCTTGTTCGACAATTATCGCTACGAGCCGCGGTGTCGAACAAGCCCTAAGCTTTTGTTTTGTCGGGCAGCTTTATCGGAGTGCAGACGCACGTATTGCCGATGCCGCCCTTGCTGGAAAGGGTTCCGGATGGCCGTATCTGTGCCGCAGTCGCGTGTTGCCGTGGGGAACATGGTGTTCGGCAATGACGTGCCGCTCGCGGTGATCGCCGGGCCGTGCCAGATCGAGAGCGCCGCGCATGCGATGGAATGTGCTATCGCGCTGAAGGAAATCACCTCGCGGCTTGGCATCGGCTTCGTGTTCAAGAGCAGCTACGACAAGGCCAACCGCACCAGCGCCGCCGGCCGGCGTGGCGTGGGCATGGCCGCCAGCCTGCAGATTTTTGCCGATATCAGCGAAAATCTTGGGGTGCCGATCCTCACCGACGTGCATGAGCGGGACCATTGCAAACCGGTGGCCGAGGTGACCGATATCCTGCAAATCCCGGCGTTCTTGTGCCGGCAGACCGATCTGATCATTGCCGCGGCGCAGACCGGGCGGGCGGTGAATGTGAAGAAAGGGCAGTTTCTGGCGCCCTGGGACATGCGCAACGTGATCGAAAAAGTGCTTGGCGCCGGGAATGACCGGGTGCTGGTCACCGAGCGCGGCACCTCGTTCGGCTATAACACGCTGGTCTCGGATTTCCGGTCGCTGCCGATCATGGCGGGGTTCGGCGCGCCGGTGATTTTCGATGCCACCCACTCCGTGCAGCAGCCTGGCGGGCAGGGCAGCTCGTCTGGCGGCCAGAGGGAGTTCGTCGCGGTGCTGGCGCGGGCGGCGGTGGCGGTGGGGGTGGCGGCGGTGTTCATCGAGGCGCATCCCGATCCCGACCATGCCCCTTCGGATGGGCCGAACATGATCGCCTTGCGCGATTTCGAAGCGCTGATGGCGGGGCTGCTGGCCTATGACCGGATAACCAAGCAGCGCGCATGAACCCGATCGTTCTGGTGCCCTCGCGCCTGGCGGCGAGCCGGCTGCCCGGCAAGCCGCTGGCCGATATTCATGGCGAGCCGATGATCGTGCATGTCTGGCGGCGGGCGATGGAGGCCGATCTGGGCCCGGTCGTGGTGGCCACCGACCACGCCGATATCGCCGCGGCGATTGCCGCCGTGGGTGGCCGGGCGGTGATGACGCGGGGGGATCATCCCTCGGGCACCGACCGTATTGCCGAGGTTTTGCGCAGCGCCGATCCTGGCCGGGCGCATGACGTGGTGGTGAATTTCCAGGGCGATCTGCCGACCATTTCGCCGCATGTGCTACGCCAGACGGCTGCCTTGCTGGACGATCCGCAGGTGGCGATCGGCACGCCGGTGGCGCTGATCGCGCAGGCGGCGGAGGCCGCGTTGCCCAGCACGGTAAAATTGGTCGGGACTCCGCTCGGGCCCAGGCGGTTTCGCGCGCTGTATTTTACCCGGGCCTGCGCGCCATGGGGCGAGGGGCCGCTCTATCACCATATCGGCCTCTATGTGTGGCGACGCGCGGCGCTGGAGCGTTTTGTGGCATTGCCGCCATCGGTTCTGGAACTGCGCGAAAAGCTGGAACAATTGCGGGCCCTGGAAGCGTGCATGCGCATCGATGCCGTTCTGGTCGATGATGTTCCGTTGGGCGTCGACACGCCAGCCGATCTGGAACGCGCCCGCCTCCTGCTGGCGCCGTAACGTCTTGGGGTGTTGCCGATGTCGGCTCGTTTGGTTGAATATGCCCGCTCTGACGCCGATGCCGCCGCCGTGGAAGCGGCCCGCGCGAGTGTCGCGCGCACGCTCTTGCTGGAGCAGAAAGGGCTGCAGGCGGTTGGGGAAGCCTTGTCAGGCGGCCTTGCGGCGGGCTTCGCGCGCGCGGCCGCGGTGATTGTGGCGGCGACGGGCACGGTGATTGTGTCGGGCATGGGCAAGTCCGGCCATGTCGGTCGGAAGATCGCGGCGACCTTGGCCTCCACCGGCACGCCCAGCCATTTCGTGCATCCGGCCGAGGCCAGCCATGGCGATCTGGGGATGATCCGCGAGACCGATGTGGTGCTGGCGCTCTCGTGGTCGGGCGAGAGCCCTGAACTGGCCGACATCGTTGCCTATACGCGGCGGTTCGATGTGCCGCTGATTGCGATCACCTCGCGGGCGGAAAATGCGCTGGGGCGGGCGGCCGATATTTGCCTGGTGCTGCCGGTGGCGCAGGAAGCCTGCCCGAACGGGTTGGCGCCAACGACGTCAACGACGATGCAATTGGCGGCCGGCGATGCCCTGGCGATTCTGTTGCTGGAGCGGCGGGCATTTTCCGCGGCGGATTTTCAGCAATTTCATCCTGGCGGCAAATTGGGCGCGCGGCTGCGGCAGCTGGCCACGATCATGCATGTGGGGCCGGAATTGCCGATCGTGCAGCTGGATACCACCTTGTCGGAGGGGATCGTGGAGATGACATCGAAACGCTTCGGCATTGCCGGGGTAGTGGATGCGGCCGGCGACCTGGTCGGCGCGCTGACCGATGGCGATCTGCGCCGCGCATTTCGCGAGGGCTTTGTCGATCGGCCGGTGCGCGAGGCGATGGGCCGCAAGCCCTATACCTTTCCGCCGGATGCGCTGGCGGTGCAGGCGCTGGCAAAAATGAACGAGGCAAGCATCACGTGTATTTTTGTGGTGGAAGCGGGCAAGCCGGTTGGGCTTGTGCATATCCATGATTTGCTGCGGGCGGGAATTGCCTAGAGCATGATCGCTTCAGGTTGACTTCAACCGCGATAAACATGCTCGCACAAACAAAGGCTAGAGCGTTATCGGTTTCTCGATTTCAGATCAGCCTCAACCGATCACGCTCGGGAGCATCATCCGACGGGGCCTGATGATGCTCTCGCCTTCGGAGACACCGATCGCAGCAGATCCGCCGCCGGCATCGGCTTGGCGAACAGCCAGCCCTGCATGCACAGAACCCCGTAGGTACGAAAATACGCAGCCTGGTAATCGGTTTCCACGCCCTCCACGATCACCGGAACACCGATATCCTTCGCCATTTCCAATATGGCCGGCACCAGACGTGCGCGCACCATTTCGGTATTCACCGTGCTGGTAAAGCTCTTATCCAGCTTTATCGCGTCCACCGACAAATCGCTCAAATAGGTCAGGCTGGAAAACCCGGTGCCGAAATCATCGATGTAGATCTTGTAGCCGGCCCTGCGCAGCTGGTTGATCGCCACATTGGCAGCCTCTACCTCGGCCGATCGCCGCTCGGTCAGTTCGAGCGCAATCTGGCAGGGCGGAATGCCTGCCCCGGAAATATGCGTGGCCAAGGCAGCATGAAACCGCCGATCGCCCAGATCGTCGGCAACGATATTGACGCTGACGGTAAAATCGGGATTGAGCCGCAGCAGCGGGCCAAGCTCCTCGCCCACCCGGCGGATCGCGAAGCAGGTGATGTCGCTGATTATCCCGGCATCTTCGGCGAGCGGAATGAATTCGTCCGGCCCGATCGCGGTGCCGCTTTTGGCCGGCCAGCGCATCAGCGCCTCCGCGCCCACCACCTGTTCCGTTTTGGCATCCATAATCGGCTGATAATGCAGAACCAGTTCGCCATTCAGCACCGCAAGCTGCAAACGCCGCAGGATAGACCGGCGCCGGTTCAGCCAGGTCAATAAGCCCAGGCTGGCGGCGCTGCCGGTGAGGCCGCCGGCCAGGGCGAAAATTTCGAACGGCGTCGCATTTCTGTGCAGCATTGCCGCCCACGGCGCCTGCAATACCAGGCACATCATATTATCCGTGGCACAGGCAACCGCGGCGTAGCTGCCATCGTGCCAGAAACTGCGTCCGTCCTCCAGCAGCGCATCAGGCACATTCACCGGCGGCCCAGCGAACCATACGCGCTGGTGGCTCGACCGGTTGATGAAAAAGCGCGACAGACTCAGGGTGTCGGGCGCGAGTTCAGGCGGCGTCGGCGCGGGGCGCACGATAACGAACGCATCGCGGTGGCCGACAATGATGAAGCTGTGTCCAGGCACTGTCGGCAACGTCGCGTAACGCCAAATCGTCTGCTCCGCGTTCAGCGCGAAACCGGGTGTCGCCAGGACGGGGATGTTGATATCCGTCACACCATACACGGCGCTGCAGGCCAGCCTTCCATGGTCGCGCCGCACGATATCCTGGATGATCGTCGAGCCGATCACCATCGTTCGCAGATGTCCCAGGTCAGCCTGGGTGCAGGGCGAGCTCTGCATCCGGTCGAGTGCCAGAAGAACGCCGGTCACTTCCGCCTCGCGCATACGCACATCCGCGATCAGCACGCGCGCGTCGCTGCGAACCCGGTCCTTTTCGGCTCTGGCGACAACGACGATACCCAGGCCGAGCGCCATTGGGCCGCCGATCACGGCGCCGATGATAATCACCCGCATCAGCGCGGAGCGGCCGACCATGATACTGTCTCGCAGCCGGCGCCCGTATGCGACCAGGTGACATGCGGCATCAGCCGGTCGCCATGGCTGCCCGGCTTTGCTCCCCCCGAAGAAGCTGTCGGCATTACGCCGCACGGCTATAGCCATCGTCACGGCCTAGGCGGCTTGTGCTAACATGGGCGATATCGGCATGGCTGTGTTGATCGGCCGAAGCCCGCATAGCGTGGTAGTCCTGCGCAGGTGATCATCGGGACTTGCAACTTCCGCGTGTGTTTCGCATGCAAAAAACACGCGCACCTTTATCAGACATCGATGTAACACAGCCCGCAAGATATTTATCGCGGATTTGCACTATTATCGGGTACGGCACAGTACCTACTCGATATGTGAAGCCGGCGGTTGAAACTATGCCGGCGCCGGCGATGACCGCTCGGCTGAGGCGCCGATGGCGCGTCAGCCGCTGAAGCCGCGGCCTTTGCCGATCACCGCCGCGCCGAAGCGGGCGCGCAGGCCGTCTATGGCGCCTTGGCGGGCTTTGCGGCGGCCTGAATCGGGGTCGGCCAAATCGGCGGAATCGGCGCTTGCCAGCGGCGCCAGGCCGGCGGCGCCGATGCCGATCAGGCGGAAGGCGGTGCCGTCGGCTTCGCGCGCCAGCAGGGTGCGGGCAGTGTCGAACAGCGTGTCCGGCAAGGCGGTGGGCTGGAGCAGCCGGGTG
>Ga0116227_10008249_pt1 | contig 19772 bp, 15 predicted proteins | sample S1TSphgellanicum_FD_89693 | JGI IMG/M metagenome (GOLD analysis project Ga0116227, IMG submission 89693) | Host-associated microbial communities from peat moss isolated from Minnesota, USA - S1T2_Fb - Sphagnum magellanicum MG | ecosystem: Host-associated > Plants > Peat moss > Unclassified... | reverse complement strand
CGGCGGTTATATAGAGGAGCATGTTTTCGGAAATTTCCAAAACTTTCGAAAACCAAGGTTCAAAATGTTAGAACCGGGGTTTTGGGTTTTCTCACGTTGGGTAAGGAAATAAATACCCGGACTAATAACCTGAGGATACACATGGCTGGTTTTGATACCCGCACAACGTCGGTCAGGACCACTGCGCGTTCAGGGTGGCTGGAGTGGCGTAGCCATGGGTGTCCGAAGGTCACGAGTACCACTAGTCTTAATGGACTACCAAAGGGAGGGCAATTTTACCTTTTAAAGGAAGACACAAAAAATGAATAAAAACAAATGCAAAGTGGAATTTCCAATGTATCATAATGAAAGCATGAAAGTAGTTACTTTCCAAATTGCCTAAGATTAGAGGACTAATTTTAAATTAAAATCCCACCCCCCAAGATTGCTTGTTCATAAATGCGTGGGAAAAGTTGAATTTTGTATCCAAAGGTTTTGGTTGCAATGTCAATAAAATTTCATATTAACAAATTTGTAAAATTGTTCAACATTTCATAACGATGACCTAGTGAGCAATTATTTTTCCACAATTTTTGTGAATTTTTTCACACAAATTGAGTTTTTGGGGGAAAATATGGTTTTCTAGTTTAAATTTTAGTAGAATTTTTAATTTTTTGGGGGAAATGCCAACATTTGGATATCACAATTTTTAAAAAAGACCCTAAACATAACCAATAATCTATGCAACATATGATTTTGTGTTGGCATGTGATCATATTCTAAACTTTAACTTGTTACATGGGAACAAATTGTCATGGATGTGATCATGTCATGGAGTTCACAATTGATTATAAAGATCATCTTGTTGATGTGGCAACACACCATTGGAAAAGAACTCTTAGGTTTTATTACATATTTTGTTGCATTAATTGGTTTCTAACATTTTCATGCCTCCCTAATACATTTTTGCACATTTTTAGTTGCGGGTTAGTTGAACCTCATATTTCATCCTTATTTGCATGTCTCATAACCTATAAGTTTGACACTCATATAATTGGTTAAGTTTGTTAACTAGTTTGAATGTTTTGATATTGTCAATAGTCTCAACACTCACATGCCTCAACTATTCATAATCATAATAATCTTCACACTTTTACTAGTTATTTTGTCTACAATGCATGTGACAACATATTAGGAACATATTTATCCATGCAATGCCATGCCATGGACACATATTTCAACATCAAATTAGAGTTTTACACTTTTAGGTTGTGGTAAATACTAAATTTTATTTCTATGCAAACACACTCAAATTTTTTATTAAAATGAAACTTAAACTATAGGTTTTCAAATCTTTTACTAGCAATCTTGACAAGTATTATAACTACTAGTATTGATTAGATTTTGTTAAGCAAATTATTAGTTCCTTTTTAGTTTTCCTCCGCATGACCTCTACTTGTTTTGCCACACACAAATTAGTCCTTTCAAAACATTTCAACTTGTAGAGAAAAATGATACACAACAAAAACATGGAGGAAAATAAATGTTGCCCTATTTCCCTCCAAAACCCCATTTGAAAATCAAACAACAAAAATTCAAAAATAAACTGCCTCATGTCCAAATTTGAACCAATTTTGCAACTTTTAACGTGTTCAGTCTACTTGTCTAGTTTCACTTTGCCTACTTGTCCAATTCACTTTACCTACCTATTATTTAATATTAACCTCCTTGTACTTTGGATTTCATCCTTGAAATCCTTGCTACGTGAAATCCTTACTACATAAGTATGAACATTCATTTTTATTGAAGAACTTGTGCAGCATCATGTAACACATTAATTTCAACCTCCTATTTTTCACCCACTACCATTCTAGGTACCAATTGCAAATAAGGAATGTGGAATTCCTTTTCAAATGGAATAACAACCAATGGTGAATGAAGTGGAATCAATACCAATTTTGTTAATTATTTTTATTCCATTTCTTGTGTAGACTATTCCACTTCTTGTAAGTTCTATGACAAAGTAGTAAACTATGTTGATTGAAATGACAACTTTTGACCTTGTAAACCTCATGTTGTGAAACCAGTTATTTGTCATGAATGACACCATTGCCTTTGAGGTTAGTTGGTGTTTGTACATCAACATGTACTAGTATCTATTGTGCCTCTTTATTTTGAGGCAAATTTGGTTTAATGCCATTAGGACTTGCTTGAGAATATGGACAACTTAGTGGTGACCCTATGCTTAATACTAGTAAAATGTATTGAAAATAAGGAAAGGCGGTCTTGTACATTTACAACTAATGTTAATATAGCTACCCATAAACTCATACTTGTTGTAGCACTTGATGTAAATCCTCCTTAAACATATCTTGAAGATGGCTTGTGCATGAGCATAAAGTTTGAGCTTGGAGCTTAGAGCTTGTAGCTTCAATTTTAATGTGATTTTAATCCACCTACATGGATGATTGTGTCCATCGATGAATTATTTCATATGGACGAATGTCTTTTTTGCAAGGATGAATTTAATCTATGAATTGGATTAAATAAATAAATCATTGGATGAAATTCATCCATGATTGTAAGATAACTAAATCAAAATAAATTTATATCCATCTTCATTTGTTGTCCAAGTATTAACATTTCAAACTTAAATGTCATTTAATAATGATAGATAATGTGATTATAGGGAAAAATATGGCGATGCCCGATTAAAATAAATTAAAAAAATTTGTTGAACAAATCATTTTCATTAACAATGTTAAGCAATTAAAAAAATATTGTCATGGGATGAGTGTAAACCTCCCCCTCGAATTGTTGTTAACAACATTATATATGGGCGTCTTGAAAATAAATAATTATTAAAAACAACCCCATTGTTATCTATGATAGTAGGTTGTTGAAAAAAACTAATTAAGGTGCTTGAAACTGAATTTTAATTTATTTAAAAAACCCATTCTCATGAATGATAATGGGTAGTTTTAAAATATTTAAAGCATTCAAAACCAATCGTTTTCAACAACATTAGTTAGATTTGATGAAAGTTGTAGCACCTTCAAATAATACTAAAAACAAAATCCATCGTTGTCATCCACGGTGTTTATAAATAGGTTTGTAAGGAATTATGGCACCTTCGGAGAGGAAAAAAAAACTTGGGTCAACTTGCTCAAAAAAAACTTTATTAAAAATAACAACCATGGGATGGATGTTAGCATGATAATACTAATATAATTAAAACTTATTGAAATAATGGCATTTCAAACCATAGCCATTAAATACATTTGTAATGGAATTTACATTATATTATTCAACAAATGTTATATCATATAAAATTAAATTGTGTTTCATGAAACTCTAATAATTAAAATTAAGGGAAAAGAAAGTTTCATTGATTAAAATTTAATGATAAAATAAAACATTCATCCATAATTTTGATGGAAGTTTTATATATTAGAAACATGTAAATTCAATTAATGTTTTTCATCCATAATGAAGATGATGCTTACATTCATCCCCAAATTTAATTATAGGTTTACATGTATAACATTCATTTTGTGGTTAAATTCTTGGGTTTTACTTGCATGTGTATAAGTGAAAAGACATTTTACCATTTCAAGTTCCAACTTTAGGTTCTAGGTTCAGGCTTTAGGCTCATGCAACAACTTGCCTCAACATATTTTATACCTCTTCCCACCACTTTGTTAACTCATGACCTGCTTGAATACCCAATGCTTCATGATGCATGTTAAGTAAGACATTTTCTCCCTCGAGGTCTTCATATTTTCACAACTTGTAGTATGCAAAATATGGCTTGTGGCTTTTCAACTTGGTGACAATACCTATCAATTTGGTGATCTCCTTTTGCAACTCATGTACTTCTTTTTAGGACTCAAATTCATATTGTTCCTTCGCAAATTTAAGAGTCGCACACTTGTTGACTACTTTGGCTGTTGTGATTTGTAGGTCTTTTATTTGTGTTTATAAGTTACGTATGTTCTAATCTACAACCTTGCTACTATGTTGCCAACCCTTTTGTTGAACAACCAATCATCCTATTGTTGTTTCATTTACCAATATTCCTTGTTCTTACTTTCACATTCATGTTGCAAATGATGTTTTTCCTATTTGACTCATTCAAATTCCTCCATATGTTCATCATTGTTGGTTTACCTTTTTTTGAATAATTAATAATAGGTCTTGATGCATACCAACAATATGTTTATCCTTGTCCTTTACCTCCTATTACAATTTTTGGATTTGTGTTTTTGTTTATTCCAAAAAATTTAAAACTTGTAACTTTTCTTCTACCACCTGCTAGTTGACTAACTTCAACCTTTATAACAACACAATAGACATATGTTGGATATACTTAACCACTTGTTGGAACATGCTTGTTGCTTGCTTATGTGGATCATCACCACCTCCCTTTGTTACAACACTTGGTGTATGAAAATTAGGTGTAACATCCAATGAGTTGATGTTGGAAGACATACCAAATGGTGATAAGCAAACTTGTTTGTAATTGTGGAAGTAATTACAACATAGCTTGGTTTGTTCTCACTACCTTAGTGCACCATTTGTGATTCATCTTGGTGTGTTTATTGAATTAGTTTTGGTTTAGATGTGGTATGTCACCCAACTAGTTCAAGTTATTCAAACATCTCTTATTGATGTATATGTTCCTATTATTAGAAATAATGAAAGTCTTCATCCATTGCAAGTGTAGGAGACTAGTGCTACTTGGACTCATGTGCACACTGACTTTGACCCATAAGTGAAATCGAAATCTAGTTTCGCTATCATGTGTCTTTGTAATTAGGTGATGTTTGTGGCTCACGTTGTCTTCACATTATTTTTCATTGCTAAAGAGGTGGAGCTTCATCTTCTTATGCATTTAATTGCACAATAGATTGGGGTTGAATATGCATACACTTCTATTCCACCAAGGTTATTTTCTTGGGTGATTAATTACCTGTTCGAAGTCATGAACAACGAGTACAACACGTGTTATTGAATTTTTTTTCTATACACCCACTTGCACCTTTGGATGATGATGGGGGTACTTGTTTAGTTGTCTCTTCCTTCATAAACCAATTTTGCATGAATATTCCAATTAATGGAACATGGTTGCAAATAGCTTTACTTTCCACCACCTTATTAGTTCCTTTTAGCATTGTTGTTTAAGCTACAATTTAGTGTTATAACTCCTTCATCTAGTTGAACATGATGCCAACCCAATTAATTGGATCTTTTGAATTTGTAATCGTGAACATAACTCAATTGTTGAAATAACTTACCCACGCATGTTAGTAAATGTTTTGTTATAGTGTAACAAATCAAATGTTGTAAATATGTGTCATCTTGGAAATAATCCACTAGTCCTTCCAACATGTGCACGAGGTTTGATTGTAATATTGCAAGTGCTTATTTTGCATGTTTTTTTGTGCAAATGGCCAACTTTGAAACACATGTGTCAAAAATCTTGAATTTTGCTATAATAGTAGGTTTGTCAATACATACCAACTTATTATACACATGTGCAAAAATTTGATCATCAATGGTGATCTTCTAGGTATTCAAAAAATACACAAGGTAATGGTGTGGAATTTTCCACTTGACCTAAAATAATCGCATTAAACTAGTAGCATTTACGGAGGCACGTTCTCATCCTTTCATGCTCACCCATGCTTGTATGCGTTCAAACTCTACTGTATATTTTTGTGGCACTTGTGCAAACCAATACCTTTGGAAATATAGGTTTGAACATCTTTTCCTTCTGCCTCTTAATAACATGCAAACTTGAAGGTACATGTTGTCATGTTGTATTTGGTTGGTTTGCATTATGTGTAGAACAAGGTTTTGGTGCTAATGTGATTAGTGCCGAAATGTCTACAAGTGGTGTCAATGTTTTTTTCTCAAATTGCTCTTTAATCACATGTTCTTTTTCTTTCGAATCTATAAGCACCACCATTTTTTTTTGTTGCCAACATTGGTGTTATTTGCAAAGCTTCCTCAACATGCACTAAAACTTCCTACCGATTTACTATTGTGAACCAATGTTGTTTTGTAGTTTTCTCCATATCACATTTGTCCTCCTCCTCTTTGTAAATAAAAAATGGTGATCATAGATGTCTTCCTTGAAACAATACTCTCAAAGGTACAACATTGAATGGTAATGTGCTTTCCTCACCTATTTTTCTTCATTTTCTCATGTTTATAATGCACTTTCTTTTAGTTTTTTGTTCCTTTGCAATGTATGCCAACCTTTTTAAACAACTTTTCGAATTCATTTTGTAATTTATCTATAGTGAGTGCATCGAGAAGAAATGCACATTTGTTGTCATCCATAAACAAATGTCGCCACACTCATGTTAAGGTAATATGTTTGAAACTACAATTATTTTTCTTGGCAATCTCCTTTTTTAGTGACATAATAATGGTTCCCATATGGGGCACCAATGTCCAAATGTGTGAAACGTTGTCAACATGGCTTGTTGACAACTCTTGGGTGTAAGTGAACAAATCTTGAATGTTGTCTTGCATTTCATCATTAACATGCACATGTGTATAGACTTGGTTTTCATGTTCATTCTTTTAACAAACAAATTGACATCTAGGTTGTTTTTTGCTAGTGGTATTTGTATAACTTGTTAGGTTACTAGTATTAGAACATGTATGGAATACTGGCGGTTGAATTTTTTACAATTTAATGGCATCACTTGCATCGCAACTACTTAATATCCATACAACTAATTGAATGACTACATGTTCCACATACTTATAAGGTTTCAACTTGTTCACATTCACCAAAATTGGATGTGGCTTAAAGTTCCTTAATGTTATTAGTAGTGTAATATTGTGAGGAAGACAATACTAGGTGAATGCATGGTTGAGTGGCTCACTTTTGCAACAAAATGAACAATTGTTCCTAGGTACCCTTCATTCAAATACATATGGTGATTAATATATCTTTAGATCTACTAATTGGGACTTGGATTTAAACTAACTTTATTATGAAGGGAATTGTGTGGTTATTTATTGATAAAAAAATCATTTGCTAAAAGTAATGGATGTTAAGGAGTGAAATTGTGACCCCCAATCATTACCATTGCCTAGGGGGGTAAGAGCATGGGACAAGGTCAACACCTTATTATCCCACAAAAAGAGTTACCCTCATTAACTTACTTTACTACAACTATTCAAGTAATAAATAAAAAGTCATACAAAAATGAATGAGGTAGGTAAGGATTTGTTGCCTATGACCAGACCTACCCTCTTATAAGTAGTATAAACCAAGGGGTAAGGGGGAGAAAATAGAAATGGGAAACATGATAAATGGTTAGAACTCGAGATTAACTATTTTTTCTAGTTTTGCAATACTTTCAACACCCCTAGATGTTGTCTAAGGGATCTGATAACAACTTTTACCACTATTTTCCCTTCTTTCTTACACTTGTAGGTCCTCATGTGGCCCTATTTGTTGCCTGTATCACCTTAAAAAATCCCTCCTTAGTTTTTCTACCATTCATAACCAACTGCCTTCCTTGTTAGTTCGTGTCTATTGCTTATTATTGTACCTTTTAGTTTATAGGCAATTATTTGTTAGTCTTCCCCCCTTGCTTTCCACCATTAAGGACTAGTTATTACCCTCACATGGCAATAGTGCAATATTCCAAAGGTTATCGAGTGGGAAGCCTTGTTATTCTCTATCCTAGAAAAAACGTAGAAATAATATCTCAAGGAAGCATCCTACTTGTAGATTACCAACTATTCTACCTTCCACCTTTAATATAATAACAATATAGCACAAGAAGTTTAAGTCCTTCAACCATTTTCCATTAAAATCACACATTAAATACATACATCTTTTTTACATTCTTCCTTTCCCTCTCCATGAGAGTCCCACATTCCCAATGTCCCATTCCAAAAGTCTTGAATGCCTTTCCCCAATCCTCCCCCCACTTCCTCTAGTCCTTCTTCCCCAAATACCACACAAGGCCCACATTGACCCCTATAAAATAGGGCTTTTATCCTAATCCCTTCCTAGAAATCTCCTAGATGATTAGGTGGATTACCCCCAACCACTCACTAACCTAGGCTACTTAATCCCACTAGCTTCATCTTTTAGGTAAGGGACAATAAATTTACCACTAGTAACTATTAGTTACTAGGAGGTCTATGGAATAAACTAATCTAGATATTTTTACTTGTTGACAATGGACTTTTGAAGTTGAAAAATATGGACTAATCATTTGATTAGAACATCACAAAATGAAAAAAAAAATTGATTCACATTCCAAATTTGTTATTGGGATTCACCATATGATTTATTATGAGATGATAAATTCAAACAAGGAATATTTTCTTTGAAAACCTTAACCATTTAATAGTTAGAGATTTTTGAATGGTTAAATTTGGACCATATTTTCATAAGTTTTTATGAATTACAACTTTTGTTTGTTTTTCAAATTTTTTGTCCCAATAGCATATTTTTTGAAAATTTTATTTGGGGCATTATTCATATGGACTTTGTGGGTTGTCCCTTCAAGACTTCCAATTGAAAAATGACATCAACATTTGTTAATGTAAGTATTGATGTAGATTTGTGAAGATTTTTAGATGATTGGACATTTATTAGTCAAAGATTACAATAATGACATTTAAAAAAGTAACAACCATGTCCATTTGAACATTTTTTATGAATTTCCTAAGGACTTGTAAGGAGTTTGAACTATCCAAAAATGAGCCACCATAGCTTGCATTTACCCTAATGTACATGATAATGCCTCCCAAACTTCCCAACCTTTTCATTTGGTTCCATTGGAAACCATAAAACATAAGTACCAAACCTAAATGTTTTCTCATAATGATGTTGTTGCAACCATAGAGACTTGTTCCATGGTGCTTCCATAACTTTGTTTTGGGCCTTTATCTTGTTGTAGCTTTTCCAATTCATGTAGACGGCTCTCAACACCCGTATTGGGTTTGGATCCCATGGTTTTCCATTGATTGTAATCCATAATTTGGTCATTGGATTGACATCAAATGGTTTAGCCATGGCCTTGGTGCATGTATTTTCATAATGAAGTTATACATGGACATTTGCAAGTCCAAAATGTTAACTTTCAAAGGTTTTGAAATTTTTAGCAATGAAAGTTTCACATTTTTCAATTCACAATAATGTTTTTTGATGATACCAAGGTGCAAATAGAAAGAGACATAAGCACCACGCTTCTCCAATTCATTAACAAGCATCCCATTACATCAAAACATGTAATGCCAACAAAAAATCTATGCACATTAGTTAGTTAACCTTAACTGTTACATTGAAAATGTGAGTTTGATAATTGTGACCAACCATTTGAAAAACAAGATTTTATGAACCAATTCTAAGATTGGTAACCCAATCTTAGGTGATTATGGTTGAAGTGTTTTCCACAATGGCACAAAACTTGGAAATGTTCATGTTGGTAATTGGTCATAGGATCAATGTACATCATAAAAAGGTTAATTTGACATATTTTTATAGTAGCCACAAAATCTAAAATGAAGACATCCTTTCCTTGGTAAAATTTGATCAAAGCATTAACAAATTCCAATAATAATAGCAAGTAAAAAAAAACCAACAATGTGTGAATATTGTAAAGAAGATCAAAATTTAAACTTGTTTGAACAATTGAAGGGTTTTTCTTATGACATTTTGACAATCAATATTGTTTTTTATTAAACCAATACATGTTTCAAAGGTTCGAACGTTGATATCAATTGTGTATTGACATTTTTTAGGACCTTCAGTCCTTTTGTTTCCATGATATCAACAAGTTTAATGAATTCCAACTATCATTTAGGGAGCTTGAAAAATAGAAATACAATGATTGGAACAATTTTTCCAACTTTGCCATCACGAGTAGATTAAACAAAGCTTGTAGAACAAGGTTTATTCTATGAGCCATATAATGTTGCCTCATCATGTTAAAAACATGTTTCTCATTCAATTGTGTTGTCATTCCAATGTGACAACCTTGAAAAAAAAAGGTTCGATTTGCACCAAAACAAATGGACCTTTGAATTATTTCTTGGCTAGTTAAACCTCTATACTACATAATGGATTCAATAATCACAATTAATGTGAAATATATGTATTTCAATTCCCAACAACATGTTGCAATGTGAAGAGGATAAGTATACTTTTCCATGCTTGCATCACATACACATGGACAAAAATCCATGAATGATTATCAATATTAATAATTTCATATGCACTTAAAGAGACAAAAGTTGCCCCAACCACCACACACATTGAATTTTTTTCAGCACTTACTCACATATAAGATTTACCATCTCCTAACCAACCCCATTAGACCAATGTTTTCGGGACTATCATGAACATTCAATTGCACAAATTTTGTTACATTGTAAAATATTTTGTCATGAGGTCGCCATGACTATGCAAATGAAAAATAAGAGCAAATTGAACAAATTTTCTTTCCATTCAACAATTGCACCATGAGCAATGACGCACTCCCAACTCCTTAAAGGACCCAAATGTGGGTCCAAATGGAACACGGCAGAAGAGGGAGGAGTCAGGGCACGCTTCTTAGCTCACAACACTTTGAGGGGTAGAGGGGCGTGTTGGAGCTCTGGGATGGGACTAGGAAGAGTTGACAAGCTTCACTCACTCACATGGGCCTGCACACAACCCACACAAAATGGTTAGTGCATAGTTGGAGCACCCTTGGTGCTAGGACGAGCCACGGGCAACACGGACACACAAGATTCACCACGACCCGGACTGGGGGGAAGCCACCACCTTCCCCCTTATAGTATACTCTGTGGTTGGCCACGGAGCCTACATCCAAATGGCTTGGCCTGAACCCTTGCAATGCCTTTGCCTTGATTCCCGGGCTTCCTTCCTTTTGGCCCGCAACCTTGTAACCCCTTTGCTTTGGTCACGAGCTCGAAGCTAGGGTTGCAACAAACAACCTATTACAACATTGTTTTAACACCAATAACAAAGTACAATTTTTCATTAAGAACATGAACATTGGTTTTCAAGAAATGATGGTCCCTAACATGGCTATCAAAGCTTTGTGATGACATGCTTCCATAAAAGATTCAAATTAGAAACCAAAAGCTTTTCTTTTCCATTAATTTGGGTAAACACTAATTTGCACTAGATTTGAAATTTTTTGCCATAAGAACCCATCGTAGATTTTTCCCAAGGAAGTTTCCTTGTTATATTGAAAATGTTTATTATGGGTTTGGTAACCTTTTTTTGGCGGTTATTTTAAGGTTTTATTTTGTCACAATTGGGTCCAAAATAACACATTCAAAATCCACATCAAAAGGAATATGTACTAGATATTTGTTGGAAGAAATAACATTCATTGAAATAAAAGGAATATCTATTAAAGACTAGTTAGAAGAAGCAAAATCCATTGGAAATTTGCTAGGAAAAACATCTTTTGTTGTTGGGGCTCTATCACCAAACAAAACCTGAATTTGAAGTTTATAAAGTGATGCAAGTTCTTTACTATGAAACTTGACAAAAACATTTATGAAAAAAAACTTGATTTTTATAACTCCTTGGTTTTAACTTGTAAAAACTTGGAATTTTCACAAAGACAAACAAGATTACTCAATGTGTGAACGATGAACCACAATGAACATGAAACCACCCAAAGTTCAATTTGCCCTTTTGCCTTGCTTTGATCAATTCAATGCTTTTAAAGTCCAAATTTCAATATTTATTCACTATTGGTTTTCCCTTTTTGATCTTTCTTGAAGTTCATTTTGCACAATGCACATTACAAAGTCATTTAGTGCAAGCTATAAACATTCAAAATGCACAATGCAATGATGCACAAATGAGTTACAATGCATAAATAGATTTATTAGATCCTCTTGGGTGGTGGGCCTGTTGAAACTTGTGGTTGCCATTTAATCTTGCTACTTGTGCTTTAGCCCTTATGTTCATTATTCAAGTTTCAACAATAAACTTGTAAACAAAGTTGAGAGTTGATTTGTAAGGATTTTGTGGTCAACCATTTATGGTTACCCATCTTACAACTTGTTTGAGCCTTGCGGGCTTACAAGTTGCAATGCCAAAACTTGAAGCTTGAACTAGCTTCTAACTTCTAGGTTCCACTTGCACAATTTAAATTCTAAACTTTTGAAATTGTTTAGATCTTGTAAAAATGAAGAGCTCGTAACACCTACATGATATGAATGCCATTATACCTTATCTATTAAACTAACATCTTTCCAATTTTAGCAAAAACAAAATCATGAAAAAATCTCAAATCCTCAAGGACATGGGGTGGTGAACCTTAAAGGATCAATATGGTGGGAGGGGCAACAATCTACTATGCAAAGGCAGTGAAATCTTGAATCATGAAAGTTGAGATAAACATGAATGAAAGACACAAGAAGGTGATTTGCTACAAACCCTAATGTTTTGCAATGCAAATCTAGCCCCTCCATCCCCAATCGTCAACAATTGAAGTGGCTAGAGGGAATCAATTTTTGTGACCTTCCTATGACCTAAATCCATGGTCTTGGTGGCTTTGGCGAAACAACTTGATCTTTTTTCAAAATTGCCTAGTCAATCTTTGAATGCCCACTTGCCACGGATCCTTTTGGCAAAAATTCGCATGTAAATCAAATGCTACCTAACATGCTTGCTTGCAATCTACCCAACATAGTTGGTGGGGGCTTGACCATTCCCTAAGAGGTAACCGTTGAGAAAAAAAAACACTGGGGTGGGGAACATTCCTGAGAATGGGACCAAACAAAAACTACACAGGTCCTTAGTTTCTCCCTCACAGGGAGAGTAAAAAATGGGGTCCAGGTAGGACCTACCCTGAATATTAGGGTTGGAGGCTGCAGATTATGTCATCTTTTTTACCACATTATATGACATAATCTTCCAATGATGATCATACAGTCCTAAATAATGATCAAAATGTAGTCTGTTGAATATTGATTTTGTGTTAAATCATTGAATCTGCCACCCCTGACCTTAATGACATGGAATGGCCTCACCCTTGGCCATTATGCTGGGTGTGTTGGCCAGCTGGCCGTAGAGCATCTCCACCGGCACTCAGTATGTGACCCTGCACTTGGATGAGGTGGACCAGTCAAATGCAATGGATCCACTCGAAGATTGCTGTGATCCGGGAAAAATGCACATTTTTCAGAGACCTGGACAAGCCCTGGAACAGTGTAATGAATATAGTCAAATCGTATTTATTGACTGCTCCTGTTTTAGATTCGCTGATAGTTTGATTGGTCCAGGTGGGTTGCTATTACTAGTCTCTCACCTATTTGCAGGATCCATTTGTGGATGGTCTGGTCTGTGAAAGCAAGGTATTGTGGTAAGTGGGTCCATTGAATCGCAGTCGATTATCTTTTGCAGGTGGTCAGAGGGGAAAAAAAATCCTCTAAATGCGCTTTGCGGAAAATGGTACCGGTTTTGCAGCTTGGGGTCTTTCTTTACAATGACGTCTTCTTGTGCGTGGGAATTGTCTCGAAATCATCTTCGGACTCATGCGAATTTTGTTCTTCTTGGCTCTTTCCCAACTTTCTTGGATTTAGGGTTGAGATGGATCCGTGATCATGGAATTCTTTTTGCCGGCGATGACTAGAGATAGTCACGGCGGGGGGGAGGGGAAGGAGGAAGGGAGTTGCGGGCATTGTTGGACGTTTTGAGAGCATCCGGAGATCAAAATTACAAGCCAGAATAGATCCCGGAGACAAAACTAGGGTTTTGGATGTCATTAGGGTTTCCGTTTCTTCGGCAATGCTTTTGTGTTTCACCGGTTGAAGAGTGTTGAGCATCAGTATGAGAGCATTGAAGGGGGAGAGGGTAGGAGAGCGCCTCAGGAAGGCGGATGAACGGGATCCAGAAGGAGGTGAAAGAAATGCAAATAGCACAGGGATGCGACCTGTAGCTGCTCCCACTGCAAGCCGACTGTGGTGGGGGAAATTCGTCCAGTTGGGTATAATTGCTATTGTCCTCATTGAATGTGTCTTCATAATCCACCTCCATGTTGTAAATTCCCCTTTTCAATCTGTGTCTACTTCTTACTCCAACTCCCTCATCCCCGATCATGGAGGCTCCATTATTGGCAGCAGCTGTAGCGAGGAATGGCTAGAAAAAATGGACAGAGTGAACTACACCCGTGATTTTGTAAAGCAGCCAGTGCTTATTGTGAATGACGATACACAGGCAAATCTTCCTCACTGACTCTTCTCAATCTACATGCTTTTGTAACCTGAAAAGCAGTCTTGTAGTGCTGAAGGATTCAAAGAATCAAGTTGCTGATCAAAGTTGTAAATTCTAAGCTTCAGATCGCGTTTCATGAAGCAGGTATTGGGTGTTCACCACATACTAGTGGGCATATATGTCCATGTCTGATTGTCCAGTTTTGGTCCGAAATTCGATGTTCTGTTCTACAATTTGCAAGTCCCGAGCTTTGCTTTACCAATTGGGATATTGGTGGGCCATCATTGGACTGTAACCAATTCCCTGAAATGAGCTTACAGAAGCAGTGACAGGGCCAGGGCTCTTTCATAATCTATATAGAAGCTGATGGCAATGTGTGAAGATGTGCATGTAACAACCTTGGGAAACTCAGTGCATACTTACAAGCTTTTTGGTACACAGGAATGGAGCACATGTGCAGTTCCATGTGTATTCCACGCCAATGACAATGGTCCAGCAGATGGAACGTTTGGAGTGAGGGATGGTGTTCCTCGAATCATGCGTTCCATGGAATCGTCAGCCTACTATCCTGATCATGAACTTGAGAGTGCACGAAGGTGGGTAGACAGAATCTTCAGTATGGGTTGTTTTGGCTTTTCAAATTAGACTTATTGGTCTAATTGGCATGACTTTGGAAATGGGTTGCTCATATGGGCATTTGACATTACCTGGGTACTATGTTTCTTGTGTTCAAGGGTTTTACGATTCGCTTTTGCAGGAAGGGTTTCACAGTGGTAATGACAACAAGTTTGATGTCAGATGTTCCAGTTGGCTATTTTTCGTGGATTGAGTATCCTGTCATGGACCCACCCCAACCAAAGACAAAATCTGCTCTGGCGGCTGCTTTCATTTCTAACTGTGGTGCTCAAAATGGACGTCTCCGAGTTTTTAATTTGTTGCAAAAAGAGGGCATCACAATTGACTCTTATGGAGCCTGCAATCAAAATATTGCTGGGGGCCGTGGTATTAGCATTTCCAGAGTTCTTTCTTTGTTGTACACTCTTTCAAACTAAATTGAGCTGAACATGGGAGTTGTTGCATCAGCCGATTTTTCCAGTGCCCAGTATATGAGAAGTTGTGTGCTCCAACACTAGTCATGAGAGACAACTTTCAGATGCTCTGAACTGAAGGGTTTCTGGCTCCTCTGAACAGCATGGAGGGAGTTGGGGTTTGAACATGGTTGTTGTATGTGGGTGTAGGGGTAGACAAGCTGGAGGCATTGCAAAAGTACAAGTTCAGTCTTGCATTCGAGAACTCCAATGTGGAAGATTATGTCACGGAGAAGTTCTTTCAAGCACTTGTTGCAGGTACTGTGTTTGAGAATGTGTAGAGAATTTGAAAATTAATTCTATTACAGAGATGATAATTGATCATTTGATATAACTTTGCCCCTGACCATGTGTTCTTAACTTGGAGAGAGGTAACTTCTGGAAGACTTGCCATTGGAATCCACACATCAGTATCTGTTAGCCATGTAACCCTTCAAGATGTTGGAGTCATGGTAGGATCCTGATCACTCGCCTCCTTCGTGGAATGAATTTCTATCTAAAGGTGCCTACAAGTCAAGTGTATGGTTTAAATTCAGCTGCTGGGTTGAACTAGTGTCAAAGTAGACACAAAAAAGGTTATGGTCCTTGAACAAGATTCTTGATTTAGAGTGGCTGCAGTTTCTCCTTGAATGGATTCTACATTTCTGCACACAGCTCAAATGAGACAAGAACATGTCCTGGGGTGTATCTTGAGTGTTAGCTGTCATCATGACTGAGTCTTCTCATTTGTAGCTGATGTTGACTTTTTCTGGAAGTCTGAAGGCAGATAAGGATTAAATTGGATCCTCATTATTCTTGATGGTGATGAGGCATGCAGATTTAACTTCAGGGAAACTGATTGATTTTTTGTGATGACAGGATCAATCCCTGTAGTGGTTGGGGCACCCAATATCGAAGAGTTTGCCCCTGCACCTAACTCATATCTGTACATCAAGGACGAACATGAGGTCAAATCTGTGGCAGCAAAAATGATGTTTCTGGCAGGAAATGCAACAGCTTATGATGAGGCTCTCCGGTGGGTCTTTTTCCATGCAGTGTGTGAATAATGGACACTATATAACTGGTCCACTTTAACCAACCACCAGTTCATTTAGTTATTGAGTTAGCAACTGAACTAAAATTCTGGATATGAGTATCTGTCAACATTCAAGGAGATGAATATGGGCAAACTAACTGCAGATTTTCAATATTTCTGAGATCTGTGTCTGGTCATAGTTAGATTTTGGTGAGATTTGATTTGGTGACATGTAGGTTACTTGGCCTTGTGTCAGGCACCTTGAAACCTGTGCCCTGGGAATCTTTCACCACAATTTCATCAAAGGTCAGAGTTGGACTGTGTGATTGTATCATGATACATAAAATTTGTCCTGAGAATCTTCCACCACAATTTCATCACAGGTCAGAGTCTGTTTCTGTACCAGTATTGTGATATGTGAATTGGTGTTTTTGAACAGGTGGAAGTATGATGGCCCTTCACTCTCTTTCTTGGCTTTAGTGGATATGGCAGTTGTGCACTCCTCATGCCGCCTTTGCATCCATCTTGCCACCAGAATCCACAGCAAAGAGGAAGCATCTGTTGCTCCACGACGTCCTTGTCAATGCAGCCATCGATCAGGCACTATACATCACTTGTATGTGCGTGAGCGGGGTCGCTTCAAGCCAGAGTCTATTTTTCTCGAGTAAATCCCTACCTCTTGCATTCTGTGTCAACTCCTTGGTTCCAAGGGATTAACAACAATATTTGAAAACATTCCTTTATTTCAATGACCAGAAAGGAGATGATCTCTCAACTAGTTGTGCTAGGATTCATAACTGTGCCTAGGTGGAAATTATGGAGATGTCCAGGATGAGAGTAAACTTTGGTACTTAAGAGCTTCAGAGGGTCATTGGTACCATGCAAACATAGAGGTTTAGGATTACTAAGTTCTGAAAACCTGAAACTTCTTGTGTTTCATTTTTCTTCTGGATGTGCAGAGAATCAAATCTCACCCTGAAGGGGCTGGTGGAGGCAGTCTTGCAGAAGTTCACTGCCATCCAGCATGAGCCCATCTGGAAAGGGGACCGACCAGAAATGATCCGAGGAAACTCAAATCTTCGAGTATATCGCATCTATCCCGTTGGTCTTACTCAAAGGGAGGCTCTCTACTCATGGAGCTTCAAAAGTGATGAGGGTTTCAAAGAGATTGTGAGACAACATCCATGTTCCAATTTTGAAGTCATTTTTGTTTGAGCTCTTAACAGGTTGGCATCGTTCTCAATCCTGAGAGCACTTTTATTGGCCAGTTGATTCTGCAGAGAACCAACCTTTTCAAAATTACCTCTTAGGGTATCAATGTCTGATCCCAAGCCCAAATACAAAAGCCATCTACATTGGTTCACAGTAAGCTTATCAAACAATAGTTGGCTGGTTCATTTTGTTACCAACCTTTGAACAAAATGGATGTCTTGAACAGCACAAGTAGTTTATTGGTGTTGCCAATTTCTGTTAGAGCTCACATGTTGAATTTGGACAGAAATAGATTCACAGTTACACAGGCATGTATTAGCCGTTTCAGACTTGAAACTTGTTGCATCATTGTCTTGAAATCAATTTGGTCTGCACAAATGGTGCCAAATGCCCTGGGAGTTCCAAGTCTAAGAATATGTAGAAGGAGGGTCTAGTCTAGGTACCGGCAGGAGCTGCAAGCTTTCTTGCAGAAACAGAAGAAAATTGGGCACCTGTAGCACTGTGCAAGTGTCTATGCAAAGGAGTTATTGCCATTAGTCTTCAATGGGAGGATTTGTTTTATTTGAAAATCCCTTGCTTCCAGTATGTGTGCTTTAAGCAGAATATCAGTTCCAGTTGTTGTTCAATGTCATAATTGCTGCATTTGGGTATTTCTTGAATGTGAGAAAGTTATTGCTGACAGACTTGGGTACTGGCTAATAACTAAATACCATACTTGCCACTCACACTTGGTGCTAAATTTTTTGCAAAAGTTTTGGCCAAAAAAGAGGAAATTTTCTAATTGTCTTTCTCAGAAATCTAGAGAACAAACTCCCAGCTTGTCACAGCTCTGACTGTCCCTGCCACTAGATTACCAGTATAGATGCAAAAGATGAAGTGCACAATGTGTATGCTGCTGGGATTTCTGAAATATTCAAGTTGGGCCTGCTGGACCCATTTTTTGAAATAATTAAGTAGTTTGATAAAAAAAGCCCTCAATTGTTAATGGAGGCATTCTACCAATTTTGGGCTAGTACAACCCAGTTCTTCCTTTTTGAGAGAACCTCTGTTCTTGGTTTTTGTTCTTTAAGAAAATTTGGAAGTCTTTGGGTGTGAGTTTATGTCTTTTCATATTTAAACCATGTGCTTTTGGTTTTGACACATTTTTTCAAATTCAAGAACCTCTAAGCCTGGTTCAAAACTGGGTCTGGTTTCATGTACACATTCCACACTCCCCTATGCTAAGTTTTGTGAAGTTTTATAACAAATTAGAATTGAGGTTTATACAGGTAAGAGTTTAATAATTAATGAAAACAAATACTTAACTTTGAAGTTGAGCCTGCTTGTGACCTTTTTTAGAAAAGAATCAACTTGACCAGTTAAAGAACTTGTCCTTCATTTTAAGAGTGTTTTTTCATAGTTTTGGCTTCAGGTTTGGATCTAGCAAAAGACAAGTTCCTCAGTTTGGTTCTTGTGTTGGTTCTAACAAAAAGATGTGAGCTTGGGCTTAGGTCACAAAAACCTAACCTTGAACCCCCAATTTTAACACTAGAAATCAAATTCTTTCAAAACATTAGTATGTAATTAGACTCAAGTATGGAAAGTGTGGGTATACAAGTGTTAGGTGATTTGATGATGTTGTTAATAGTCTCTGGTCTTGGGTTTTCAAAAAAATTCAAAATCCAAGAACCTTCAATTTTGGGGTTTTTTTGGTAATTTTTTTGAAAAGCTAATTAGTTTCATGAAAGAATTAAATGTTTAGAGAAGGTTCTTCAATGGGCTCCTTGATTTTGAGGATCGTTGTTCAAGCATATATATAGCTGACCCATACGTGTGAAAATGAAAGAATTGCACAACAATGGTATTGACAAGTTTATGGTTGATCACATACCATTATGGTAATGTTATGTAAATTTTCAAATTTTTAAATGATATAAGTTTCCAAGAAATTATCAACTTTACATATCATTACGGTATGAAATATAATTGTATTTGTACTCTCCATTTTTTTGTGAGGGAACAATTGCATGAATATTTCCTTTGAATGTTTTGTTTTTTCAAGTATTCATTGAATTCATTTCAAAAATATTCCCTCCCTTCCATTGAACCTTAAGCATTTGATGCTCATGTCTTTTTCTTCTCATATTTGTGTTTTATAAAATAAACTCACATTTTCCTTATGTGGTCATCAATGAAGTTAATGTATTAGTTTCTTTCAATGGACTTCATATTTGTGATCAACACATTTGAATGGATCATTTTTGTGAACCTT
>Ga0116227_10008244_pt1 | contig 19787 bp, 9 predicted proteins | sample S1TSphgellanicum_FD_89693 | JGI IMG/M metagenome (GOLD analysis project Ga0116227, IMG submission 89693) | Host-associated microbial communities from peat moss isolated from Minnesota, USA - S1T2_Fb - Sphagnum magellanicum MG | ecosystem: Host-associated > Plants > Peat moss > Unclassified... | reverse complement strand
ATAATTCTTCTTTTGCCTTAAGATACTTTTTAATGTAAATGGCAAGGCCATAGTGTGTGACACGCCCCTTGTTACACAATAAGATCACTTTTGGTGTTGGTTGTTCTTGAGCCAATGCTCCAAACCTTGTATAAGGAGCTTAGGGTGACGGCACTCCCGAGAACCAGCCTCTATAGATGATGATGATGCCATGGTTGTAAGAATACACAAGTTGCTCACCTAACAAAACTAGAAGAACTCGTCTTTTGTGTAAAATCTTCTCCTACTACTTATGGATGAACCATTCCAAGAAAGAGAGAAAAGTTGGGCAACATGTTTGCTATTCACATTTGATTTCACACAAGTGTTGTAGAGGGCCATGGTCAAACAACCTTCTGTCACACTTGAAGCTTGGGCCATGTTCGAGAACATGCAAAATTCTCTTCCACACAAGACCTCCATCAATCGCACGGGCAAGAGAGATGGGCATGCATGGCAACTACAAGCCATGCACGTTCTCTTCTCAGTCTATGCCTAGCTAGCTATTGGGTGCTTGAATGGGTAGGTGGCCAAGCAATAGTAACAGGTGTAGGAGTTAATCCTCAACTAATAATTTTTTTCCAAAAATTAGAACCCAAATGGTCCTTTGATTTCAAAATTTCCAAAAAAAAACCCAAAACCAACAAACGATTAGTAACAAAATCAAATACCCACACAACACCGATTCACACTTCACAATCGCCCACCATAACTTAGTAAGGTGGGTATGATATGGGCTTTGTCTAATTTGCATAGATTCAACCCGTGTCAAGGGGGGCAATAGTTGAACTCTTGTGCTTCCTCAGTGGGGCTAACCAATCAACAACATTGGGTTAACTCCCTTTTTTGCACTTAACCCTTCAAAAGCCTCGATATGGGTTGCCTTTTTTTTTAAAAGTGAATTTGCATTGTCCTGACATCTAGGGTTTTATAACATGCTGCTCAAGTTTGCTCAAGTTTGCTCAAGTCACCAGCTTGAAACTTTTGTCCTCTTCTTCTTCTTCTTCTTCTTCTTCTTATTTCTTCCTATTCACCAGCTCTCAAGCATGAAGTAGGACAATCTAACTTCATGAACTTTCAGATTGACCCATTGCTTAATGGGCCCCAAACTATATCTCAAACCTCTTGCAAGGTCATTCATCTCAATATTATAATAATGATCAAAGTGGAGCTTAAAATGAAGAGTTCTTGTGGAACCTTGTTAAATTAAAAATTTTAAATTAAATTTTCAAAAGACAAAAAAGTTTTTTTTTCTTTTAATTTAATATTTTTTGCTCCTTTAGTCCAAAACTTGTGAAACGACAAATGTGCACATCACATTGTTCAGAGTTTTTGGACTATAACCAAGAGCAAAGCAAGGGGGCCCCAATGGTTTAGGAACATTACTATGTGACCATATCTAAACAAACAAACAAACATCTATATTTAATATATATTGATAATAGCATGTGAACTTCTTGGAGCCTAACTGGCCATACCAGATTAAATCATATCCATTTTTTTGTGTCTTGGATTGTGAAAACAACACAATCCAAGGATAGTTGGAATCATGCTGAATTTTCTCACTAGTGTATTGTGTAATAGGGTTTTCATTGTGTAGGATAGTTTTGTGTGTGATTTCTATTTATTAATTAGTTGTGGGTGCATTCAAAGTTCAAAACTTTCTCTGTTTTTTTCACATGCCTCATTTTGTGGCCATATATATATATATATATATATATATACAGGGTATAAATTTAAGGAGTTTGTGTGTGTTCGTTATGTGAACACAAAGGAACTGTGGGAACAACATAAGGAACATGTAACAAAGCATATTAGATAAAAATTAATAAACATGTGGGAAACACCATTAGGAACATTTTCGGCAATCTTAAACTTTGCAATTTTTTATTGTCAAAGCTGTCAAGGTACTACATTAGCAAAGGTTGTCAATAAGTCTAAGCATTTCCAAATCACAAACACAATACATATGGTAGGCTACCTCAACCTTGTTCATGATGCTTAAGTGGGTATTTGTCATCTATTTTCCTTCATTCTCATTGCAGATATCAAGTATATAATTTTGCCTCCCAACTAACTAAAAGTTTCTAGTTAATATATATGTAATTGTCAAGTTGTAAGTATATATTGTTGGGCCCCAATTAGTATAACCCAATTTTGGTTAAGAATATGTAAGTCAGCTAATAGAATTTTGTGGTTAACCCAAGGTCCATGGGATAAAGTAGTATGTTTGATTTTATCCCATATGTATTACTAGGGGGTGGGTGGCCTAGATAGGATAAGGTGGGTGGTAGAATAGTTGGATTAGGTTAAGGTAGGGTTACCTTGTCTTCACCTAAATTGGCTAAATCAATTGAATAAGGAATAGACGTGGCACAAGTGGCTTTTAGGAAGGTGTTAGGAATTAGGTTTAGGTCAAGACAATAATAGTAGCTTTTTTTTTAAGCTAAGATGGGAGGAAAGCATTGTTGACTACTCCTGCCACCTCGAGAATGATGTTGGGTTCAAATTAGCCTATCTTAATTTTGATTAAGAAAGGTTAGGATGGCTAAGAAAATTTTGGGGTTAACTATGAGTCTAAGGGGATCAAGTTAAAACATATGTCCTTATGCCAGTAGGGCCTAGTTAAAATAAGAGGGGAAGTTGGTTGGTCATATTAGGACAAGGTTGGATTTTTTATCCTTGTTCGAAATTGGTTAACCTTTTTGGATAAAGGGGTATGGACAAGATGAAATATGATTCCTAGAAGTTTCTAAGCAATTAAGGTTAGGGTAAGGCAATACTAGTGGAACCTCCAAGGAGCTAAGAAGCAAGGAATTAATTATTGACTTCTTTTTTTCTTCTTGAGATTGGAACGTGGGAGGGGGGTTGTAAATAGGAGGGAGTGATGATGGTAGTTGTAAAGAGGGGCATGAGATTTTGGAAATCATTGGAAGGCAAGGAGGATGAAGGTGGGAGGCCACAACATCATGAACTAGCCAACTTTTCAAAGACCAATTCAACATTTGCTGGAGAATGGAAACAAGATCTTCAAGTAATGGCGGTTATGGCAACATAAATGTATGAATTCATGAACATGGTGAATGGGAGGTAGCTAGTGGAGGTCAAGAAAAGATACTCATACCTTGTTGGAATAAACGGGTTAGGAATATTAAAAAAGAGGAAATTGGGGATTGTTGGGTGTGGACCTAGGAACAAGCAAGCAGTGGTTTGCCTTTTTGCAAAAGCAAGAAAACAAAATATAATCAAGAAACAAGTTTGTTTTGGTAGTAAAATTCAAGGGGTTGTTTTCCTTTGGGTTAATGTTAAAGGCTCTGAACTTGTAAATAGGAGGAGGTAGGGTTGTAATGAAGGAGAAGAGTTTAGGGAATAGGTAAAAATGAGCTATAGATGGGAGTGGAGAAACTCCAAGTTGGAAGAATTATGATGTAACCTCACCTTGAATGATGTGAGATGTTTTGGTATATAATGACTTTCCATAACCCTTGTGAAATGACCTTTGTATGAATAATTTTGGTTTAGGGTTGCAACAAGTTAAAGGGAGGGTGGTAAAGAAAAGCAATGAAGAAGAAGGAATGGAATGATTGTCTATAACAAACAAGAATAGGAACATATAAGGATAGCAAATAAATAAAGAAACAATTATTTTTAAAAAGGATTATATTAAATTAAGCACCATAAGGTTGTACCTTTTCCATTGTTACCAAGTTAAGAGGAAAGGGGGAAGGGAATCTCTAAAATAACAAGTCATAAATTAGAAGGTAGAAGAGTTAGAAGTTGGCATGTAATTTGTGACTCCTCAATTTGATAATCTCCAAAGGGGTAAGGGGAGTGACCCAGGGTAAGGTGTTAAGGGGCATGAAAATTTCGCTCAACAAATGATGAATGTTGTGTGAGGAAGTGGGAGGGAGTGGGGAGTGATGATGAGGATGTGAAATCTTGGCTGATAGGGAGTTAGACATATTATGAAAATTCCAGGTAAGGTGAAAGGGCTATTGCATCATGAAGAGGTGAACTTTCAAGTATGGCCAACCAAGAAGCACAGTTAGGATGGAGGTGGAAACATCACAAGTTGGTGGTGACAGTTGCTCAAGGGAAGGTTCGAAAAATAGTTCCACTCAAAAGCAAATGGAAGAAAAGGTACAAAAAACTAATGTTAAGCCTAAAAAGGTAGAATTTAAAAAGGAGGGTGGGTAGAAAAAGAAGGGGTTATATGACCTAGGAATGAAAAAGAAGGTCTACCTTCTTGTGTTAAAACAAGGGAAAGTAAAGAACAAGAAGAGTTGTTTTGAAGAGCTTGAATAGGTATGGGTTGTCATGGTTTTTGAAAGTTGAAAACAATATAAGCAAAAAAGTGGGGAAGGTAAGATTGTTCATATAAAAGGGAGTGGGTTTGGCAAGGCATGGGTAGAAATTTGGTTAGAGTAGGAAACCAATATCCAAGAAGTAAAGATTATAGTTTAACTACCTTCCTTTTCTTTTGATGTGTGAAGGATTGATTTGAAGAAATTTTTGTTTCATTTAATGAATGTTGTGTGTGTCTGTTTTTTTGTGGTTTATTTGTTTAGGGTTACAATTGGTTATAATATAAATAAATGGAAAGGGGTTGTGAACAAATAAAGAGGTTGTTGTTTATATTAAACAAAGGAAAGGTAAAACATAAATTACAAAGGGGGAAAGACAATTTTGTTTGACAAAAGGCCAGACCTTTACTTTATGTTGGTTATGTTATCTCAAGTAGATGATAAAAGAGGATATGACTCGGGTGACATGGCTGCAATTTCTCCTTGTATGTTTTGCTACAATGGTGTTATTGTATTGAACATGGGGTCTTCAAAAGGTTAGTTGGGGTGCTGAGATGAGTATTTAACCCAAAGTGAATACCTACAAAGGTTAGAAAGGTGATCACCGAATTGTGACACCTCTTAGATGTTCTTCAAAGGGTGGAGGGAGTGATTCAAAGAAAGATGTTAAAGACATGTTAATTTTGTGCTTAACAACCATGATTCAAACTTTGATTTTTGTTGTTTCATGTGGAGGGTTAAATTTGACACAATCATTTTTGGGGGCATGTTATGTCTAAATGTTGTCAATATGTCACCGGTGATTTGAAAGTTTGTGTTTGTCTAACCATTATTTCCATCATGGAAGCACAATTTATTTTGTCAAAAGTTATCACATGGACCAAGAAAGGGTGTGAAGGGTTGGTAGGAGTGGCACAAAACATGTTTCCATAATGGTGTGCCCCCAAGAAAGCTCAAGACTCCAATCAAAACTAGGTTTGTTTCCAAAGTCATTTGGTTTCAAAAGATTTTAGAATTCAAATACACCATTGCTTTATGCTATGGATAACAACAATCATTGGCATTTCAAAGTCATGTGCTAACTCCACAAGTTTGGGCTATAGCCCAAGTTGTTATAAATACTTTGGGTCTTGTGGTTCAACAATGTATGTTGAACCAAAGTCGATGTTACTGGCTATTTTCTAATGCCCTTGCTTTCACAATCTCATTAGTATGCCAAATGTGGGTGGATTGTTGCACATTTGATTTTGGTGAGATTTAAGATTTTGATGGTGAACTCCAAATCATACAACAATGCGTGCAAAAACATGTGATAGCAATTTTCAAACCCATCCCATTCACGTTTTCTTTTCAACTTAACAAATGGATTTTCATATTGTAAGTGAATGTGATAGAGAGGTATTGTTCCCACTTCTTCTTTGTGCATAGAAAAACCTAAACCCGATTAATGCAAATGAAAAAGGTGAAGGTAGTTCTGCATCTTAAAGTTTCCAATGTACAAATTTTGGTGATGCATAGAAAGTGATGATAATATGGCATTATCAATGGTGAAAGAACAACTAACCCATTTCAGGACCAAGAAAGTTAATGAAGAAGAATGCAAAGATCCGTTGCCATGGTGGAGAACCCACAAGGTTCATTTTTCCTATGTTGGGTTTGTAACTCGACAAATCTTGGGGATTGTGGAATTTCAAATTGAGACATAAAAAGTCTTCAATATTATAAGTATTTGCACAAACCTATGACGTTTTCACTTGGGCATGGATAATCTTGAAATGCTTATAAGCATTTACAAGAATTGGCTTGATGATGTTTATGTTGGTGGTTTTCCATCATCCTTGGAAAGATTCCTAGAAATGGAATAAGCCCTAATGGATGAAAATGAAGATGTAATTGTATCACTCATGCTTTTGGATTTGGATGAAAGCTTTTATAGGGTTAGGTAAATTTTGTTTCTTGTATTTCTCAAGTCTTTTTTTCTTTCCCAAATTTGATGTTCATGTTTATCAAAGTTAATATAATCAACTTGTTATTTTGGTTGTCATAGGTTTTTGGAGTAATGTGTGGAGCAGGTTATTGCTTTAGGGCTACCCAAACCCCAAACCCTAGGATTGGATGTGATGGAACCACAAAAAATTGCTAGGATTTAATTTTTAAAAATTTCTTCCTTGATATGCCACTTTGCAAGAGTTTTCTTAGCATTTTGAATTTGGCAAAGTTAGGGCAGAATTTGGGTTGTTTAGGGGCCAATTTTTCTAGTTTTGAAGCAAGATGTTTAAAGGCACAAATAAGGTAGATTTTGGGTGTGCATTATTAAGTGTTTAAGTACTTTTTTCAAGCCTGAATTAGGGCAGATTTTAGGACTATTTTGGAGAAAAAAAGTGTCCATTGGGGGGTTTTTGAGGTGGTGATTTGAGGGTGTAGACTTTAGGGCTATTTAGGACCAAAGAGAGTCCATTGAGGGTTTTTGAGGTGGTGGGTTTGAGGGGGCGGACTTTAGGGTCATTTAGGAGCAAAGATAGTCCATGGAAGGTTTTTGAGGGGGTGGATTTGAGGGGGCAGACTTTAGGGCTATTTTGGAGCAAAGAGAGTCCATTGAGGGTTTTTGAGGTGGTGGGTTTGAGGGGACAGATTAGGGGCTTGGTTGGGAGCTCACTTGGGACTATTTGTGGGCTGAATTCAAGAGTGTCAAGATGACCCATTTCAAAATTGAATACAATCGCATGAGATGAGACAATATGAAACAAATTGTCATAAAAAATGATTGTAATCCATTAGTAATGTAGTTTAGGTTAGTTTATGTTAGTAAAAATAAGTTAGATTGGTTTCATTTGGCCTTCTCTTTATAGCAATCTGACTTGTTTTTGGAATGAAAAAATTCTTTACTTGGATTCATTTCAATGTTGTTTTGAATTTTGGAAACTAACTGGGGTTAATCCAAATCTACCCTAACCTACCTTAACCAGGAACCAGCCTATTTTGAAATAGCCTTCTAACTGAAACTGAAGCCTTCACATTGAAAAACTGGAACCAAAACCAGATCTCACTTATATATATTTTTTTAAAACCTACCCAGAACCAAAATGCCCCTTATAAATTTTTTTGGAACCAGAACCCAAGGTTTCTTCTAGAACCCAAGAAACACACAACACTGGTAATTTCAAGTTCAATTTAGTTTTTTGATTGGATGCTTTCATTTCATTGTGACGAAAGAATTTTATTCTTAACATACTTAGTGTCATGAGCAGGTGACAAAGGATCTGCAAGTTATTCAACAAGCAACAATACCATTTTTGCGTGCTTGTGACAAATGTCTTTTCAATGTTCTTGTGGTTAGAAATTGCAATTCTACTGCAAGATGTCCAAATGCATCCAGAACACTATACAAGAGTGCATAATTCGTTGCAAAATCACAATTGGATATGAAAACTCTCATCCTTGCATCTCAAGAGGTGTTTGGATCACTGCCATCTTGAACATCCTTTTCTTAATCTTGGGTGATACCAAAAAATTTAGGTTTTATACCATTGGCATTAATGCAGAAGTTGTGCCTTGTTTCCATATGCAACAGCAAGTTATTGTACAAGTCCTATTTAACAAAAATAGACCAAACAATAACATTTGAAATGCACATGGGCTTGGCACACAAGTTCAATTGCAAATTACTGGGATTCCCAACCAGAGCTTCAGTTGAATCCTATTTCAGTGACCTCAATTGATGCAGTGGGAGATTGGAGAAGGAAACACACCCCCACGCCACAAGGTAGTAAATGCATTGAATTGCAGTGCTTCCAACAAGCTTTGAACATGCTGATGGACTTAAAGACCGGCCTCCAAATTGGCACTTCCATCATTGCTGCAGCCTTCCAGATTCACTTCTATCTGAAGCTCTGAGTCACTAACAAGAGATTCTGCAACCTCAGTAAAGAGGCTTCGTTTCTGGGGACCCTTCTTCCCTGTTGTTCCTGTGGTCTTGCCCTTGTCTTCAGCATTTCTCTTGCTTCGAGCTCCTTCTGCATCACAGCTACCTTGCTCAGCTGCCATTCTGTGCTTACCTCCTGATTTTGTTGCAGGCCCTGAAGCTGTGTCAGGCTTTTTGGTTTCTTTTCCTGGCCCAATCACAGCAGGTCGCTCTTCAAGATCCTGTGCCGATAGTCCTTCAGGAGGAGGGGCAAGTGACATTGGCTGTGGGGTTGGTCTATCTCCAAAATCTGTAGGAGGAAAGTGGAAATTGGGCCCAAAATTGAATTGGACAGAACATTTTTTCTCAGGTGATGGGAGTGTGTACATAGAAGCTGCAGGAAAGTATTCACCTGCAACAATGTCGGTGTATGCGGTGCCCTGGCACACGCCATTTCTGAAGAAAGTAATCTCACTCCCTGCTTCCAAGAGCTTAGTGTGTTAGTGTGCTGATCGAATGACAAAAAACAGAAATTGCGGCATTCCCAAGAGACACAGATACATCTATGCCTACCCTAAAATCTGAAGAGCATCACTAGCTCATTATTTCTCATATTAAAAATTGCAAGGCTTCATTCCACACAAGTTTATTTCTGTACAAAACCAATCTTTGTTCCACACTTGGGGCAAATCTGATAATACTGCAAACTCAAAACTCCAAAGATTTGAGCATTCAATACCTGGTACATGCTTTGGGGGCCCCTCAGTTTTATCTACAGGAACTGGGTAGACTGTCCTGTTTGCCTTAGAAACATAGAGGTCATACTTGGGGGCCAGTTCAGCACCATTTGGTAAACTGATGTAGAAACCAATCACATCTCCTTCAACATAAGCATCTCCATAGGTTTTCCGAACAGCCTGGTGTACCTTGCTTCCATCAACATCTCTGTCAACAAAGTCAAGTGTATCACACAATTTGATTAGTCCACTGCAAAATGTAATCTCCATTTGAATTCAGTAAGTCTTTTGCTCACTGCAAGTACAATCTTCTTTTTCACATCTGAAAGTCACCACTTTGTGTGAGTTGGAAAGAAAATGTGCTAGTGTTGAGACGGGAAAAAAGAGAGAGAGACCTGTAGGCGTAGCTATTTAGATCAAAGCCAACAGGAGCCTGAAGATCTCCTTTCCATGTGCTCCAGCCGAGGCGAGTGTGTCCTGTCTTCCCCAAATCCTTTACAAGGATCTCAAAGTACCAAGCTCCATCTGTTACCCCTCGTGTAGCTCGCACCATTCGATATCCTTTCTCACTACTTGCTGTCAGCTTGTCTAGTGAGAGCTCCACTTTTTCTGCCTTCTGATCCTGCAGGCATGGCAGGTCCATCCATTCATCCACATGCACAACAAAATTGAGATTACATCAGACAATAATTTCAGCAATCAGAAAACCAAACAAACAATCCTCAGTGTTACCAGTATTGAAAAGAAACGCACAAGGAGACAGACCTTACCTTTGAAAGCTGGATCCCACATCTCTCCTCAAGCTGGTAACGTTGTGAGGGATTCACTTCAATGTACTCATCTTTTCTATCGCCATTCTGTGGCTTGGAAGCTTTAGGCTTCTTGCTGCTCTTCCTTGTAGAGGATTTGCTCCACACATTGATCTTCTTTTTGGCTTTTCGGGCAACAACTTCTCCACCAGCAATATCTGCAACACTAGTAGTATCGACGCCTGCTGTTGTTGTAGAGCCGCCGCCGGCCTTCCTCTTGCGAACTGGAGGATCCTCCGACCTAGCATCTTCTTCCTCGCCTTCTTCACCAACGAATTCCGAGTCTCTAGCCGCTGGCTCCTCTGACCTAGTAGCACCACCTTCTTCTTCAATTTCTTCACCTACACGCATGGCAAACCAGCCAGTTGATCTCTGGATCTACTGGTTTCTTTCCCGACGAAAGCAGCAACAAACAAAGATCCGAGAAAATCACGCACGTACTTAGTTGTTTGTTTCAATCGGGGGAAAACAAAACTCCGAAAGCAAAAAAGCACTTGGCGCTTACCGATTCTCTGTTCCTCGGTCTCCATCATCTGACGTTCTTCAGCCCTCCATCATTAAAAAAAAAAATCCCGAGACGAAAGCGGAGGAGAGAGAGAGAGAGAGACACACACACACACACACACACACCACACAAAAACCTCGAGCAACAAGAAACGGAAAATTTCCAAGAGCGGAACTCCAAAGGAGCAAATCAGCTTCTTCAAAGACAACCACCGATAGGAAAGAAGAAAAAATCAGGGAAGAAGAAGAAGAAGAAGAAGCAACAAGACCGATCGATGATCGTGATGATGGTGATGGTGAGAACTGCTATACAACAACAAACAACAACGACAAGAACCCTTAGGGTTTCCTCCAACAAACCCTATTGTGTTCTTTGTGGAGCACAATCTCATGAGATTTCTTTTGTGATTATGATGGGACTCACATTCCTCACCCATAAGTTAAGACCTTAACATGGCTAACATGGCTGAGCTTCACTTGCAAATTGTCTTCTATTTTCTTCTTCTGTCTTGCCAACAACTTTGGAAGAATAGCATTGAAGCCTGCTCCTCCTCCTCCTGCTCCTCCTCCTCCTCCTCCTCCTCCTTCTCCTCCTTTCCTTCTTTTGCTCAATCTGACAGCCTTCTTCAGCATGCTGTCATTTTACAAGAATACTTCAAGCAGAAAATGAGCATTCAAAGTACATACCTACTCATGGTTTATTTGTTTATTGGCTCTGCTGTTCAGTGTAGGTAGAGAGACTAGAGACAATGGGGATCCACCCACCCAGAACCAAGGTCCAAGTTTGGTGTCTCTACATTCTTCTTCTAGGGTCATGTGGAGTCCTCCACTATAACTGAAGAAGCATCCACTTGGGCTTCTTCACCATGCTAACCACCCACCATTTGATTCCAATTTTAGTAGCTTGAATACCATAGCAGGCTACCTACCTTGGCAGCTTCAACACTAATTATGTGATGAGCCACTTGTTTCTCTCCTACTAGTAGGTACATCATATGTGTTGAACTGCACAATTAACAACATATATAGCATGGTGTATGAGTTCTGGGAAAACTCCTTTGAATTTGGGTTTTACTAATTGCTCCAAATTTTGGGTTCTTACATCAAGATAATCTCTAAATTTTCATCAACCACCATTCTCTCATACCTCAACCAAATGTGAGAAGAGAGAGAGAGAGAGAGAGAGAGAGAGATCATGTGTTCAGGAGAAATAGCAAGTTAAAGTTGTTAGCCATTTTGGCCAGAATCAGATCTTCAATCACGTGTTGGACCCAGATGGTTCACCATTTATTGGATTGTCATGTTTTTCTCTGCAATGTCATAGATAAGTCCATGCTTGAGTTAGTATGCATAGTTGGCTCTCGTGCTCGACTTTTGGTGATCTATAGTTTCAGTATCTTCAGCATCATCCTCAGTATTATTCAGCTTGGTTTTACACTACAACACCAAATCATGTTTCTCCTCAACACCCACAACTTCCACTTCACTTTCCTTGGGTTTATGCAAGTTCTATTTCATATCTTCTACTTCAATCTCTTGTTTGTTTTGTGTTGTCATTATCTTCTTTTACTTTTGCTTCTCATGTCATCCATGGTAGACAACTTTAAGCACCCTTCCATATTGTAGGTAATTGAGGTGATTATTGGCGATTTGTTTGGATTTCTTTTTCTTTTTTCAGCAAGGAATTTGTGACAAAATATTATTCACAAAATGGCAAAAGTTTGCCCAAAAAATTCATTGGTGAATGAGTGTTTTTATCCTACCTTGAACCTTGATAATAAGTAGGAGAAATATGAATGAAGAATCAACATATGGTATAAAGTGAAAAACATGTGTTGGGTTTAGGCCACATAAGGAAGAGATGGGTATAATCAAACTTGGCCTCTTCTAAAAAGTGTTCTCTTGGCATTGATTTATGTAGGTTTTGTCATGCATTTTGGGATTTTCTCTAATGTCCAAATCATATGTAGAAACTTCGACCATGGTTTAATTAGTGAAGTGTTCAATTTAGTACTCCAATTTGTAAAAATATTAGTTATTTGTGAACCTCATGTGTACAAAATCTTAATATGCATTAACATGCATAGATGAGCTCTAAGAGGGTTTAAATATAGTTATTAAGTTGGTTTTAAAGTGTAGTTAAGAAAATGTTTAAATGTTTCAAAAATAACCCCCCAAAAAATAAAATTATTGAGACAAATGATTTCATTTTTCATGAGCTCCAACAAAAGCAAAATTGTATAAAAAATATTGTTATGGAAAAAAAACTTAATAGATAGAAGTTATGATTGTTTGAAAAATTGCAATAGGATTGAAAAGTTGATTTCCTTCCGCTTAAAATATGATTTGGGGGTAGATGATGTCCAATTAAAAAGTTTTATTCAATGTTGGAAAGGTTGTTTCATTAACCATGTTTGGAGAAAGTAATGACCTTTTTAAGGTTTTGGAGTCATTAACAATCACACACTAAGTTGCCATGCCCAATTCGAAGGTGGAGGTCTTAGCTTGTAGTAGAATTTTGTTGGTGTAATGCTTACCTTCAAAGTACATTTGGTATATATATATATATAACAATGAAACTACATAGAATATCAAGAGGTTGCATAGGAAAAGAAAATCCATTAACATGCAAGTTAAGGCACTTGGGTTCTTCATTTTTGCTATCATTTAAAATGTCACGTAACGAAAATGTATGCCCATGTAGTTCAACCTAAAGTTCACAAGGAACCCATTGTTGAACATAAACGATATGATGGTTGCACCATTTAAAATTTGGAATTAAGTGTTGAGCATCTTCCCCAATAAGAGTTAGATTTAAAAGTTCATGAAAGTAGACATATTGGCTTTGTGACCTCTAGTCACTATGTCACTCTTTTTAATTGAATGTTTGAAGAAAGGAACAATTTTCAAATGAACAATGGGGTCCCAAGGCCATTCCCTTTATTTCACAAGGAAGACCCTTCCATGACACTTGTAATAAACAATAAAATGAAAAGATTTTTAGGAAATCAATCATTTGTGTTAAAAATCTTAAAAGGTCCAATGTCTATTTTTTCTTGAAGTAAGAATCCAACCAACAAGTGAGGCTCTCAGATTTGCGAGCATCTTTCACGGGGTCAAATGGAATTAACTTGTTTGAATAAGGGATTTGCATATAATGTTGAAAATATGCAAATGTTTTTTAATATTGGATATTCAATCCAAATCAATAATGCAAAGGTTGAATACTTTTTTAAAAATTGTACACCTAGTCAAAGGAGTGTTTCCATCTTCTCTTTTAATGATCTAATGTTTTCATGCTCAAAGATTATTATTTAATTCATTTACACCTTAAGGAATTAAGGACATGATATAATTTCTATTGTTTTTAATAAATTTATGACATATAATGTGTATAATTAGTTTGGGCAAACTCTTCTAATAACTTGGGCCTTTCCATTGCAAAGGTTGCACATGTAGGAACAACAATCACATATGTAAGAAAAACCAATTTTTATATGAAGCCTATCCTCATTAAGCTCATGGACGTGTGTATTAAAAGACAAAAGGTTAGCTTAGCAAAGTTGTTTAGTGCATAAGCAAACCATTAATGTTTAGGCCATAGTCACAATCACAGTATGTTTTCACGAACCAATATTCAAGGCTTTACAATCTTTAAATAATTTTAAATAATTTTAATTGATTCTGGTTATGTGACATGTAATTTAAATTACTTGTACTTGAAAACATTTCAGTATTTTTTGTAAAAAAATTGCATTTAGAATTAGTTTACATCTACATGTTTCATATGTGTTTAACAACATATTAAATAATGTTCATTTACTAGTCCTTATGCTTGTAATTTTTAAAATATATTTAATATTAAAATTTTATTAAAATTTTGAAAAATGTATATGGTATAAGTTTCATTGCATTTGATATTTAACAAAAAAATCTAATTATGGTTTTAATTTTTTGCAATTTGGCATAATATTATTATTCATATTGATTCTTATACCATATTAGAACTGTTAGGATTAAGATTAAATTTTAGTTTTCAAAAATTTGAAGGATGTTAAATTGTGTAACAAAATTTTTAATTTAACCTTTTTTAGGTGTTAATTTCAACTTATAAAATTTATTGGTCATTTCAAACTTAAGATATAATATGAAAGAAAAATTAGTCCATAATTGAATTTTGTGAATTGGAGTTTTTTGTAACTTTTTTTTGGGGTACCTTGATAATGACCACAACCTTCAACTCCCACATGCATGTTTCACACTTTGTTTATTAGCTAAAAAAAAGGGGAATGTGAAATAAGAAAATTGAAATCCTAATTAATTACTAGTATTATTCCAATAGTGAAAAAACTACAAGTTCTTTAAATAGATAGAAAGTTCTCAAGCTTTTCTTTCCATAATTTCAATGCAAATTTTAATACAAATTTCATGGGTGCCTTTTTTTTCAAACAATGTATTATAAACTCCACTTTAAATTTTCTTGTAAGTGTGGTTTGTTTACATTCCATTCATTCACTATTTTTGGGTCATGTTTTTGGATATTAAAATTTTATTTTATAAATTCCATTACAACTTTTGTAGTCATGCATGTGTGCAGCAACAACCCATGTAAAAATTTTGTCTAGTCACGCATAATGTCTCTAAAAATGATTCAAAAAATCAACTCTAAGCCTAACACCCACCATCATGCATAACCACTACTACAAAAGTGGGGTGCAGTTTATTAACCTAAATCACTATGGGACCTTAAAATGAAATAAGTTCATTGCATTTTTGTGATTTCACCTTAGTTAAAGTTATTTCACTATAATATCACTATGCAAACATCATGTTTCACTACTAGTTGACATAATTCATTATTATAATTTATTGTAAATAAGTTTTTTTTATGTTGTTTTAAATATATTATATATGTTACTTTATGATATACCTTATAGTGTTTTAAACTATTTTAACTTATACCTTACGTTATTATAAGTTATTACAAGATATTATAAATTATTATACCCTAAAATATTATACATTATTATACCTTAAGGTATCCTAACTAATTTATTATAGACTTTTAAGTTATTTAAATTAAATTATTCAACTAACTTTATGTTATACCTTAGGTTATTTTATTTTAAGTTAATATATGTTATTTTAAGTTATATTTTAGGTTATTCAAGGTCATTATACTTTAAGTTATTATAAGTATAATAACTTAAAATAATCTAAAATAAAATACAATGAATTAAGGTAAAATAGCATAAAACAACCAATAATAACTTATGAAAAATAATTTAGAATAATTTTATAATGGAATAACTACCAATAGACTATGATAATGTAACTTATAATATACAACAATAATTTATAATAAAATAATCACTAATAGTCATAATATAACATGGAATAACCAATAATAATTTACTAATATAATAACTTTCAATAGTCATATTATAATTTATAATAACCACTAATAGCCACCAATAGAATAATCACCAATAGCCATTAATAGCCACCATGAAAATAACCACAATAACCCTTAATAAAATAACCATCATTAAAATAATCACCAATAGCCATTAATAAAATAACCATCATTAAAATAGTCACTAATAGCCATTAATAAAATAACCATCGTTAAAATAGTCACTAATAGCCATTAATAAAATAACTATCATTAAAATAGTCACTAATAGCCATTAATAAAATAACCATCATTAAAATAATCACCAATAACCATTAATAAAATCGCCATCATTAAAATACTCACCAATAGCCATTAATAAAATAACTACTAATAGCCACCAATAGAATAACCATCAATAACCACCAATAAAATAAACAACAACGGCCTATAATAAAATAACTACTAATAGCCTATGGTAATTTAACCACCAATAGTGATTAATATAATACTCATTAATAACCACAAACATTCATCAATAAAATATCCACCAATAGCCATTAATAAAATAACCATAAGTAGCCACTAATATAATATTCATTAATAACCATAAACATTCATCAAAATATCCACCAATAGCCATTAATAAAATAACCATAAGTAACCACTAATATAATACTCATTAATAACCACCAATAACCACCAATAAAATCCAATAAAACACCCACCAATAAAATCTAATAAAATATCCACAAATAGCCATCAATAGAATAGTTACTAGTAACCATCAATAACCACTAATAAAATAACCATTAATAGTCACCAATAAACAATTACAATAGCCATAAATAGAATAACAATTAATAACCACCAATAACCCCAATAAAATAACAACCAATATCCACAAGTAAAGTAACCACCAATAACCATATATTGGAATTGCTTATAATTGCCAAAAATAATCAAGGTGAAATAATCTACAATAAACAAAAATAACTTAAGGTGAAATAACCTACAATAGATTAAAATTTTCAATAATAACATAAGATGAAATAACCTATAGCAAAAAACAGCCAATAATAACCTCACATAATTGAAAATAACCTAAGATGAAATAACTTAAAATAGCCAAAAGTAATTTATAATAATTATAAGTAAGTTACAATGAAATAATTTATAGTAGCCAAAAATAAGTATATTACTTTTACCAATTCAACTATAACTAGTCAATTTTTTTGAATTTTTTTCACTATAATAACAATATTAAAAAATTCTTTAAATTCAACTATAATGAATTAATCTTGACATTTGTATAAATGATTATAAATTATTGTAGTTGGTGATTGGTTATTCTTAAGAATGCATGGGATATAAACCCTATTATTTAGCATTAACCCAAAGCCAATTACTACCCCAAATGACAATCATTAATTGTGATCCCAATAATGACCACATGTGGATTGGTTAACTAGTGGCATGTATTGAAAATATTTTAATTAATGCTAAAATGGTAAAGTATTCATAGTTGACATCCTGTAATAATTCATCAACATCATCAATAGCATTATGATCATCATGACAAATGTTTAATTATCATCCACATGGATGAAATTCATCCACTACACATCCATAATGTAGTTAATAATGTGGCCAAAAAGTTTCCTTAAGTTATTTTGAGTTATTTTGTAGATATTTTTCTTGAGTTATGTCCTTAATAATGTATGAATATATGATGTTTCCTTCATACTTTTTGTATATTTAACAGTGGTTTATTGTATGATCTTGCACCATAACCTTGTTTTGTTTTTTCATTTTTTCATACTTTAGCATAATAAAGGTATGTCTTGCATATTTCGTGTCCTTGTCTTGATTTTATTTTTTTTGGGTTGAAATTAGGCCTATTTTTGTTATTGTTTGTCTTGGTTTTCTGGAAAATCCCTTTGTTTTGGTAGTTTTCATGTTCATGACAAAAAGTAGTATAATATATTTATGATTGGAGGGATAAGCATCTGGTGTGCTAATAATTATGAAACCCAAGGTGGAATCATTAATGTAGGAAAAGGTGTTATTAAACTTTATTCAATAATATTAACCACCTTGTCAATTGTTTAGATGGATTTCATTGCACATTTAAAATAATTCAACACATAAGATTAAAACATGATATTTTGTTTAATTCATATCATGAAGTTGATAAATGATGAACTTTAATTATAAAAAATACAAAAGAAATACAAGTAGGAAAAGATCATAATCATTAAATCACTCACATACATATAATACCCTATACAACCAATAACTATTTAAACAAGACATCAAGTTCAAAATTTGACATTAGGCTAAGTAACCTTTGATAATTTTGGCTTTATAAAACATGGTTAACTTACATTACATTATCAAAAATTTGAAGAATATGAAATTTATACTTGTTGAATCAATTAAAATTACAAAAGTTCCCAATGAATTAGTTGACAATTGATGAAATGAAAAGGTTTCAAACATTAATTAAACATGATTAACCATACATATCCTTAAACACTTTAGAGGAACACATTCAATTGTGCAATCATTGAATATTGATCCTTACAACAAAACCATGATAATATAATGATTTATAAATTTCAAGTATTTCATACCAAAACCCTATGGCTAAGGGAAAAAAAAAATTGGATTAATCCAAGGTTATATAGTGTCAATCATAGAATTTCATAATTAAATAATAGTGGTATTAAAGTGTTTTAAGGATAAATAATTGTATAAAGGTGAAGACCTTATCTTTTTTTAATGTAAAAAAATGTAATTTTTTTTTAAAATCTTTAACATATGTGAAAACAATGCAAGAATAATGATGAAAATAATGGAGGTTTTATGAATTTGATAATCATTCTTATAAATATAAACTTCAGCTTTACATTATAGCATATTACTAATGATGATCAATTGATGAAAAAAAAATTGATTTTGTGGAAATTAATTTCCATTCAAATGAAAATATTGAATGCACCTATAATTGAATTTTGAATTTTGAATTGAATTGGATGGCTTAATTGAATTCCAATTAAAATCAATTTTACAATTAATTTAAGATTGAATTGAATGGAATTTTAATTCAATTGAAAAGAAATGGATGCAAATTGGTGGAAAACAAGGTGTTAATTTTTTAAGAAAAAAGACAAGTCCAAAAATAAACCTTTCCATGTCTTCTTATTTGATAATGGGTTAAATAGATTTTGAATTGGAATGAGGTAGGACAAAATACCATTGAGCCAATAGTTATCCTACATAAACAAGCTCCAATAAATCATCATCATTTAGGAATTTTATAATTATTTGTAAAAACATTATGAATATAAATTGTAATAATTAAATTTATTTTAATATTTTAAGTTTATAATCATTTAACTTCACTTTGAGAAGGAAGTTTTCAAAGGGTATGTGAAAAAGAACAAAAAATAATGATAAGGAAATGGAAGTTTTGAAAAGGTATGTGAAAAATAAATGTGCTTTTTATATCCATGTTGGTTGGTAGGGGAATTGAATGAAGTAGTTGTGTTTAGAAGATTCATTCTTAAGCACACAAAATCATATCACAAATGGTCTGAAGTCAAACTCTAGATAAATCCAAAGAATAATACATTTCAATGGAACTCACATAAAATGCATTTTGAAATTCAATAAATTGGTCGCAATTGATAAACATAAAAAAATTCAATGTTTTATCATTCATATGACATTTATTCCAAAGTGCAATAGTGCCATGAATGTTTTGTGTGATTTGAAAATTAAGTTAAAATATGTATATTTTCTTTCCTTGGCACACACCATTTATAAATTTTATTTTTTTCTTGTAGCCCTACTTCATATTTAAACATTTGATTTTATTAATTGTTGATAAGAGGATGATGGTTGTGGAGTTGCACATGCTTATTGATTATTTGATATAAAAAAAGGAAGGTCTTTTTTTTTTTTTTTTTTTTTTTTTTGTTTTTTTTTCTTTTTTTTTTTTTTTTTTTTTTTATGTTTTTTATTTTTTTTTTTTTTTCAATAGCTAAATCTTATTATATATATAAAATAAATTAATATAAAAATGTGCATTATTCTTAATTTGTATCATATATT
>Ga0116227_10008243_pt1 | contig 19788 bp, 15 predicted proteins | sample S1TSphgellanicum_FD_89693 | JGI IMG/M metagenome (GOLD analysis project Ga0116227, IMG submission 89693) | Host-associated microbial communities from peat moss isolated from Minnesota, USA - S1T2_Fb - Sphagnum magellanicum MG | ecosystem: Host-associated > Plants > Peat moss > Unclassified... | reverse complement strand
GACCGCGATGAACACCCGCGCCCGGAAACCACGCTGGCCAGCCTCGCCGCGCTGAAGCCGATCATGCTGCGCGAAGATCCACAGGCCACCGTCACCGCCGGCAATGCCAGCGGCCAGAATGATGGCGGCTCGGCCTGCCTGGTGACCACGGCCGAGTTGGCCGCCGAATACGGGTTGAAGCCCCTGGCGCGGCTGAAATCATGGGCGGTGGCCGGCGTGCCGCCGAAGACGATGGGGTTTGGACCCGTGCCGGCCACCGCCAAAGCCCTCAACCGGGCCGGGCTTCGGCTGGCGGAATTAGACCTGCTGGAAGTCAACGAGGCGTTTGCCGCCCAGGTTCTGGCCTGCACCCGCGCCTGGGAATTTGCCCCCGCCGATTTTGCGCGGCTGAACGTGCATGGTTCGGGGATTTCGCTGGGCCATCCCGTAGGCGCCACCGGCGGCCGCATTCTGGCCACCCTGCTGCGGGAAATGGACCGCCGCGCCGTCCGCTACGGGCTGGAGACGATGTGCATCGGCGGCGGCCAGGGCCTGGCCGCGATTTTCGAGAAGGTCTGAGAACGCGAGAACATTTCTTTTCCGAAATTAGCGCTCCATGCCCGCCACGATCCGCTTGTCGTGCAAGGCGGCAACCTGTCCGCTCGTTAGTTTCAGAACGTCGAGCAGCACCTCGTCGGTATGCTGGCCCAGCACGGGCCCCGCGCCCGGCGGCACCGGTTCGCAGGCAGCGAAATCGATCGGGCTGCGCGGGGTCAGCGTGGTGCCGATAGTTGGGTGGTCAACCTCCGCAAAGAGTGTGCTTGCCGGCGAGCATCGCGGGTCTTCGTGAACAAGTTGCGAAAATGATTGGTACAGGCCCCAGCAGGCTTTGGCCCCATCCAGGCTGGCCGCCGCCTGCGCGACGGTCCGGCCTGCGAACCAAGGTGTGAGCATGCGCAGGATCGCCTCGCGCGCCGCAAACCTGTCGCCCTCGTGTGTCAAATCCAGCCCCGTGGATTGTTCCAATGCCGTCACGGCCTCGCCAATGCCGGTTGCCGTGCAAAGCGTCTTCCACTGCCCCAAGCTTACCGCCGCCACCATCACCCGCCGGCCATCCGCTGTCTCGAAATCATGCCCGAAGGCGCCGAAGATATGATTGCCGTGGCGCGCGCGCGCTTCGCCATTGATCTGCACTTCGGCGATGAACCCCAGATCACCCACCACCGCGAGAGCGATGTCCGATAGCGCAATTTTCAATAACTGCCCCGCGCCGTGCCGGCGGCGATGGCGTTCCGCCGCCAGCAGGCCGGTCGCCGCGGTCATGCCGCAGAGCAGATCCCAGGCCGGCAGCACATGATTCACTGGCGCTGTCTCCCCCGGCCCACCGGCGGCCGGCGCACCGGCGCCCGGCGCACCGGTGACCGCCGGAAACCCAACAGCGCAGTTCACGGTATAGTCCAGCGCGGTTGAGCCGTCGCGGTTGCCCAAAATATTCGCCATGATCAGATCACCCCGCATCTGCTTCAGCTTTTCGTAATCAAGCCAGCCGGTGGCGGGGAAATTGGTGATGAAAACGCCGGCATCCTCGCCGGGCGCCGTGATGATCGCCTGCGCCAATTCGCGTCCCTCTTGTAACCGCAGATCGATGCTGACCGATTTTTTGCCTTTGTTCAGCCCGGCCCAGTACAGGCTTCGCCCAAACTCTGTGACCGGCCAGCGATGGTAGTCGAGGCCACCCTCCAGCGGATCGATCCTGATAACGTCCGCGCCAAGGGCGGCGAGCGACATGGTGGCGAACGGCCCCGCAATGAACGCTGCGCATTCGGTTATTCTGAGACCTGAAAGAATCGCCACGCGTCTGCCTCGCCATAGTGTTTCGAAACGCTCTATAACAGCGAAAAGACCATTTTTCTTATGTGTTTTTCTTGGCCGGGGATGAGAAACCATGTTGCGCCCGCGGTTGCTTATGAACGGACGCGGAATATGATGGATACCACATGAACCAGCCCGCCGACATCGATCCTGAAATTCTCGCGGTGCGCGCGCTGCAGGCCGCGGTGACGCCTGGCCTGGACGTAACGGCGCTCGAACCCGCGGCGGCACGGCGGCTGCTCAATCAGATGGTCGCCTCGCTGAATGACGGGCAGCCGGAATTGTTGAACGTAGAGACATTGTTTATTGATGGTCCTGCCGGTCCCCTGCGGGCGCGGCTCTATCAGCCGGCAGAGGCCACGGGAAAGGGTGCGATTTATTATATTCACGGCGGCGGCTGGTTCGCCTGCGATGTGGATACGCATGACGGCCTGCTGCGCGCGCTGGCGGATAAAAGCGGGCTTTCCGTATTTGCGATTGATTACCGGCTTTCGCCGGAGCATGTGTTCCCCGCCGCATTAGAGGATTGCCTGGCCGGGTGGCGCTGGCTGCGCGCGCAGGCGCCGAGGCTTGGAATCGGTGAAAACATCGCGGTAGCCGGAGATAGCGCGGGGGCAAACCTGGCGCTGGCCGTTATGCTCACGCAACGCGATGCGGGGCAAAAACTGCCGGCGGCGGCCTCACTGCTGTACGGCTGCTTCGCGCCAAACCTGCGCACCGCCAGCCGGGAGCGTTATGGTGCCGGCGCCTACGGGCTGACCGGACCCAGAATGGATTGGTACTGGGCCAATTATCTCGGGCCCCATGCAGCGGTCCCGCCGGTTCTGGCCGCCCCGCTCCATGCCGATTTTCGCGGCCTTCCGCCCTGTTACATCGGCACCGGCGAATGCGACGTCCTGGCCGATGACAGCCGGCTGGTCACGGACCGGATGCGCGAAGCGGGGGTGGATGTGACCCTCGACGTGTGGCCGGGCCTGACGCATGGCGTGCTGCAGATGACCCGCGACGTGCGGGCCGCGCGCGAAGTGGTTACACGCATCGCGCGCCGGCTGGCGGCCTGGACCACCTGAATCGGATCAATCCTCAAAAGCCCTGATTCTGACAACATCGCCTTCATACGCCGCATCGCGCATTCTGATCGCCTTGCGCACACCATGGGCGGCGACGTTTTCGCGCCAGGCGCGGCGCCCGGGGCCTTTCGAAAGATGCGCGCGCGCATCCATATCGGTTGCCAGTTTCTGCAAAGTGCGCGCGCCCGCCAACTCCATCGCCATGTTGACGATGCGCTTTTGCGTGGCAGCGATTTCCGGGTCGATCAACGCGATGCGCTTGGCCAGATTGTGGACTTCCTCGTCCAGCTCCGCCGCCGGCACGCTATCCATCACCAGGCCAAGCCGCGCGGCGTCCTTGCCCGTCAGCCGGTCACCGGTCAGCAGCAGGCGCTTCGCCCATTGCGGGCCGACATGGTAGAACCAGAAATTGATCGGCGGCGTGCCAAGGCCGCGCACGCCCGGATGGCCGATCTGCGCGTCATCCGCCATGATGATCATGTCGCAGGCCAGCACCATTTCCGCGCCGCCAGCCAAAGCGCGTCCCCGCACCTTGCCGATAACCGGCTTGTGGATGTCCGGGATGATCAGCATCTGGTGCATCTTGCGGGTCATGGTCCAGATATCGTCATCCATGCTGCCCATGCGGGTGCGGTATTTGCCGGAATCGTCCGACTGGTTCGCGGGGTTGTAGCCATAGCCAAGATCATAACCCGCGCAAAAATCCTCGCCCGCACCTGCCAGCACGATGGCGTGCACTTCGACAAGGTCATCGGCCTCCAGCATCGCGTCGTGAATTTCCTTGATCAGCTCGGGCGAAAGCGCGTTGCGCTTCTCCGGCCGGTTCATGGTGACATAGGCGATCTTGTCCCGGATTTCGAAAGTGATGAATTCCTGCGTCTTCAGCCATTTGCCCATGTCACGTCTCCGTTGTTTGGTTGCGCCTGATGATCAGCCCATCGACCGCGATGGTGCGGCCGGGGCTGCAGATGATCGGGTTGACGTCGATTTCGGCGATTTCGTCGGCAGAATCCGACGCCAGTTCCGAAATCGCGACAATGATTTCGGCGAGTTTTTCGATCTGCACGGGCGGCGCGCCGCGAAAGCCGGTGAGAAGAGAATAACCGCGCAGCCGCGCCAGCATGGCGCGGGCTTGCGGCAAATCGACCGGGGCGAGCTCGGCGGCCGAATCCTGCAGCAACTCCACCATCACGCCGCCCAGGCCCACCACCACCATCGGCCCGAAACTAGGGTCAAGCTGGCTGCCAACAACAACTTCGATTCCGGTAGAAATCATCGGCTGCACCAGCACGCCGGCGATCCGGGGCGCGGGCGTCACGCAGTCGGCGGCCGCCATGATTTCGGCAAAGGCCCTGCGCACGGCCTGCGCGTCGCCGAGGCCGAGGCGCACGACACCGGCTTCGGTTTTATGCGGAATATCGGGCGATTCGATTTTAAGCACCACCGGATAACCGCAAGCCTCGGCGCCTTCCATCGCTTGTGCGGCCGTTTGCACGACCGTATCGGTCACCACCGGCACGCCATATTCGGCGAGCATCTGCTTGGCTTCGCGTTCCGTCAGCTGCGGCCCGGCGGCCGCCAAAAACTGCCGCGCCGTTGCAGCGCTCGGGTTAGGCGTCCCAGTCCGCGGGCGCGGCTTTGGCAGGGCGCCGGTGCGCGCGTAGCCATGCCAGGCGGAAAGCACCCGGAACACGGCTTCGGTTGAGCGGAAACGCGCAACATGCGGGTCCGCCTCGCATTGCGCCGCACCCGGCCCGTCCTTCCATTCGGAGATCCAGGAAATGCACACCGGCTTGCCGGCGCGGGCCGCGAGGCCAGAGAACATCTCGACGTTGCGTGGCGTGACCGCCGGGTTGATGCTCGGCGCCATCACGATCAGCGCGCCATAGCCCGGGTCCGCCAGCAGCGCCTCGGCACAGGCGGCATAAGATGCGGGATTGGTGGCGACCTGAGCAGTGATGTCGCACGGGTTATTGGGCGCGCCGAAATCCGGCACATTCGCATCCAGCACCGCTTGCGCCGCTGGCGAAGGCGGCGGCAGGCTGACGCCAAAAGCCTCCGCCTTGTCCAGCGTGATGATGCAGGCGCCGCCAGAAGCCGCGACCACCGCAACACCTTCGGCCTTCGGCCGGCCCGCCTTGGCGAGAAAACTCGCGGTTTCGTAGACATCCTCAATATTATTGACCTTGATGATGCCAAGCCGCCGGTACGCCGCGTCGAACGCCGCGCCGGCGCCGGCCAGCGTCCCGGTATGGGACATTGCCGCCCGCGCGGCGGCCGCACCGGTGGCGATTTTATACATCACAATAGGCTTGTCCGCCGCCAGCGCGCGTTCCCCGGCTTCCAGCAAGCGTTCGCCGTCCGCCAGGCCTTCCGCGATGCAGCTGATGACACGGCATGAGGGATCGCCGGCGAGGTAGCTGACATAATCGCACACATCCACATCGCAGCTATTGCCGGCGGCCATATAATGGCTGTAGGCGCCGCCGCGCTCGGCGGCCTGGGCGATGGCCTGGCCGAGACCGCCGGATTGCGAGGCGATGCCGATATCGCCGGTCCGCGGCAGCCGCACGCCGTAGCTGGACGAAAAGCTAAGCCCCGCTTTCGAAACATTGTTGATCAGCCCGATGCAATTCGGCCCGACAATACGCAACGCGGAGCTGCGCGCGATCGCCGTAAGCCGCGCCTGCAGCGCCTTCCGCTCCGGCCGTCCGGTTTCAGCGAAGCCGGAGGCGTAAATGATGCAACCGCCAATGCCGGCAGCGGCGCATTCCTCAACCAGCGTTTCTACCGCTTCCACAGGGACCGCCATCACGGCGCAATCAACCGTTTCCGGCAATTCCGCGATCGACCCGAAACAAGGAATTCCATAAAGCGAATCCGTTTTCGGATTCACGCCAAAAACCTTGCCTTTAAAAAATTCGAGGTTTTTCGCGGTCCGCGCGCCAAAAGACGACTCGTTGCGCGACAGGCCCACCACGGCGACGGATCGCGGATCGATCAGCCGGCGCAAATCTTCGTAAGTGTAGGCGGGACGATGTTGCTCAAGCCAGGGCAAGGAGACGCCCATGAAGTTTGCCCCAAGCCGTGAAAACACCCCGGGACCAAGTTGATAAAAGTTTTTTTGGTTCTTTTTTTTCAAAAAAAGAACCGCTGCCTTGCCTGAAGAGCATCATCGCGGCCCAGCCGGAATCTTGTTGAACGGCATATCCTTATCCACCCGCATATCCGCCGGCATTTTCAGCACGCGTTCGGCGATGATGTTGCGCAGGATCTCATCCGTGCCACCGGCGATGCGCTTTCCTGGGGCGTAGAGCAGCGCATTCTGGAACCAGGCGTCAAAGGGGGCGGTACTGTCCATCACAGCACCAGCCTGGCCGAGCAGGTCAACGCCGAAGGCGGCGATTTCCTGCAATTTTGTGGCGCTGACCAGCTTGGCGATGGAGGCTTCCGGCCCCGGCGTTTTGCCGCGGGACAAAGCGGTTTGCATGCGCAGCCGCGTGTATTTCAACCCTTGCGCCTGGCAGTACCAGTTCACGAGTTTTTCGCGCACCGCGGAATCGTTCACCGCCGGCGCGTCATCCAACATGACCAGCTTCGCCAGCCGGAAAATATCGTCGAAATCCGGCCCTTCCGCCTGACCGACGGTAAACCGCTCATTGGCCAGCATCGTCATCGCCACTTTCCAGCCATCGCCCACGGCGCCGAGGCGCTGCGAATCGGGAATGCGCACATCGGTAAGAAATACCTCGCAGAAATTCGAGGTGCCGGAAATCTGTTTGATCCGCCGCACCTCCACGCCCGGCGCCGCCATGTCGAGAATGAAAAATGTCAGCCCCTGGTGTTTCGGCACGTCCGGGTTGCTACGCGCGACCAGCATCGCGAATTGCGAGAAATGCGCGTTGGAGGTCCAGACTTTCTGGCCATTCACCACCCAGTCATCGCCGTCCCGCGCCACCCGCGTGCGCAGCCCGGCGAGGTCCGACCCCGCCGCCGGTTCGGAGAAAAGCTGGCACCAGACCTCTTCGCCAAACAGCGCCGGGCGCGCATAGCGGTCGATCTGCGCCTGGGTGCCGCAGCTCATGATCGTGGGCAGCGCCATGCCGACGCCCTGGTTGAAAATGCCCGGCGGCACCAGGTATTTTTCCTCTTCTTGCGCGAAGATGATCGCCTGCATCTGCGTGCCTTCACGGCCGCCATATTTTTTCGGCCAGTGAAACCCAGCGAAACCCGCTTCGGCCTTTTTCCCCTGCCAGGCTTTTGAAAGCGCGACATCTTCCGCGTTGAAAGCGCGGCTCCCGCTGGTCCGGCTGTGTTCGGATTTCAGGACGGCATTGGCATCGAGAAACGCGCGCGCTTCGGCGCGAAATACGGCTTCTTCGGGCGTGTCGCTGAAATCCATATTTTTACGCCGCCTCGGTTTGGTTTTGGGTTATGAGACGATCGATGAGCCGGTTGCGCCAATAGCGGGCGCTGCCGAGATTGCCGGATAGTTGTTTTGCGCGCCGGTAGTAGAGGTGACAATCCGACTCCCAGGTGAACCCCATGCCGCCATGGATCTGGATGTTCTCCTTGGCCGCCTCGAAAAAAGCATCATTGGCGGAAACTCGGGCGGCGGCGGCGGCGGCGGCGAGCTCTGGCGCGTTCGCCTCCAGCGCCCAGGCGCCGAAATACGCGTTGGAGCGCGCGAGCTCGGTCGCGACGTAGATATCCGCGAGCTTGTGTTTGAGCGCCTGCAGAGCCGCGATAGGCCGCCCGAAAGCGTAGCGTGATTTGGCGTAGTCCAGCGCCATCGCCGCCGCACCTTGCGCGCCGCCCACCGCCTCGAAGGCAAACAATATCGCGGCCTGGTCCAGCAGCCGTGCGACCGCGCTCCAGTCGCCGGCCTGCGGCAATGGCTCGGCAGGCGCTGCGGTGAATATAATCGCGGCCGCCGGCCGGCCGAGATCCAGCGAGGCGAGGTTTTCGCGCGTAATCCCCGGCCCGTCGAAGCCGGCGATAAAGAGTCCGATCTCGCCAGTGCCGGATCGCGCCGCGACGACCGCGAAATCGGCGGCGGCGGCATCGAAGACCGGCAATTTTCGGCCGGTCAGCTGGCCGTTTGCGAATGCTGTGCCAACCGCACTGGGCGATGGATCACCCGCACCTTCGGCCAGCGCAAATGTGCCGATCAGCGACCCATCGGCCAATCCGGGCAGGTATTTCTGCTTCTGCGCTTCGCTGCCGAACTCCAGGATGGCCTGCGCCGCCAGAAAAATGGACGAGGAGAACGGCACGAAGGGCAGGGCGCGGCCGAGCTCCTCGGCGATCATGCACAGAGCCTCATGGCCCAGCCCGGCGCCGCCATAGGCTTCGGGAATCGCCACCCCCAGCCAGCCCATGCCGGCCAGCGCCGGCCAGAGTTCACGGTCGAACGCATCCCCCGTTTCAATCTGGCGGCGCACGGCCCCCACAGGCAGGCGTTTGGTCAGGAAGCGGTTGACCTCCTCACGCATCGCCGTGACGTCGTCGGAAAACTCGAAATTCATGCGCCTTTATCCAAACCGCCTGTGATGATCCTTGGGTGAGAAATTTTCACACATGTTCGTAGATGTTTTTGCGGCGCGCGGACAATCCAGAACGGCGCGATTTTATCTGATTGCGGGATGGCAAACGCTCATGACCGCCGCGGCAGCGCCGCCGCCTGCACGGCCGGTTTTGCAAAAGCCATTGATATACAAAGGTTATTGCACGCCCGCTCGCGCGCGGCTGCCGATGCGGGAGCAAGAAGATGCTGACTCGGCTGGCCTTGCGCGCGGGGGCGGCGCGCGCCTATGCCAGAACAAATCCGGGACCTCGACGGCGCAAAATCATGGAAAAAACATCGAATTATCCAGAACTCAAAATGTTCATCGGCGGCAAATGGATCACATCCGATGCCGGCGAGCCCGTCATCAATCCAGCCGATGGCTCGGTGCTCGGCCATCTGCCGCATGCGAACCGCGCCGATCTGGATGCGGCACTCACCGCCGCCGCCGCCGGGTTCGAGACATGGCGGCGTTTCACCCCGGCAGCGCGCGAGCGCATCCTGCTGAACGCCGCGGAGAATCTGAAGGCGCGCGGTGAGGAGATCGCCGTCGGGCTGGTGCTCGACCAGGGCAAGACCATCCAGGAAGCCCGCACCGAGGTGCAGATCGCGCAGGACCGTATCGCCTGGGACGCGACCGAGGGCCGCCGAATCTATGGCCGCATCATTCCCGCCGGGCCTGGTCTGCGCAAAATGGTCACGCGCCATCCGCTTGGCGTGGTGGCGGCCTTCACGCCGTGGAACTACCCGCTCGCCTCGCCCACCCGCAAGGTGGCCGGGGCGCTGGCCGCCGGCTGCTCAATCATCCTGAAGGGTGCCGAGGAAACGCCGTCCGGCCCCGTTGCGCTGGTGCGCGCCTTCGCCGAGGCCGGAGTGCCGGACGGCGTGGTCAATCTGGTTTTCGGCAAACCCGCTGAAATTTCCGCCTATCTTATCCCCAACCCGATTGTGCGGCTGGTCACCTTCACCGGCTCGGTCCCGGTGGGCAAGCATCTCGCGGCTTTATGCGGCCAGCACATGAAACCGGCGATCATGGAACTTGGCGGCAATTCGCCTGTGATCATCTGGCGCGACGCCGACCCGCGCGCGGCGGGGCAGCTAGCGGTCACCGGCAAATCCCGCAATGCCGGCCAGGTCTGCGTCTCGCCGACCCGGTTTTTCGTGCATGACCAGATTTATGACCAATTCGTCGATGAATTCGCCGCCGGCGCCACGGGTTTGAAAATCGGCAGCGGCCTGGATACGTCAATCCAGATGGGGCCGCTGGCCAACAAACGCCGGCTGGACGCCGTTGAAACCTATGTCGAAGACGCAATCGGGCGCGGCGCCAGGCTCGCCGCCGGCGGCCGGCGCGCCAACAATGACGGGTTTTTGTACCCCATGACCGTGCTCGCCGATGTGCCGCCGGATGCGCGCGCCATGCTGGAAGAACCATTCGGCCCGCTCGCGCTGATCACGCGTGTCAAAAACCTGGATCAGGCCATCGCCCGCGCCAACGAGGTGGAATTCGGCCTCGCCGCCTACGCATTCACCGATTCCGCAAGCGTCGCGGCGCGAATCTCCGACGAACTTGAATGCGGCAGCCTGTCCATCAACCACTATACCTCGTCCTTCCCCGACGTGCCGTTCGGCGGCATCAAGGACAGCGGCTATGGCCGCGAAGGCGGCACGGAAGGCCTGAACGAATACACATTCTCCCGCAGCGTAACGCAGCAATGGCGGTCTTAGGACGCGCGGGTTTGGCTTTTTAGCAAGCAAGGCCAGGGGCTCCGCCCCTGGACCCCGCTAAGGGCACAGCCCTTAGAAGCCTTAAGGTTTGTGAGAGGCGCTCGTAGGCACGGGCGTTGTCGCGCCGGGGCGAGCGCCTCTCACAAACCTTATTAATGGATTCCAAAGGCTCAGCCTTTGGCGGGGGTCGAGGGGGCAGCGCCCCCTGGCCTTACTTGCTACAGTTCAAACCGCACGTCCTAAACAAACCAACGGCCGCCGTTGACGAGGATGGTTTGGCCGGTGATGAAGCGGCCTTCGGCGCTGGCGAGCAGCGTGACCATGGCGCCGACATCCTCGGCTTCGCCGACGAAGCCGACGGGGATGGCGGCCATGGCTTTCTTGGCTTCGTCGCCCGCGCTTTGGGCGAGCGCCCTGGTCATGATCGGGCCGGGGCATACGGCGTTGACGGTCACGCCGTGTGGCGCGAATTCGCGAGAGATCGAGCGGCTGAAGCCGATAATGCCGGCTTTCGCCGCGGCATAATCATGGCTGCCAACCGGTCCGATTAGCGCCGATTCGGAGGCCATGTTGATGATGCGGCCATGCCCGCGCGCCACCATGCCCGGCGCGATGAGCCTGGTGAAGCGCATGGTGGTGAACAGATTAATTTCGATAACAAAACGCCAGACATCCTCGTTCGATTCCAGAAAGGTGGCTTTGCGCTCCCGCGCCCCCTGGCCGACATTGTTCAGCAGGATGTCGATCGGGCCGAGCTCGGCTTCTGTCTGTTTCACGAACGCGCTGATCTGCGCGAGATCCGTGCAATCGGCTTCAACGATCATCACCCGCGCGCCCAGCGCTGCAAGTTCCGCGCGGGTTTCCGCCAGCGCGTCCGCCTCGCGGTCGATAATCGCGATTGCCGCACCCTCCGCGGCGAAGCGCAGCGCGCAGCCTTTGCCGATGCCGTTCGCGCCCCCGGTGACCACGGCGATCCTGCCCTCAAGTCTTTTCATGAAGTTAGCCAAGCAACGAAATAGCGCGGGCGCAAGCGAGTTTTCCGCGCGTGACATGACGTGCCGTCATGCCGCGTCCGGCGGCGCGGAATCCTGCGCGATTTTCAGGAAATTCCCGACCAGCCGGCTGGGCTCGCCCGCGCGCCGTATCAGGGAAATCGTCGAGGTGATGTCGGTGTCGATATCCTGGTAAATGACCTGCGGCAGCATAAAGCTGCGAACGCAAGCGGGCAGCACCGAGACTCCTAAACCCGAGCCGACGAAGCTGACGGCGGTCTGCCAGCCGGGAACTTCCTGCTGGATGCGCGGCGAAAAACCGGCCGCGCGGCACATATCGATGATCTGGTCACTGTTGCGGGAGGTGCGGTCGCGCGGGAACAGCACGAAATTTTCCGCCGCCAGGTTTTGCAGTTTCAGCCGGCCCTTGCCCTTCGCGTAACGGTGGCTGGAAGGCAGCACCGCGACATAGGGTTCCTTGGCGAGCGGCAAGAATTCAAATCTTGGGTCCGCGATCATTTCGCGGGCGATGGCGGCGTCAATCCGCTCCGATTCTAGCGCCTCAGACAGCGCGTCGGGCAACAACTCGAACAGATTGACGTGGATGCCGGGCAGCCGCGCGCGCAGGCGCCCCAGTATCATCGGCAGGACCTGAATGGCGGTGGTGGCGGTAAAACCGAGATTGAGCACACCCGCCTCCCCTTTTCCGGCCTGGCGCGTTTTTGTAAGGCCCAGGGCGGCGTCATCGAGCAGTTTTCGGGCCAACGCCAGCAGGGTGGCGCCAGCATCGGTCAGCCGGACGGCCCTGGTGTCGCGGTCCAGCAATGTGTGGCCGACAAAGGTTTCCAGCCGCTTGATCTGCTGGCTGAGCGGCGGTTGTGACGTGCCAAGGCGCAACGCGGCGCGGCCGAAATGCAGTTCTTCGGCCACCACGGCGAACGCGTAAAGCTGGCGAAGTTCAAGCTGCGGACGATCCATATATATTCTTGATGATATGAATGCGGATAGAATATATATTGGACTCACAAAAGTCCATCGGATAAACGGACGACAATAAAGAAGGAGGAACAAATGCTGTTGGAAGATACCAGGATTATTGCGCCGGAACCGCGTGATGTGATGAGTGACGCCGAAATCGCGCATTTCAATGAAACCGGTTTTGTCGTGCCGAAAGTCGGTCTGCCGGCGGATGACGCGGCCTATATGCGCGAGACCGTGGAGCGCGTGTTTGCCGATAATCCCGGCTGGGCCGGCATCGTGCGCCAGCCGCATGTACCGATCCGCCCCGGCCAGCTCGAAGGCGTCGTCGGTGGCGAGGATATTTTCAAAATTGCTGTACACCCGGTGATCATCGCCGCGGCCCGCCGGCTGATCGGCGAAAACCTGATTCTCTGGGGCGGCGAAATTTTTGCCAAGCCCGGCGGCATCGGCATGCGCACGCCCTGGCACCAGGATTGCTACAACCCGGCGATCAAGGCCGGGCCGGGCCGGGCGATGCCCCGCAGCGTCATGCTCTGGATCGCCGTGGATGATGTGGGCGTGGATAATGGCTGCCTGCGCTTCATCCCCGGCAGCGGCAAAAACGGCAAGCTGAACTATATCCAGCGCGAGAAGAGCAGCGATCTGCTGAATTTCGAGGTTGATGGGATGACCTTCAACGAGGCGGACGCCGTCAACGGCGTGCTGCCCTCCGGCCAGTATTCGTGCCACGACCTGTTCGTCGTGCACGGCGCCAACGCCAACACATCCGGCCGCCGCCGCGCCGGGCTCACTTTCCATTACATGGCCGCCGAGGATACGTATGACCGCAGTTTTGGCGCGGCGAAGGGTTCCTCCGGGGACCGCAAGCCGGCGCCGCTGGCGGACCGGCCGATCTGGCTGGTTCTGGGCGAGAACAAGAACCCGGTGAATGATTTTGTCACCGGACACCAGAATCTGGAGGATCTGGACGAGCTTGCCGAAGCCACAAGGCGCCAGCTGACGCCGCTATTTGGATAACTTCGCAAAGCCGCGTGCGGCGCTGACCGCGGCGCCGATGACGGCGATGGCGGCGGCGGCGTCCAGGGACAGGCTGGCGCCGCCGCTTGGCGCGAAGCCAAGCAAAAAGGCGACAAATGCGGCGCCGATGGCCTGGCCGAGCACCCGGGCCGTCGCCCCCGCCGTGCTGGCGCCGCCGCTGCGTCGTTTTGGCACTGATCCGATCTGGGTGGCCGCATTCGGCGGTAGAAACAGGCCGTAGCCGAACCCGCAAAGCAGCATCCGCCAGATGATGTTCCACACGGCAGCACCCGCCGGCAACGCCGCCAGCGCCACAAGCCCCGCGGCCAGGAGCAACAGACCGGCGCTGGCAAGTTTTTCGGGCGCCGCGCGCCGCGCCAGCCGGCCGGCAAACGGCCCCATGATGCCGACCATGACCGGCCACGGCGTGATCAGCAGCCCGATGGCCGTCTGGTTGCGGCCGATTTCATGGAACAGAAACGGGATGGCGATATAGGCCATGAGCTGCGCCATGGACGCAAGGAAAGTGGTGCTGACCGAGAGGGTGAACAGCCTGATCTTGAACAAATCGACCGGCAATAGCGGGGATACACGCTTGGCCTGCCGGCGGACCAGAACTAGGGTGAGGCAAGCGCTAAGGGCGAGTTCCCCGGCCGCGATGGCGCCGCCCTGGCCGTGGCCGGCGGCGTCGATGCCGAGGGCCAGCAGGCCAAAAACGGCGGCGCTGAGCGCCGCGCTCACAATATCAAACGGATTTTTGGTCCGCGGAAACGCCGGCAGAACGCGGGTGCCAATGATGAGGGTGAACACGCCGATGGGCACGTTCACCGCGAACAGCCAGGGCCAGCTGGCGACCGAGAGAATGCCTGAAGCGACGGTGGGGCCGGCGGCAAGTGCGACGGCCACCACCATCGTATTGCGGCCGATGCCGGTGGTAAGGTCCCGGCTGGGATAGATGCCGCGCAGCATGGCGTTGGTGACGCCCAGAATGCCGGCGCCGCCAATACCCTGCACGAAGCGTGCGAAGGCGAGCGTGGCAAGGCTGTGCGAGAGCGCGCAGGCCAGCGAGGCGGCGGTGAAGATGACCAGGCAGACCCGAAAAACCCGGTCATGGCCATGGATGTCCCCGAGCGCGCCGAGGATCAGCAGGGACATGCAGACCGAGAGCTGATAGGCGTTGACGATCCAGATCGAGGCGGCGGGGGAGATGTGGAGCACCGTCACGAAGGTCGGCAGCGCGACATTGGCGATGGTCCCGTCCATCACGCTCATCACGATGGCGAGTCCAATCGCCAGATGCGCCCAGTGGCGGCGGGGCGCGGCGAGACCGTCGGTGAAGGCGGACGGCGCAGCCAGAACCGGGGTCGTGGTCATCCTGGTGGTCAACCGGCCAGGATCCCACCGTCGACGACCAGCGGGTGACCGGTGATGAACTTGGCCTGATCGGAACACAGCCACAGGACAGCCGCGGCAATGTCTTCGGCGGCGGCGAGCGGACCAGTCGTACCCGGTGGCGCAACAACGCCGGCGGTGGCGCGGGCCAGCATGGGCGTATCGACCGCGCCGGGGCAGATCGCGTTGATGCGAATGCCAGCACCGGCATAGCGTGAAGCGGCGGCCTTGGTCATGCCGATGACGGCGTGTTTGCTGGCGGTGTAGGCGAACGCGCCAACGCCGGTGAGGCCGGCGATGGACGCCATGTTGACGATAGCGCCGCCGCCGCGGAGCACTTCAGGGATTTGGTATTTCATGCCGAGCCACACGCCCTTGGCATTGACCGCCATCACGCGGTCGTAACGGGCTTCATCGAAATCATCTTGGCCAGGCCGGCCGCCGCTGATGCCGGCATTGTTGAAGGCGATGTCCAGCCGGCCAAAGGCGCTGACCGTCTTCGCCACCGACACGGCGGCGTCTTCGGCCAGGCTCGTATCGGCGCGAAGCGGCAGGCATTTCCCGCCCGATTGCGCGATCAGGGCGGCGGTGTCTTCCGCCGCCTCCAGGTCGATATCCGCCAGCGCAACCAGCGCCCCGGCCGCTGCGAAGCCGCACGCCGTGGCGCGGCCAATGCCGCTGCCCGCCCCTGTCACCAGCGCGACCTTGCCGGAGAAAATTCCCATCAAGGTTTAAAGCTGGATAGCATAGCCGCCATCCACCGGGATCGACGCGCCGGTGATAAATCCCGAAGCGCGGCTTGCGAGAAACACGGCAGCACCCGCTATATCCTCAGGCCGCCCGATCCGGCCCGCCGGGGTGCGCACGCGTTTTGCATCAAAAGCGCCAGGCCGTTCGGCCTCCGCGCGCCGCGTCATATCCGATTCTATATAGCCCGGCAGGAGCGCGTTGACCTGAATGTTGTCCGGCCCCCAGCTGACGGCGAGGGACCGCGTAAGCTGCACGATGCCGCCCTTGCTGCACGCATAGGCCGCACCTGCGGCGGTGCCAAAAATCGCGGCCAGCGACCCCATGTTGATGATCTTCCCGGCCTTCTGCCGGCGCATCGCCGGGTAGGCGGCCTGGGCGCACAGGAACGCGCCGGTGAGGTTGATGTCCAGCACCGCCTGCCAATCGGCAAGTGCTGTGTCCTCGGCGCGGCTGGCCCGCATGATGCCGGCATTGTTGACCAGAATGTCCAGCCGGCCAAAGTGGTTTTCCGCGCAGCGGACCATCGCCTGGCATGAGTCCTGGCTGGTGACATCGGTCTCGATGAACATCGCTTTATCGCCGATGCGGGCGGCGGCGTGCTTTCCGGCCGCTTCATCGCGCGCGGCAATCGCGACGCAGGCGCCGGCTTTCGCCAACGCTTCGGCAATCGCCAGGCCAATGCCGCGATTGCCGCCGGTGACGATCGCAACGCGGCCGGCCAGGCTGAAAGCCTCCAGCCCTTCAGTCGACACGTAATGGGACCGATTGCGGGGCGCGCTCCTTCGGGCCGCCGACAACGTCGGGGCGAAAATCCGGGTCGCTCAGCCGCAGGCGCGGGAAGCGGGAAATGGCGGCGCCCACCGCAATGCGCGCCGAAAGTTTGGCAAGGGTAGAGCCGATGCAGCGATGCACCCCGGCCCCGAAGGAAAGATTTTCGCGCTGCTGCTTGCGGCGAAGCTCGAAACGGCAAGGATCGACATAAACGCGCGGGTCGTAGTTAGAGGCGCCTTCGACCAGAATGACGGGCATGCCTTCCTTCAGCTCCAGCCCGCCAAAGTTGAAATTTTGAGTGGCGTAGCGCAAAGCGGTCCAGCCCACCGGGTCGGTGCGCAGGGATTCCGCCAGCGCGCCGTTCAGCCCGGCCGCGTCGGCCCGCGCCAGCGCCAGTTGCTCCGGATCGCGGCAGAGGCGCCAAAGGGTCCAGGCGACATAGGTGACAATCGAGCTGAATCCGCCGGCATAAAGAATGATAAACGTGGCGTAGAGTTCCGGCGTGGTGATTTTGCCGGAATCGTCATGCGCGGCAATAATGTGGCTGACCAGATCATCCCGCGGCTGCGCACGGCGCGCGGCGATCAGCGCATCGCAATAGGCCTGGCCGGCGTTCCACACTTTCAAAAACGCCTCAGGCGCGGGGGAGCCGGGCGGCAGGCGCGCATAGGCCGAAAGGCCATCGGAAATGCCGGTGAAGACCTGCCAATCTTGCTCCGGCAGGCCGAGCAATAGCCCGAGCAGCGTATACGCCGAAATCCTCCGGCCAAAATCCGCCACCGCGTCAAACGCGCCGGCCGCGGCGATCTCGTCCAGCAGGGTTCCCACATAGGCTTTAATGCCGGCTTCCACCGCCGCCAGCCGGCGCGGCGAAAAGGCCGGCGCCAGCAACATCCGCAGCCGCGTATGCGCCGGCGGGTCGTTATCCGTCACCACCGGCAGACCTTGCCAATAATAGTATTTTTCCGTTCCCGGCCACGGGCGCTTCACATTGCTGAACCGCTCATGATCCTCAAAGGCGATTCTGGCATCCTCATAGCGCGTGACAACCGCTTGCGGGGCGCCGCCCACCTCGACAAAAAACGGCGGTGTCACAGCCCATTCCATCCAGAGAGCACCCGGGTCGTATTTGACGGCGCTGCTCCAGAGATCGATGTTTTTCAGCTTGGAACGGTCAAACTCTAGCCGAGAATCCTGTTCCAAAAAAATATCGTCCAACGCGGCCTCCGGGATGTTCCTTGGCGGGCGTGGCCCGCGGGCAGAACGCTTATTTTGCGTAGGTTAACCGTTTCCCTCGTGGCGTCACGCGAATAAGCGTCATCGCGGCATGACCAAAAATGGCTGGTCCGGCAGCGCTTCCGCCGGTATCAAAAATCCGCAAAACGCCGTTTGCCAGATGTTTGACAGGCTCCCCAAACGTGTCCGCAGAGACAGGCAAACGCGCTTTGCGAAGCCGGCCGGCTGGGGAGACGCGATTTGCCGAAACAAATTATACTGAACGCATTCGAAACAAATTCACCCGGCTTCACGCCGCCCGGACAATGGACCAACCCGCGCGACCGCGCGGTCAATTATCTGGACATCGAACACTGGGCCGATCTGGCGCGGCTGCTGGAGCGCGGCAAGTTCGACGGCGTGTTCATCGCCGATGTCCTCGGCAATCTTGATATCTACAGCGGCAATGCGGACGCTGCCATCCGCTCCGGCGGCTGGACGCCATGCAATGATCCGATGATGCTGGTGCCGGTGATGGCGGCGGTAACCAAACATCTTGGCTTCGGAATCACCGGCAATCTCTCCTACGAACAGCCCTATATGTTCGCCAGGCGCATCTCCACGCTGGACCATCTGACCAAGGGAAGGCTGGGCTGGAACATCGTCACCGGCTATCTGGACAGCGCCGCAAAAGCCTGCGGCTTGCCGGCGCAACTGCCGCATGCGGAGCGTTACGAGGCGGCGGAAGAATACATGTCAATCATGTACCAGCTATGGGAAGCCAGCTGGGAGGATGGCGCGGTAATCCGCGACCGGGAACGCAAAATCTACGCGCTTCCGGAAAAGGTGCATAAAATTTCGCACGAAGGCCGTTACTACAAGCTGGAAGCGATACACCGCAGCGAACCCTCGATCCAGCGCACGCCCGTGCTCTATCAGGCCGGGTCCTCCGGCGAGGGCCGCGCCTTCGCGGCGCGGCACTGCGAATGCGTCTTCGTCTCCGGCCAAAGCAAATCCGGCGCCAAAGCAATTACCGATGATCTGCGCCGGCTGGCCGCTGAGGCCGGGCGGAACCCGGCGGATGTGAAAGTGGTGGTGGACGGGCTGACGGTGCTCGGCGAGACCGCGTCGGAAGTGCAGGAAAAACTCGACGAGCATGCGCGCTACCTTCTGCCCGAAGGTTCGCTCGCCATGATCAGTGCCGCCACCGGCAACGATCTCGCCAAACATGGTCTGGATACGCCGCTCAGCTTCGTGAAGAACGAATCCAACAACTCGACCGCCGAAGGCCTCACCAAGCGCAACGAAGGCGTCGTATGGACCCCGCGCAAAATCGCCGAGCACCTCCATTCCGGCCGCGGCGCCATCCTGGCCGGCACGCCGGCGCAGGTCGCGGACGAGATGGTCGACTGGATCGATTCAACAGGCGTGGATGGCTTCAACCTCTCGCGCGGCATCAGCTTCGCGACCTTCGAGGATGTGGTCGACATGCTCGTCCCCGAATTGCAGCGCCGCGGCCGCTACAAGCTGGATTATGCCGAGGGATCGCTGCGGCAGAAGCTCATGGGTCATGGCGGGCCGCGCTTGCCGAAGACTCATCCGGCGCAGGCCTATAGGCGGTAGAGGAAAAAATTTTTGCTCCGCTTCGCGCCAGGTTTCCCATGCGCGGGCAAAACCCGCGCGAAGCGGAGCAAAAGTCTTTTTGCTTCTTTTTCTTCAGAAAAAGAAGCCCTTACTTGCCTTTCCCCCGAAATGCGGCCACGGCCTCCAGGTGCTCGGCGGTCGCACCGGTTTTGGCGTGGTTGACGGCCTCCAGCTCAATGATTTCAGCCAGCGTCATCGTTTCGGCCGCGTTCAGGTTTTTCTTGATATAGCCGTAAGCAGTTCTTGCTCCTGCCGCCACCCGTGCAGCGAATGCCCAGGTCTCCGCCTGCAGCTTATCGTCATCGAAAACCCGGTTGGCCAAGCCGTAAGCTTCAGCCTGCGCGGCGTCGATGATATTGCCGAGGAGATAAAGCTCGCGCGCCCTGGCGGCGCCAATCAGGTGTGTGAGCAGCGCGCTGCCCCCGAAATCGCCCGAGCGCGCCACTTTCACATAGGCCGTGGTGAACCGGGCGGAGCGGGCGGCCAGGCGAAAATCGCAGGCAGCGGCAAGAGAAAGCCCGGCGCCGGCGGCAACGCCATTGACCATCGCGATGGTGATTTTCGGCATCGCGTGAAGCAGCATCGTGATTCCACCCCACCGGCGCAGATTGGCAACGCGTTCGTCGAAATCCTGCGCGGCGATGTGGTCCATCCGCTTGACATCGCCGCCAGCGCAAAACGCCTGGTGCCCGGCGCCGGTCAGGATAACCACGCCAATCTGCTCGTCGCGCTCTATTTCGGTAAGTGCCGCCAGCAACTCATCGCAAAGCGCGCCGTCAATGGCGTTGCGCCGCTCCGGCCGGTTGATCGT
>Ga0116227_10008242_pt1 | contig 19789 bp, 21 predicted proteins | sample S1TSphgellanicum_FD_89693 | JGI IMG/M metagenome (GOLD analysis project Ga0116227, IMG submission 89693) | Host-associated microbial communities from peat moss isolated from Minnesota, USA - S1T2_Fb - Sphagnum magellanicum MG | ecosystem: Host-associated > Plants > Peat moss > Unclassified... | reverse complement strand
CTTTTGATACCCAAAAATATTTTTCATAAAAAAAATACTCATTCTTCTTTTTTTTTTTTCTTTTAAAAATTAAAATCAAAACCAAACCCCAAATTAATAAAAAAAAAAAAAAAAAAAAAAAAAAAACACTTTGTTGTAGTTAGCCATCTACTTGTTGTTGGTGTTTTACCACACCTACACTAGAAATAATATTTAGTTATTAAAAAAAATACATTTAATTATTGCAAAAATGGATCTGACAACCACAATTTGAATATTTCAGAATTTCAACAATCAAGTATAATAATAATAATAATAGTAATAGTACAAAAAGTCCTACAAAGTTTTTGACTGTACAGTGGTAAGTTAAGTTAACTCATTGGCTAGAACTGCAGGTTCAGTAACGTTACAAAAACTCTATTAAACTTTATTAATAAATCAACAAACTAGGTTTATATATTTTTGTATTACTTTCATCACATCCATAATAATCTCGCCAAAAAAAACAATTATTTAGAAATTTCACACAGATTTATGTTTTAAAAAATAAATCCTTTTTTTTTTTTTTTTTGAAAAACCCACTATCTGAAGTGTTGTCACTTTTTTCATCATTTTAAATTTAAAAAAAAAATAATCCAATCAATCAATCAACACCCCTCTGCCAGTATTTTTTTCCCTACTACAATTTTGTAGTTTTTTAATTTTAAAAAAATGGAATTTATTTTTTCTATGTAAATTAGAACTAATTTTGCTCATTTCCTAGGAAAACAAATGTCCAATTTATATTTTATATATATATATATATATATATATATCACCAAAAACAAATAGTGAAAAAAAACATTTTCCTCAGGGAGGAAGGTATAGTTTACACTAGTGGGAAAGATGGTAGTTTTGGGGTATGTATGTATGTTTTTGGCTTTTGGAAAAAACAATTTAAAATAATAATAAAACAATAAATTCCAATTTTTGTTAGTAAAAAAAAAGCATGATCAATCTTGGGGTTTTTTGTGTTAGAATTTTGGTAAAATTGCAAAATGTTTTTGGCTGTTAGTGGCATTAGTCTTCTCTTGTTGTTGTTGTTGCTGTTCTGGCTCTTCCCTTGCAAAGGGAGCAGCAGCACACGGCACTCTAGTGGTAGTTGTAGTAGTAGCAGCAATAGTGCTAGTATCATCATCTGCTGCTACTGATGGTTGACATCTGATGATGACGAGAGAGCTTGGGTTGTTGTTCTTGTTGTTGTTGTTGCAGCAGCAGCAGCAGATCCATCATATGGATGGATTTATTTCTATCAAACAAAACCAGAGAATGAAATTTCTCTGCTAATTGAAGTGTTTTTTTTTGTTTGTGTTCTTGTGCTGTTTGTTTGTTGTTGTTGTTGAGGTTCTTATTTTGGTTTGTGTTTTTTTCGATGCTCATTGCCATGGCTCCCATTATTGTTGAGCTTCTTCTTCCTTGTTGAAGCTTTTTTGGATTTTTTTCTGTTGTAGTTGTTGTAGTTGTTGTTCTGGCTTCATTGTTGCAGCTACATCTTTGTGGGTACCAGTGTTTTAGGTCTGGTTTTCTGTTTTGCTTCAGACAGATACCAGAGAGAGACACAGAGAGAGAGAGAGAGACACACACACACACACACAGAGTCGCACACATACAGAGTTGGGGGACTGTGTGTGTGTTTTTTTGTTGGTGTTGGATTTTTGAAGCTCTGGTGGTTTTTTGGGTTCGAGAGTTTGGTGGAGGTTTTTTTTTCATGTGTTTGTTGTTGTGGTTGTGGAGGTTTGTGGTTTTTGGAACTTGGGATTTAGGAGTTTTCAAAACAGTGTCGTTTGGATCGGTTGTTTGTTGGGTGTTGGTTGTTGTTTTTTGGGAATTGTTGTGTGTGTGTGTGTGTGTGTGTGTGTGTGCGCGTGCGCGTTTGTTTCCTTTCAATTTGATTCATTTTGCTGCTTGGGTGGTCGAAGAGGTTCAGTATAGGTCCTCCTTGTTGGGTGGGTCTGTCTGTTCTTGATTCAGTTTTGTTGATCTTCTGTTGTTTTGCTGAGATTTGGTGTCGGAATTTTGTTTTGGGTGTTTGTGTTTGGAGAGGCGGTAGACTGAAATTCAGGAAAGGGAGCGAGGGAGGGAAGAGAATATGGCACAAACAAGAGGGGGAAAGGGTTTGAGAGGGAGTGGAGGTAATAAGGCTTTGCTTTTGATAGAGCTCAAGAACAGGATTCTATCAGCACTCAACAAGCTAGCAGATCGGGACACACAGCAGCTGGCAGTGGAGGATCTGGAAAGGCTCTCGGAGTCACTGAGCTCTGAGGGTTTGTCCACGTTGCTGTCATGCCTCTATGACTTCACCGCAGATTCTCAGCAGAAAAGTGTGGTCAGGCGCGAATGCATCAAGATGTTCGGGACTTTGGCCACATTGCACCCGGAGGCTCTCAAACCCCATCTACACAAGATTGTGGCCAACATTGTCCGCCGGCTCAAGGATCCGGACTCCAGCATCCGTGAGGCATGTGTTGAAGCCATGGGCATTCTCGCAGCTCAAATTCCAGCAGGAGGAGGAGCAGCTGCAGAGGCAGGATCATCCATTAGCATTTTTGTGAAGCCTTTGCTTGAAGCTTTGGGTGAGCAGAACCGGAATTTGCAGGTGGGTGGTCATGGGCACTGGGGTTTTGTGAACCAGTGTTGGTGCTGCTCATTGCTCTTCTTCTTCTTCTTCATCGTGTCTGATTAATGTTTTTCTCCATTCTTTTGTTCAACACCCTATCGGAATGAATGCTTAAGAAAACTGCACTTGTTCTTCTGGAGCCTTTGAAAAGGTTCCCACACTGAGGTCACCCAACAATCCATGTTTGCATGGCATGGCAGGTGGGTGCTTCTCTGTGTCTGGCAAGGGTCATTGACTGTGCTAAGGATCCACATACCCACACTCTGCAACAGTTGTGTCCTCGCATTGTGAAGCTTCTCAACAGTCCCAGCTTCTTGGCCAATGCTTCTTTGCTTCCTGCCATCGGAGGGCTGGCACAAGTAGGTCTTTTCTTTTCTTTTTGGAGCTGTTCTATTCATTCTACCTTGAATGCCAGGCAGCAGCAGCTGCAGCTGGTTGCGTACTATACACATCTGGATGGATCCTCCTCTTTTTTGGTCTCTTGCATGAGAATTTTTTCGGGCACATCTGCTGTCAACTTTGGTCGTCTACTGACAAATATGTGATGATCTTGGTCTTGCCTCCTGTCATGCAGGTGCCAGGAGTGGTGAATGGTTCCTTATTGGCAACTCTTATTTCAAGTGTTGAAGAGGAGCTTGAGGGTACGGAGTGGGCAACACGCAAAGCTGCAGCTGACACACTGGCATGTTTGGCAACTGCGTTGGGGCCTGCCTTGAGCACTGCCAAGGCCTCCTGTACTGCTGCCCTTGTAACCTGCCGGTTTGACAAGGTGTTTCTCAAATCCTCCTCCTCCTCCTGTATTCATTTTTCTTTTTGCCCAAATCTGTTTCCATCATTTGGTTTTTTGTCCTTACACTGGAATCATCAGTTACAACAGACCTTGAGAAATCTACTTTCCCTTGTCCTGTTTGTTTATATGTTTCATTGTGGGATGATAGAAGTACATGTCATTGGCAATTATTCTGACTTTGACATGCTATTGTGGGGATGATGATGCCTGACAGGTGAAACCTGTTCGAGATAGTGTTGCAGAGGCATTACAACTGTGGAAGACTATCCCTGATGTGGGTGCCTGCCCAGTTCCACCCTCTGCAGGAGGAGATGCACGAGGTAAAAGAGCTATAACTACTTTGCTGCACACCCATCCAAAAAACTGTTTTTTTTTTCCTTTCCTTTCAGCTGTTCATTTATGTAAAGTTTCACTTGGGTGTGGGCAAGTTGGTTTGCAGACAAGAGTGAAATGAAGAAATTCTAGTGAATGCAAAAATCTTAGAGCTGGCTGTAAATGATAGTTGTTGTTACAGCTTTTGTGGTTTTGATTGGATCCTATTTGTGAAGGGGGAACTGGACCCTACAGTCCAAATTTTTCATCACCGATTCAGGCTTTAGATCTGGAGACATCAACCCCGACTACAGCCTCCAAAAGTGGTCGGTTGATATCATTGATGAAGTCAGGTGCAGCAGTGAATGCGTCATTTCCTGCAACACATGTCCACTCTAAGGTGGTTTCAGAGAAAGTGGGGAGCAGTTTGAAGAAGAAGACACCACCGCCTTTTAGTGATAAGAAACCAAACCCTGATTTCTTCCACAAACTGGAGAACAGTGTGATGAGGGACTCAGGTTGGCAAATTGAAGTCACTGTTCCTCAGGGCGCATGCTCACCGACAGGTCTTTCAGTGGAGAATGGTAGTACAGATGACACTACTACTAGTGGTGCATTGTCAGAGCATCATGATGCCAATGGAATGAATCCGATTACAGAACCTGATTCACCGCCACTTCCAAATGGGTTTGGTGGGACTCTCAAATGTCCAAAAGATGAAGTCCCATGGATGGGCATTCCCAAATCTGCCACACATGAGCCTGAGCAGAGATGTTGGGGTGATGCCAGTGTGCCTGTCACCAGCCCAGATAGCAGTTCTGGCAGCTACAATGAGGAGGCTGCAGGTCCAGACTCTGCTGCTGCAGGTCCGGACTGGCCAATGGTTTATCACCAATTGCAGAACATGGAGCACCGCCAGTACATTATCATGGAGATGCTGCAGGTTTACCTCTTTCTTTTCCCCCACTTTCAATTGTTCCAGGTGATCTTCTAGGACCTCCTTGAACACTGGAAATCCTGGTGTGACTGGAACCCATTGTCTCAGCTGTAGCAGAAATGCGATCTGTCAAGGAAGGGTTTTGGGGTTTAGGGTTTAAGCTCTGACATGTTCCTGCAGCAGTGGTGCACTCTAGAAGGTAGTGTGTTCGTGCAGGGCATATATAAACCACGTAACATCAACATAGATCTGGCCTGATCTATCTATCCTTTGCTGGTTGGCCAGGAATTTGTCATTGGTGTCCATGAGACTATGGAAGGCCTTCAAGGAAGGGTGCAGAGGCTGGAGCATGTTGTGGATGACATTGCATTTAGTGCAAGGGGTACTTCTGAAAGAATGCCTATTGGTGGTGGTTCACCTACTCTGGAAAGTCACAATCTGGAAAGATTCATGGCAGCTGCTGATTTTTTAGGTGCCAAGATCCAAAAGGCAAATGTTGGACGAACATCATTGTTTGCAGACTCAATTCCTCAAAGTGGGAGGAGCAGAGACTCATTGTCATCATTGAAGACAGCTGACTCAATAATGTCTGATGCTTTTGATGATGTTAATATTGGAGGTAGTCCTCAATCTGGATTCCCAGGAAGTGGCATCTCTGAGACTAAGCGGTGGGTCAGTTCACTTGCCTCAGACTTTGCTGGAAAGTTGGGCAGTGATTATGTGGAATCTGACCGATTGGGTAATAATAATCAGAGGTCACGGGACAGGGCATCGGGTCCTCCTCCTCCTCCTATGCAGCAAGGTCCTGGTCCATCTGCACGTATTGGATGGCAAGCTTCGAAAGATGAAGCCACCACTGTGGCTGCCATCCGTGGTGCTCGCCCATCATCAGACAAGCCAGCTTCACATCAAAATGACAAGACAACAAAGGAGTACAAGAGTGAATATCGAAGCACCACTACAGGCAATAATCATAAGCCAAATGGTGGGGGTGCATTTTGGATGCTTTGGAGCCATGCAACAGAATGTGTGCGATCAGGTGACTTAAATGGAGCCTATAGGGAGATTCTTGGCAGTGGTGATGAGCTCTTGCTGATGCGGATGATGAGTCGTACCGGCCCTGTCCTTAATCAGCTAAACCCTGCTACTGCTCTGCAGCTGATCCGCAGTCTAATGCAAATGCTTCGGCAGCAAAGCTTCTTGGAGGCTGTTATCCCCTGGATTCAGCAGGTAAAGCTTACAAAATCCATTATCAGGTTTCACTCCATAGCTATGAAACTGCAAATGCTTTGTCATGATAATAAAACAAAATCAAGCAAAATTCATACAATTTTGTGACCTTTAAAAGGTCTTCAAATTGAGGTCACAAAATTTAAATAAATGAAGCTAAGTTTTGGGCCTCAAACCATGTGTGAATAGTGGGGGAGATCATGGTGATTAATATTTGTGGATGAGTTTACTGTAGCACAATAATGGCACCAGAAATTGTAATGTTTCCTTCTGAAAGAACACTCTACTAACTGAAATTGGAGTTTGCAGTTTCACCCAGTTGGAATTTGTACACCAGTGTGCTGAAACCTTTGATGGGTGGGAGTGCAGGTATCAGATCTGGTGACAAGCAATGGTGCAGACTCCTTGGGACTATTATCTGGAGACGTAAGGAAGGAGCTTGTCATGTGTTTGCAACATGCATCAACAATGGAGTTTACAGAGAGCTGGATGAGCAATACAATCTCACAGCTTACTGTGCAATTGTCAAATGCGCTGTCAAATTGACAGTGGTGCTCATGTAGCTCTGTCAAGCAACTACTGATTGCCACTTGTTCAACAACACTAAACCTGCTGAGATGTACAGATTTTGCAGTATCAGTTCTGCTATCAACTCTGTACACAAAACCAGCATGCATGTGTATTGCACTGTGTGTGACTAAGCTTCAGAAGACTCCTTGAGCCAATAAGAAAAGTTGTGAGTCTTTTCTCCAACGTACCTAATTGGGCGACTCTTAACAAGGTTACATGGTAGAACATTTACCATCTAGAGTATGTTAAGGCGGAGTTTTTTTCCCTTCCTTGTGGGGTTGATGCATATTGACGCGTGTTGCAATCAAATGACAACATGTGTATGTGGACACATGTTTCCTTATGGGGCTTTGGTTGCTGGAATCTCCTCTGCATGAGATGAATGAGGCATGAGATAAATGAGTAACACTATGCATTGTTCATACTGGAGCTATTTGCAAGCCTAAGTTCCCTTCTTCTGTCCTTTTTTGTTCAAACCTACTAAACCCTAAACCCTAGATCCTATACTTGTGCCCAAGACATGCTGGTAATCTTTGGGATTTTCATGTGACTCTGTTTCACATAAGTGTTTGAACCCTAAACCCTAGATCCGAAACGTGTGCCCAAGACATGCTACTATTCTTTGTGATTCTTATGGGGGTGTGATTCCACAAAATTGGGTAAACCCTAAAACCTAAAGTTGTGCCCAAAACACATGTTGCTAGTAGTCTTTGTGATTTTCATGTGACCATATTTCACATAAATGCTTAAACCCTAAACCCTAAACTTGTGCCTATGAAATGTTGGTAACCTTTGTGATTTACATGGGGACCCTATTCCATGGGCAAATGCATTAAATACAAATATTTAAATTACCCAACCTAAGTGATTTTCATGGGAGCTTAAACCCCATGCCATGCAAATTCTTTAAATGTAATTATTTTGAACTTATAATATAAATACCCTAATATATAGTACCCATATACAATTGGGTATATGCAAAGAAAGGCTTATGTACAAATTTAGTTTTGTGTCATAGGTTTTTCATTTCTTAAAATAAAAAATTGTTTAAATATAAATAAATAACAAGTCACATTTGGATGGAAATATGTTTGCATTTAAGAATTTCCTCACAATAGGAAAATCAAATACAAATTACATTCAATTTGTATACATTAACTTTTCACCTTCAGATGAAAAATATGTCATGACAAAAAGTTGCCCTTTAAGAAAGCCCAAAAGCATTACACCAAATACCACCACAACTTTTGTTTCTAAACAAAATGTTCCATGAAAAGATTTATTTTATTTTTCAAAAATTCCCCAGATTTTTATTATTACAAATTGAGGGGGAAAAAAACCCTTTGATGTTTACAATAAATACATTATCTTTCATTTTCAAAAATTCTTGTTTTGTAATTATATAAATTAATATATTCCATAGGTTAGTATATATATATATAATTCTTGTTTAAATCTTCCAACTTAGTTTAAAGTTATCAATTATAAGAAAATAAAAATTGGGGGAAAAAAAGAAAAGAAAAGAAAAGAAAAAACACCCATCTTTTTATGTTATTGACCAATTAGGTATTTTTCCCTTCTACCCCAAATTTGCTGCTATGTTACTAACTTAATTTTCGGGTCAGATCGGGTCGGGACGGGTCGGGTCGCTTGGGAGCCAGATGGGACCAGTTTTTTCTCCGGGTGTCTTCGGCTTCGTCCGATCGTGCTCGGGTCGGGTAGCATGGGCGTCGAATCGGACCGGTTGTTTCTCCGGGCGTCTTCGTCTTCCTCCGCTCGCGCTCGTCGAGGAGGGGTGCGAGGAGGGTCTTTTCTTGCAGCGCAATTTGCTCGTAGTAAGGAAGGATTCGTCGGCCTCCTCGAGCAGATTCTCAAGGAGTTTCTGCTTGCATTGCATTTTCTCCTTGTTTCTTTTTCGCGGAGAGCTTTTACAGCGGAGGATTTGGGCCTGTTTTGAGTTTTTTCAAAGGATTTAAACCTTCCTGGTATCTATCGCCTACAGCTTTCGATTTCAGGAATTGTTCGACTTCTCTTTCGTTCGCGGATTTCATCTTCTTCTTTTGCTTTCGCTGCGTACTTTTTTCGCTGTCTTTTTTCTTTTTGGATTCGTTTTGGTGTTCTAGCTGTGGTTTGGTGTGGGGGGCGATGGCGGCATCTTTTCTCGACAAGATCAGCAATCTTTTTGGAGGCGGCGACACTCTTCCTTGGACAGATTCGGAGATGATCGCTGTAAGTTGCAACACCTTGTTCATTGCGAGGGAGCGAGTGATGTTCTCGTAACTCTTCTTCTTCTTCTTCTTGCGTGAAGAATCCATCTTCGGAAACTTTGCTCTCTCCTCCGCCGCTTACGCACACGAACGGCTCTGCGTCCCGCTTACATCTGGAATGATTCTGATGGCGTTCCACCATGGGATTCCAGCGCCAATTTCACAGTTTTCCCATCTGTTCTGGGGGATTACGCTGTTCGTGTGCACTTCTCTGCAAACCTCTAGGTTCTCTTGTAGCTCTTTTTCTTCTTTTTCCAGACATAGCGGAAGAAGAAGCAGAGGAGATTTTTCGCCGCGGATCTGACAGCAGAAAATGGGATGACTTGTGAGGGAAAATGTGCAGACTTGTGAGGTGGATGCCAACAATAAGGCAGGGGTTTCAGGAGAGTCAGGCAACAAGAATGAAAGCATAATGAGGTTGGCCTGGGCCTTGGTTCATTCACACCATCCCTCTGATGTGCAGCGCGGTATAGCTATGCTTGAAGGTAGAACAATCCTCATTTTATAATGTATCTCTCTCTCTCTCTCTTTCTCTGTGGGTCAACAATAGCTTTCCTCTGACTTCCAACTGCAGATTTCTGATCTGTAACAATGCCAAATATGGTACTGAATAGGTGGTGGGAAACCCTAATGTTGCATTGCTTGCTGTATAGCTGCCTTTGATCATTTGTTGCAAGACCTTGCTATCTTTCCTAGTCATATGTAGAGGGAGATCCACTACATTAAAATCATCATATGGCAGGATGGGAATGCCCATTTCAGTTTCATTCACAGCCTGTGAGTATATGTTTGGTGTATCTGCAGCATCCTTGTCAGATGGCCGAGGTGGAGTGTCAGAAAAGAGGGAGATCCTGTATCTGCTTGCAGTGGGTCAGTTTCGAGCTGCTGAGTATGCAAGAAGCCGAAGTTTGGTCGACCAGGCTCTGCAGGTGGGCTATCTGTCTGCTCTTTTCAGGATTGTGCAGAAATGTAGTATAGAAATATTTTGAGGAAAAGGAAGGCCCTCATGATTGATTAGGGGTTTATGAGGTTTGCCAATAATTGTGTGTCCTTACTACATTTTCTTGTTTTGGTGGCTGCAGATTTCCCCAGACTTTCGGCAAGCCTCTGCTCTCAAGCAAATGATTGAAGATAAAATTGCAAAAGGTAAAACCATGCATTTGCACTCTGATCTTCTCATAGTCTCAGTTGTTTTTTCATGTCAAAGATTGCTATGCTGCAAGGTCAGAAGACAGATGACAGACGACTGAAAATTAGAACAGCCTTCTTGAGAATTTCTCATCTTGTTTTGCACTTTGTTACTATAAAAGTCTTTTTGATAGCTGCATGACACAAATCAACCTGCAAATGATTGATCTGTATGATTGAATAAAATGATTTAATAGTGGGGTTTGCTGTTTCAGATGGTATTATAGGAGTAGGTTTGGCAGCTGGAGTGGTGGCTCTTGTGGCAAGTGGAATTGTTGCAGCAGTGGCAGGATCACGTCCGCACAGGAAGTAGAGCAAAGAGTTTCCAGCAGATGCTCAAGCAGTGTACATTGTCTTCAGGATTTGAGTTTGCTTGAGTTGTTTTATAATGACAACCCCCCTCAAGTACATCAGAGTTGCAGTTCAATAAGCTCAGTTTGACTGTGAGCTTTGTGTGGATTGTGGTTTCATACACAATTCAACATGAAATGACATCTACATTTTGACTCTGGTTTTTTCTATCATGCAGTTGAAGGATATGTTGAGGGTGCCGAGGCCCAGCCACTGCCCCTCTATGTAGGCCTCTCGATGCTGTAGGCTCAGATGCTTGCTTACACTGGGACAAGCTAAAATGAAATGAAGCTTACCCTGACAAGTTTGCTGCAGCTTCACTGAAGACACTATTAGCTCTCTAGAGTTTGCTGTCTTTGAAGGCCAACATCATGACTAAATCTTTTCCCATTGCTGCCAGAAATGTGACAGAAACTCAGGCTGCAGATGGGCTGCCCCAAATTTTTGGTGGCCACTTATCTACAGCTACTGTTGGGAACTGATGAAGTCCGCAGTCACAGCTATCATTTGCGATCAATATGATGGTCCTGCGCTTTGCAAGCAACTCTCATAAGGTTATGATTTAACTCCCATGGGATCACAAAATGGTGAGGTTCTTCATTCTGCATCATCTGTCTCAGGCACTGGAGGTGCCAATTTACTTCCCACAAACTCGATTTCATGGAATTTTGTTATCTTTGAATTTCAAGACAAAGAAACCATTGCTTTTCATCCCATCTTTCTTGTGAGTTCCTCATCACACAAACCCAGAATATCACTAAAGAGAACTTGAGTGGCATAGAAGCATGCATGCAACTGATTCCATGGAACATTGTGAATGTTTTGCCCACATATGAAAGGGAAACTGGCAGTGCTCCATCCAACATTGAGTATAACGATACGTAGTCAAAGTAAAAAGTATTTCAAGGAAGCTGAATTAGTGTCAAAACCAGTCTTTTGAATGCCACTTGGTTACAACATGGTGGGAGTGTTTGGAAGGGGTAGAAAAACCATGCCCTGACACCTACACATTGATGTACAAGCTACCTAAATGGTTGGCTCTTCTACCTTGTAAAAGGATGATGGAGAGAAAGCGGACACAAATCTCTGCTTCTGCAATCTGAAAGGCCAGAGAGCAATGAACACTTGCAGAACTAAGAATGAAAGTTAACAATACAATCATGTAACAATTCAAAAGTGAAAGAAATATGTTACAGGTGTTGTGAATAGTGAGACAAGATGCAAAAAGATAATTCAGTTCCAGTGCTTTTGAGTATATGTGCAATTTCAGAACTAGAACAGCATTGAGTTGTGCATGTTACGTGCCTTATTGATCCCCATATCTTTCTTTTCCAAACCATGGGTGTGTGTTCACCACCTTGTGTTGCTTCCAGTTGCCATGAGAGGCAAAGTCATTGTGTTTGCTTTAGCCTTTCAGGTATGCCTTGAGAGTGAACACCGGTGGCCCATCCTGCACAAGATGGAACCCATGTGGCATTAAACATCTTTGTTCACTGTTGCATCAATTCCCCTTGTCTATATGTACATAACTCCATGAGCAAAAACTGTGTCTCTTCTGACTTACCACAAGGGTTTCTTTACCTTCCCAAGTTCTTGGTTGAGACGCTGCCTGACAACTGTAGTATGCTGCAGCAATCTCTCCATTGATGTGTAGCTTGGAAGGTGTGCATGTGCTGCATATATCAGACACACTTGTCACCACTTAAGCAAAGTTATGCAGCTCCCAATCCATCAATGAAGAAGCACCAACAGGATTAGTTGAGCAAAAAAGGGCATTCTTAAACAAGACCCCCCCTCTTACCAAGAATAGCACGATTCAAAGAATCTGCCACGCTCTGCCGGTGGTCCATTGAGAGCAAGAAAAACATGGGTGACTTCTCTGGCTCCTCATATGCTAGCAATGCAATGCAATCCTGCATAATCAGTAAAACCAAAACAACAACTCCATTCAGGCAATGGATCCAACAGCAACATGAGCAGGATTTAGATCTCTCTGGATACCCTCTCAATATTTCACAATTCAGCCATTTTATCTGCTGTTATGGAATGATGTAACCATCAACCTTATCATGTCCAAGTACACCAAGTCAAGCCAAAAGCTATAATTGAAATAAGCATAACCTACTTGGAGTTTTTCCCGGTAGCAATCTTGTTTGCCAAATGGTCGAAGCTCTTTCTGTGCAAACTCCAATGCACCTGCACTGCAATACGGAAAACAATCACTTCTTTCTTGTCAGTTCTGGTTTTCATGTGCAAGAGGTTTTCACATTCTACTGAAGAATTACACATGAATTTATTTTTTTGGCATATACCTATTGCAGGGGTTAAGATAGGGATGACAAAGTTCCATACCAGTCCTTGGCACGAACAAGTTCTACAAAATGCAGGGTGAGAAGATCAAAGTGGACATCCTGGTTGGTTGAAAGAAGGTCAACAGCCAGCTCATTTGTGAGCTCTATTGCCTTCAAAACGTTGCCCTCCAACACATGGTTGTAAATTGCTGCATGCACTCACTCACATCAGAAACAAATATATACATACTTCAATTCCTTCATTTCTTCCACAGCAACAGAGCAAACACAAAGCACCATATGGAAGCTCAAGCAAATCTTGAAGTATCCAAGAGACTTTAGGTCAGAAGCAGGGCAACATACGCTTTCTTTTGTCAATATCAACAGAGCAGTCTGCAGTCCGCTTCATGCCTGAGCAGGCAATAAAAGTCTCTGCAGTTTCCTTGAAGCAGTTGTGCACAAGATATGAAAGCACAATCTTAAGCACCTCGCTGTCACTGACCTTCTGTCCCCATTCCAGACCCAAACTGTGGCTCAGTGCCCCCCCCCACCACCAAGCTTCCTTTTCCAGATCAAACATCACACATTTTTGTTTTCTTGATAACAGACACAGCATCAAACCTAAATGCTATGGGGATTGATAGCACTCTTTGATCTCACCACCCTCACAACTGGTTTTCGTGTACAAAACCTCAAGCAAGTACACAAGCTAACACGTTGTTACCCAGAATAAGAGAGAACCCACGACCAACATTTCTCAAAAATTTGTAAACATCCAAGTTCCTTGCTACCCAAAAGGATCGGGCAACCAGAATGCCCATCTTCACAAGGAGGTCTTAAGCTCTGAACCCTAAAAGTAGAAGAAGGATGACTAAAAAAGTCTAGCTTTTATCCTCTTCTTCTGCTTCTTCTTATTTTTCTTTTTCAGATCAGATCGGGAATTCTTCTTTGCAAGAGTCGCAAATCCAAACATAATTAACGATGTCCAGACTTGCAAAACAGGAGAAAAACACACGAAGGATAAAGAAGAAAGGGGGTGGAGAGTGTGCGTGTTTGTTTGTGCGTACCAAGTTGTCATACTCCTGGGGGTCTAAATCCATCCCTCTCCGTTTCTTGCGCCTGCGTTTGTTGCGCGTGCCACCCTCAATCGTGCCTGACTCCTTCGCAATTGTGGCACCGCCACCGAACCCACAAACGAATCCCCACACACACACCACACCCTCCTCCAACAAAAAGTGTTCCAAACCCTAACCCTAATTCCAGAGCTTCTTCTTCTTCCTCCAACAGAGATCCGTTTTGCACCCCCGCTGATTGTCGTGTGTCTACTCCAATTCTTTCCAACACTATTGCAGGAAGTAGAGAAGCCGATCCCTGCTTGCTGTTGGGTACTTCAACCTTCCAGCGGTTTTTAATCCATCACGATGCTAACTATCGGCGAACTCTTCTGCTGCTGCGTCTTGAGACAATTCCTCTTGTTTGTTGAGGTTTTTCGGTCAGAGATGTTTGTTTTCTTTCTTGATTTTCTTCTGTCCGTATCTGTCAAATTTCTATTTCTTTGTGCGCGTGTGTATGTGTGTGTGTGTGTGTGTATCTGTCTGTCTGTCTGTCTGTCTGTCTCTCTCTCTCTCTCTCTCTCATGCAAAAAAGCTGAACAAATATTCATACAATTTTCCAACAATTTGTATTGTGCAATCACGGTTGATACTCAATACACATTTTTGCCGTGGAATTCTCCTCCACTAAATTGGGTGTCTTTCATAATTTTTGAAAAGGTGCCAATTGAGAACCATCCTCATGATGATGATTATGATGATGAGGACCAAACAATACCCTCTTCCGTTCTTCTTCTTCTTCAACAGTTTTTTTGGACTCTTGAGTTTCAGTTTAGTGTGTTTGTAGAGAGAATGAGTGGCAATTGATTTTCCGAGTCTCCTAGGTCATGATTATATTTTTCTTCTGATATGCCATAAAGAAAATACTTCTATTGTTGCAATATGGGTTTTAATTAGAACTCGCAAATGTGAATCAAATGCTAAACAAGCTGGAGAAGAGAGAGCAAAAAAATGCACAACCCAACAGCCAAAAATTGGAGCAATGACAATATTTCTCCATTCCCATTTGTGGGGTACCATTACCAACTCTTTTATAACTGTCAGAATAAGAGCATCAAGGAGTTAACCTGCTCTCTTTCACCACACACTAGATGCACAGCTTGAGGCAAGTTTTTGTAAAGAGCTCAATTGAAACTTGTTCCATGCACTACTCATCCCTTGGATTCCTCTAGACTTGATCATGAGTGTAGCATTCATGGCAAGGCACCATCTAGTGATGGCTTCAAATCACTAGTGGACAAATCTAAACATGCAAAAGTTGAGAATGGAAGACTTTGACCATGGAAGCATACTTTGCACCTGACAAACAAACAAGCCACTCATCATTGCATAATAGCTCTTCTCTTTTTGGCAGGTTCAAACTATCGTTGGTCTTGTATTGACTTTTGAACATACTATCCTGGTCCTGGTATTTGTGTGCCTACTTTCAAACTTTTCATACCAGCCTGGTTCTGTTATTGGATCCAAGACTGATTTTTTCAGCTAGTAACTTATGAGGCAGAATTTGATCAAAGAAAAGTAGGCTAGAAAAGGAAACTACATATCTAGCTTTCACCCACAAATTAGTCCCCAATTCAAGCCAAAATTGTATACCTACCAAATCTTACACAGATGCCAGAGTGAACCAGACAGCCACCAGCACATCATATCCATTGCAAGCTTGTTATGACTTAGCTGAGAAGGAACCTCATTGGTGTTGGATGTTGGTTTTCACCTTGGTAATCTACCCTGTAACATATAGGTCCTGTAAGTAGGTAGGAGAGAAGATTGGTGGCTGCCTAGGTAAGTAGATGTAAATGCATGTAGATGTGCACAGAACCTGTCCACTCCATCCCTCAAGGTGGACTGGTGGCTGTTGGTTTACTCTGCCCCTAAAAATGGGGCATATTCCTGCCCACAGAACCCTGGCCACTTAAACCCTAAACAGAAATCCTTCACCCAGAACACAAAGCCCTTAACCACAGTAATATCATCCCCACCATCACACCACAGACCACAGCTTCACCTTTGCAATGAACATGGATGTTGCACTATTGGGAACTCTAGATCCTGGAGGCTAATAAATCTTCTCTCTTGGAAATGTCACTTGACTCGTCCAACTTGATTCGTCAAGCAGAACTGGTAGAAACAATTGACTGAAGAAAAAGCCAATCTCTACAATAAAGGACGTGGAATTGCAGTGCCAATTGCCTGAGGGATTCAAATACTAACAGTGTATCAATGCATGAACAAGCTGAAAAATGTTGCCTGTTACCAGGTTTGTACCTTGAGCTTTCGGGGTACTTCTATTTGACAGTATGATCTTAATGGAAAGTAACAGTATTTTAAATTTGTACAGTTTCTTCTACCTCTTGCTGCTGAGAATAAACCGCTCTCCTCCCCTAAACTGCCTACTTTGGACTGCAATTTTTGATTTATGATAAATACTGATCAAAGATTCACATGAATGAGCTAAGAACGTAACAGGGAACTGCTATCAGATTCCAGGTTGTGACCCAAATTTGCTGGTCTGTTTGATGCTGAAGAACTGTTTTAGTTGGAGAAAAAAAACCTTGTTGTCAACGGCCTTAAGTTTGTTGAGATGGCCATCACTTGATCAGCCTACTTTGGAACCATTGTGTTGCTCTGTAATAACAGTTCTCTCCTTCATGTGCTTCTCCTTGAACTTGATGGCAGTGTACCAAACACCACCTGCTGTGTTGAAAGTTACACCTAAAAGAATAAACACTGTTGCTTTCACCCCTCCAAAAACAAAGAATCCCATTACCTGCATTGGCAAGAGAGGAGATGAGGAACAAGCACTTGGATGAATAGAGCATTTCAGCTGATAGGGGTCAATATCCTTAACCTGCTTCACAAATGTCCACTGCTGACAAGATGTTCCAAAGCATACTACAGAAAAGAGACAGAAATTTTTCAAAGGCAACTTCATCAGAAATTGTACCGTGCCAAGAACACTACGGAGTGTGCCCACAATAGTGGTAGTCAGAGCTGAATTGCAAAGGGTGCAGAGAAACAAGCAGTAGTTTAACAGTGACCCCATGAGAAGGGATGCAGCAAGAAGAGGCAGAAACATGAGAGATGCTCTGGATTCCACTATAATTTTCTCTGCAGCATCCCACACCTCTCCTGTTGCAAAAATTACCCCTATCAGCACTGGCAAGGACAGTATGCCATTGTAAAGCAGAAGCTCCATTGAGTTAAACCCTGCATACAATTGAGTACTCACAAGATCAAAAATGGTAAGAGCAGAGTGACCACTACTATCACGAACATCCAATAGATCCATTGTGATAGGGGTGCCAAGCATTTCTACATCCATCATGGGAACCAGGTAAGGAATTATCACTCAATGACATGTGGTTGCTTTAAACAGCAATTCACATAACTCACCCTTCTCACTCCCTGATCTTTCAACCAGCAAAAGGTAGGTGGTTTGCAAAGCACAGCTAATGAATGCAGCAGAGTAGCCACTCCATTCAAAGCTCAAGTCTCCAATCCCCGCCATAATACAACCTGTTGAATCACATCAGAATACTTCAGCTCCAAGTAATGAGAGCACACAGGCTTTTCACATAAAAACAAAGGATAGGGCACAGCACAATTCACAAAAAAGAAAAGAGAGCCAACCTGACACAACAGTCAACACAGAGAGAGTAACCTCTTTGGACGGTGGTGCACCACCCAAGATAAATTTCGCTACCAATACCATCACAGGGGTCAACCGCTTGAGAACATGATATACAGGAATGCTTAAGGACTTCACTGCTGCCAAAGCAAATGCAACATTTGTGTTGTAGAAAAACACCACAGGACAAAGTGCCTTGGCAGCTCTGAGTTGCAACGGTTGCACAGTTGCCAAGCCCCAAGCCTTCATTGCATAGACAACCAAAATCGATGCTACCATTTGTAATGTAAGGAAAGAATTTGGATAGGGCCATTGCATGAGAACTGCCTGTCACACATTTTACACACAAGAAGAAGATCCCTTGTCTCAGAGATCATGGGCAAAGACAAAGAAGATCACCACATACAAAAATCACAAAAAAGCTCAGACACCAAAAGGAGAGAAGAAAAGCAGCACACACACCTTGTTGACAAAGCCCATAAGAAGACCAACAAAACCATAAGCAGAAGCAGAAGCAGCACTCATGAGATGCTGGGAGTAGAGTGATCTCAGATGGTCAGTTTGTTCTTCATTCATTTGATGCTGCTGCTGCTGTTGCTGCTCCTCCACATCGACCAACCTCCTTCTGTCTGCTTCAGGTCCACCAACTTCACCCAAGAATCATGTACAACAATAAGAAAAAAAGCAGCTTCCTTTCTGTTGTTCTTGCAATTTCCACAGATATATTCCTATCGGAATCAGAAGCTCGACTCCATCACAAATTCCTAGTTGTCAGGCAAGATTTGAGAAGGTGCAGGTCTCATTCTCTTTGATGAAGGAGCTGCCATCACTTCATGATCCAAGATCTTGACCTAAATTTCTAGGTCAAGATACTTTGCTCGTGGAATGGAGTACCGATGACTTGAAGAACCTGCTCATCGAAGTGGCACGTGAAAGATGAAAGAAACTCTTACCGACATGCTGCTGAGAAATCTGGGATCTTTTGGGAGAGGAAGATTGAAGCAGCTGGTCCATGGGGATTAGAGCTGGAGGAGGTTTTGCTCCCAACTGGAGGAAGGAGGATCTGAACGACGACCCCCGCAAAAACCTCCAGGAGGAGGAGTAGGAAGTCGATGGCCACATGCTTGGATCTGAATTTTTTTTTCCTTCACTCCGGTTTGCTCAAGACATGGCAACAGACATCCAGAACGAATCTTTCCCGCAAATTCGATAACCTCAGCAGAATCAAGCCCAATTCTCCGTCGCTACTATTTATACCCTCGACAACCAAGCAGACCCTCATGCAGCAGCAGCAGCAACAGCATCTGGTCTCCACTCCACCATCCTCGTCTTTGTGTCTGCCTGTAGCTTCTACCCTCCATATCTCTGCCGCATTTTCAAGCACCGCAACAACCCCAAGAAAGAAAGAAAAAAAAGCAAAAAACAAAGGAGTCAACCCCCTGCTGGAATTGAATGGATTTTCTACAAACCGCTCTTTCTCAGGCGAAATTCAATACCAAGAGGAGAGATCAAAAGCTGTGGAAAAAACAACAGCAAGGCCTCTTCTTCCCCACTCCATCGACAGACACTGTAAATCCCAAGACACTGCGAAGAGAGCGCAACCTCTGCACGAATCGCAAGAGAAAGAAGCTCAACAACACTGGCGTCAGTACCGCGCGCATCGCCCCCCTCTCTCTCTTCTCTTCTCTTCTCGCGCGCGCTCTCTCACACTTTTTTTTCCTGCTGCCCTGCCCGAAACATATTTCATCCACCGGCTCCACACATATTTTGTCCACACGCCTGTCACAAATTTCATCCACTGGCCCCTCACATATTTTGTCCGCACACCTGTCACAAATTTCATCCACAGGCTTGTTACATGTTTCATCCAAAGGTTGATCACATGTATTCTCCACACGCTTGTCACAAATTTCACCCACAAGCTTGACACATGTTTCATCCACCGGCTGCTCACATATTTCATCCACAGGCTGCTCACATATTTCATCCACAGGCTGCTCACATATTCCATCCATAGGCTCGTCACATATTATTATTATTCCATCCGTCAGCTTGTCACACCTTTCATCCACCAGCTTTTTGTCACAAACTTCATCCACCTGCACAAATTTCATCTGCTGGCTTCTGACATATTTCATGGACCAGATTGTTGGCATATTTCATCCGCTGGCCGGTCACATATTTCATCCACTAGCAAGTGATACAACATTCCCAGTTCTAAAGTGAGACTCTTTTGGATGAGAAACGTGAACTTTGGAATCTGCAGAAAGGCATCCTCCTTTCATCCGTGAAGAAGGCCATTCTCTAAACTCTGAACTCTGCTTGGGCTTTGTAAAGTAAGTAAACCACCATCCTTTTGAGCTGGTGCTGAGTCAGGTAAAGGGTCAGGTTAGGGTTCAGGTTTAATGTCAACCCTAATCAATTTGCCATTTTAAGAAATGAGCACAAAATTTTTCTCCTTTTTTTTTTTTTTTTTTT
>Ga0116227_10008241_pt1 | contig 19789 bp, 19 predicted proteins | sample S1TSphgellanicum_FD_89693 | JGI IMG/M metagenome (GOLD analysis project Ga0116227, IMG submission 89693) | Host-associated microbial communities from peat moss isolated from Minnesota, USA - S1T2_Fb - Sphagnum magellanicum MG | ecosystem: Host-associated > Plants > Peat moss > Unclassified... | reverse complement strand
TCCCGCGCTGTCGTCGAGGGCGTTCGCGCGTACGTGGCAGCGGGCGTGCCGGGGCTTGCGGCGCAGCACGTCGCGCTCCTCGACGACCGCGGACGCAGCTTCGACGAGGCGAATGCCGCGGGCGACGAAGGCGCGGCGCTTGCGAATTCCCTGCAGACGGCCTTCGATTCGGCGTTCGGCGCGGGCGCCACCATCGTGCGGGTCCGCGTCAGCACCGACCCGAGTTCGAGCAGCCGGCACGACCTGGTGCGCCGGCCGCTCCCGGGCGCGACGCGTTCGGTGACGAGCGAAGAAACGTATTCGAACGCCGGCAAGCGGTACGGCAAGTCGAGTGCCTCGCTCGAACGCGGCAGCGAGACGAGGGACGAAAGCATCGTGACGCCCGCGGGCCGCGTCGAGCGGCTCTCGGTCGCCGTCGCGGTCGACCGCAGCCGCGGGATCGACGTCGCAAAGGTTCGAGCGCTGGCGGCCGCGACGCTTGGGCTCGCACCCGAACGAGGGGACCGCGTTTCGGTCGAAGCGATCGACTTCCCGGAGGCGCGGGGCGCTGAGCGAGAGCTGCCTTGGCTCGTGGTCCTCGGCGCTCTCACAAGCCTGGCCCCAGGCCTAATCGCGGCATCGGCGGTCGTGCTCACGGTGCGGTTCGCCGCGAAGCCGGTGGCCGCGCTGGGTGAGACGCTCGCCCAGCGATTGGCCGCGGACCGCACGTCGCGCGCGGTCGCCGGATACGCACCCGCGCAGGTCCGCGGCGCGCTCGCCGGCGAGCCCCCGCACACCGCCGCGGCCATCATCAGCGCGCTGCCGGCCGCAACGGCCACCGCGGTTCTCGAGATGTACTCGGCCGAAGAGCGGGCCGCGATCGTGCGTCGCATGTCGCGGGCCGCCGCTCCGGCAGTTCCCGACTATCAAACGGTGCTGCGCCGTGGCTGAGGCGTTTGTCCCACTCGCCTCGATCGTCGGCCAGGCGCCGGCGAGCGCTGCCCGCGGGCCCGTGACCGCTGCGAAACCGGCCGTCGCAGAGGTCGCGGTGCCGAAAGCCGGCACGCCGAGCGCTCGTCCGGCGCAAAGCGGTTGGGCCGCAGCGTCCGTTCTCGAGGAGATCGCACGGATGCGCCTTGCCGCCTTCGAAGCGTACGAGCGCCGCACGGTGCGCCTGCTCGCGGCGCTAGCCGACGACGTGTTGGCGCGCGAACTGCGCTTGGCCGACTGCGATTTGGCGGCGCTGGCCGCCCGGGTTCTCGCGGCCGCGGGCACTGCGGAACCGGTCGTTTTGGTCGTTGGGGACTCTGCCGCCGGGCAATTAGCGGACATCGGTCTTCCCGTACGGCGGGACGACGCGCTCGGACCGGGGGATTTGATCGTCGAAGTGCGCGACGGCGCGCTCGAATCGCCGTTGACGTTTCGGCTCGCGGGCGCGCTTGCCGCGAGCGCTGCGTTCGCATGATCGCGCGGCGGCGCGGCCGCGTCGTCGGCACGCTCGGCGAAACCGTGGCGGCTGTTTTGCCGGGCGCCGCGCTTGGAACGGGGGTGCGTATCCTCCCCGCGTCGGCTCCGCCGGTCGGCGGCGAAATCGCAGCGCTCGAGGGCTCGCAGGTGCGGATCCTGCCCTTCGGCTCGCTCGCCGGCATCGCCGTCGGCGACCCGGTGGAGACGGCGCCGGCCGCGCTCGCGCTGCCCCTGGGATGCGTCCTGCTCGGTCGCGCCGTCGACGCGGCCGGTCTGCCGCTCGACGGCGGCCCACCGATCGCGCCGGGCCGGCTTCGCATCACCGCTCTTGGCGCGGCTCCGGTTCCCGTTGAGCGGCAAGCGCTGCGGGAGGCCTGGTGGACCGGAGTCGCCGCGATCGACGGCCTCTTGACGATCGGACGGGGCGCACGGGTCGGCATCTTCGGCGCGCCGGGCGCGGGAAAGACGTCGTTGCTCGAGGCGATCGTCGGCGCAGCTCGCGGCGATGCCGTCGTTTTGGCGCTGGTCGGCGAGCGAGGTCGCGAAGCCGCGGGCTGGCTAGCCCGGCTCGACCAGCGAACCGCGATCGTATGCGCCACAAGCGATCGCAGTCCGAGCGAGCGCATTCGCGCCGCGGAGGCGGCGATGGCGCAAGCGGAAACCCTACGGGCGGGCGGTCTCCACGTCGTCCTCGTGGTCGATAGCCTGGCGCGCTTCGCGGGCGCCCTGCGGGAGCGCCGAATCGCCCTCGGGGAAGCGGCCGGCCGCGGCGGTTATCCGCCCGGGGTGTGGTCGGACCTCGCCCGTTTCGTCGAACGGCCGGGTAAGACGGCTCGTGGATCGGTTACCCTCCTCGCCACGGTGCTCTCCGATGGCGGCGATGAGCGCGAGCCGCTTTCCGACGCGGCGCGGTCGCTTCTCGACGGACACGTGGTGCTCTCGTCCGAACTCGCCCGCGCCGGGCGCTTTCCGGCCATTGACGTTCTTGCGAGCGCGAGCCGGACGATGGCACAGGTGGTCGACTCCGAGCACCTCCGCTGTGCCGCGCAGGTCCGCTCCGCGCTTGCCCTCCTCGCCCGAACGGCAGACGCCCGGGAGCTCGGGCTTGCCGCTGCGGATGACCCGGCGCTCGCGGCGGCCATCGCCGCCGAGCCGGCGCTGGAGAGTTTCCTGCATGCGCGGGGTCCGCTCGACCCCGAGCGCATTCGGGCGGAGCTGAGGGGTCTCGCCGCTTCGCTCCGCGCGTAAGAATGCCGGTCGCGCAGGCGCCGGGAAGTGAGAACCCGTACGACCCGGCGCAGAATGAGCGAGCCTGTGCGGTTGGTCGAAAGCGAGGCTTCGCCCGAAGGCGGGCCGGCAAAGCGCGGGGCCTGGGTTGCGCTCCGCAGTCGCTCGTATGGCGGCGTGGTGCGCGTTCTGGCCGGTTTGACGGCCGGGACCCTCGGTTTTTGGGCAGTGCCCGCAGCCGCAAAGGCCCCATCGGTGCGGGACGTACTCGCCCGCTACGCGCGAGCCGTCTCCGAGCCGGGCGCCACAGCGGTCGAACATGCGGAGACCACGGGTTCGCTCGCCGGCGCCCGATTGACCGGAAGCTTTCATGCGTGGCAGCAAGGCGACGACGAACGCGTCGATCAAAATTTGGGCCCGCGCGTCGACCGCACGCTGCGCCTGGGCGATCAGTTGTTCGCGCAGGATTCCAACGGCAACGTGCGCCGGCTGACCGGAGCCCTCGCCCGGCGTGACCGGACGCGGCGGCTCATCGACTCGGGCGGGTTTGCGAGCGAACCGGAGCGCTGCGAGCTGCGCGGGCTCGCGGAAGTCGAGGGGCGCCGGACGTATGCGCTCGACGTCGCAGCGGAGGGCGGCGATACGGAGACGCTCTATCTCGATGCCGTGACGGGCCTTCCCGATCGCGCTGCGTACGACGACGACGACGGGCGCACGACGATCGATTATTCCGATTGGCGCCTGATCGAAGGACACCGGTTCGCGTTCCGTAGCGTCGAGTCGGACGGCGACCACCGCTTCGATACGACGCAGGTCACGTCGTCGGTCTCACTGGACGTTCCGATCGATCCCGGCGTTTTTGCGCCGCTCGCGCAGCGGCCGATCGAAATGGCCGGTACCGAAGTCGTGCCTTTGACCTGGTACGGCGGGCATCTCTACGCGCCCGTGCGGATCGGAGGGCGGCCTTACACGTTTCTCGTCGATACGGGCGCTCAGGACATCCTCATCGACCGCCACGTTGCCGCCGATTTGCATCTGGCTCCGCTCGGTGCTTTCGAGGCGAGCGGGGCCTCGCGAACGGGCGGCCTGCAATTAGTGCGGCTCGGCGAATTCGATGTCGGAAGCGGACGCCTCAAAGACCTCGTCGTCTCCACGATCGATCTGGGAGCTTCGACGGCGGGTGCGTTTCGGATCGACGGCATCCTCGGCTATCCGTTTTTTGCGACGACGGCGGTGCGCCTCGACGTCGCAAACCGGACGATGACGTTCGGTCCGCCGGGCTCGCTCGCGCTCGCCGGGGAACGGATCGATATCGATCTCGACCGCTCGTTTCCCGAAGCGCACGTAAACCTCGGCGGCAACACGGCCGCTTCGCTTTTGGTCGACACCGGTAACGCGGCCGAACTGCTGCTCTACAAGCCTTTCGTCGAAATGCATCCCGGCATCGTGCCGTTCTCCGCAACCGAACGCGAGAGTTTTGGAATAGGCGGCGAGACGCAGTCGTATCGCAGCCTGCTCGACGTGCTCGACGTGGCCGGCTTCAAACTCTATCACGTCGAGACCGACGTTATGCTCGCGACCAGCGGCGCGTTCGCCGACCGTTTCGATGCGGGGAACCTGGGTCTGGGCGTCTTACGCAACTTCATCGTGACCTTCGATTACGCCGGCGGCGCGATGTACGTCGAAAAGAGCGCGACGTTCGATGACGGGAGTTTGCGCGCGTAGGCGGCATAACGCGCGATTTTAAACCCGTAATCTTTCGCTTACGGATCGGCAGTCCGGCACCACTATCGTAGCGGCACATCGCCAAAGGGGATTGCCGTGACCGAGACCGCCGCTTCCGCCCTCGCCGTGCTTCGCGCGCGCCTGCCGTACGTCGATCGCCGTTCGCTTTCGGAAGCCTGGTTTTCCGCATTGCACTTAGCCGCTTCGGGTCCGGTTGCGACCGGTTCGGCCGGCGAGGTCGCCGTCGCTTGCGAGCCCGGGCCCATCCCGGCCGCGGTGTTGCCGGCGGGAGTTCCATGTCTGCCCGGGCCTGCGGTTACCACCGCTGCGGCCCGGCGTTCGTCGCTCGCGGGTCGCCTCGCGGCTTCGGCGGCCCGCGAACCGGGAAGACCGCTCGAACGGCGGTCCGAGCCGAAGGCTTGCGTCGACGCCGAGCCGCCCGCACCAAAGCGATTCGTTCGGGCCGGCTCTTTAACGCTCGGCGCCGGCGGCTCGCGGGTGCAGCTCGTATTGCGACGCGAGGGCGCGGTGCTCCACGTCGTTGCCCTTTGCCGCAGGGACAGTGTCGCACTCGTCGGACGGGCGCTCGCGAGCGCGGGCCTTCACGTTCGTTCGTATGGTGCGGGCGAATCGGTTCGGGCCACGGTGTGCGCGCTCGACGCAGCGGCGCCGCGGCCGTGATCGATCCGAATCTCTCCGCCGCCTTCGGTCGCGCCGAGCAGCGAAGGCGCGACGTCTTGAACGCGTTCGAGCCGGGATTCGAGCCGGAGCGAAACGATGTTGCCGGCCGGCCGGGAGCTCAGCCCGACCCGAGCGGCTTGGCCGTCGTCGCACCGGAAGGCGCGTATTTTGTCGGCGATGCGAGCGGAACCGGCCTATCGTTCACGCGCGCCGGCTCGTTCGCCGTCGCGGACGGCCAACTGCGCTTTGCCGCGGACGGGCGGCCAGTGCTCGGCTTCCAATTCGGCAAGCCGGGCGTCGTCGTTCCGCTTCGTGTCGATGCGTACGATGCGGCGCTCGGGCGAGCAGCCGACCCGCGGGTTGAGGCCGATGGAACGTTCGCGTATACGCGCACGACGGTCGACCCGCGCAGCGGCGAGCGGCGAGCCGAACGCGTTGCGGTCGGACGCGTCGCCCTCGCGCGCTTTCCCGCCGGGACGCAGCCGGAACGAGTCGACGCGACGCACGTTCGCGCACCGGCCGGCACGGCGCCCGTGCTCGGCGTCCCAACCGACGGGCGATTCGCGGCGCTGCAGACGCACGCGCGCGACCTCGGCCGGGTCGACATTCTCGCGGGGCTCGAGCGAATGCGGGAAGCGTACGACGGGCTCGAAGCGCTTCGCGCGCATGTGAAGAGCGCGGATTCGCTCGACCGCACGGCGATGGAGTTGCTGAAGTGATCGCGGCGCTGGCATTTGGCCCGGCTTCGCCCGCAGCCGGCGGACGCTCGGTCCGCGCCGCGCGCTTCGTATCGCGTTCCACGCTGCCGCTTTCGGCGGCGTGCCTGGTCGCAAACGGCGTGCGCGAGCAACTTTCCCGGCTTCTCGCGGCCGAACTCGACGTCGAATTGCTCGAGCCCGCGATTCCAGGCCCGGCCGAGCGGCGGCTGCTCGTCGCGGACGCGACGATCGTTCGCGTGCGCGGCCGTAAGACGGACGCCTTCGTGATCGTGCGTCCGGCCGATGCGCGGCGGCTGGTCGCGGTCGCCTTCGGCGAGAGCGAACGGTCCGACGGCGAGACCCTCTCGGCGATCGAGCGCGCCACGCTCGAACGCATCGCTTCGAGCCTCGTGCCGCTCTGCAACGCGCTCTGCGGGACGCTCGGGCCCGTCACGCGCGAGACGAACGATCGCGCGGCCTGCGACGTCACGACGTATTTCGAAGTACGCACGACCGGGCCGCTGCGCATCGCGATCGGTTTCGCGCTCTCGCGCGATCCCGCCGAAGAAGTTTGCGGGCCACTCGAACTTCGCGACCTCGCGGACGTCGAACTCGGGCTGCGCGTCGAGTTCGCCGCCGGGAGTCTGGGCGTGCCGGCCTTCTCGCGGATCGCCCCCGGCGCGACGATTCGTTTCGATACGCGCCTGGGCGAAAGCGGCATCCTGCGCTGCGGCGACGTTGCCCTCGGCGGGGTCACGTGCGGCGTCACGAACGGACGGAATGCGGCCAGCTTCGACGTTCCGAGCGGCGGCGCGTCGTGAGCGCGGGAGCCGATAATCTCGACCTGCTGATGAACGTGTCGCTCGGCGTAACGGCGGAACTCGGCCGCTGCACGCTGCGCGTGAGCGAAGTGCTCAAACTCGGACGCGGCTCGATCGTCGAACTCGACCGCCTCGCGGGAGCTCCGATCGACGTGCTCGTGAACAATCGCCTCGTCGCTCGGGGCGAAGTGATCGCGGTCGACGATCGCTTCGGCGTGCGCGTCACCGAAGTGATCGCGCGCCGGGCGCCGCGCTAGAGGCCGCGGCGCCGGTGAACCTGCCACTCTTTGCACAAGCGCACGCGGCGAACGGGGCATTGCCGCTCGATGCGCTCGCGGCGCTGACGGCGCTCGCGCTCGCCCCGTTTCTCATCGTGATGACCACCTCGTTCGTGCGAATCGCAATCGTGCTTTCGCTCGTGCGCTCGGCGATCGGCGCGTCCTCGCTACCGCCGAACGCGGTGATTACGGGACTGGCGCTGGTCTTAACGTTTGCCGTGATGTCGCCCACGATCGAACGCGTATCGCACGATGCGCTCGAACCCTATTCGCGCGGCGCCATCTCCCAGCGTGCGATGCTCGCGCGCGCTTTCGAGCCCTTGCGCGCGTTCATGTCCCGTCAGACCCGGCGCAGCGACCTCGCGCTCTTTGCCCGCCTCGGACACCAGCCGCTCGTCCGCGCGGCCGATGCGCCGCCCCAGACGCTGGCTGCGGCGTATGTCGTCGGCGAGATGCGCAGCGCCTTTGCGATCGGCTTCGCGCTCTACCTGCCGTTCGTCGCGATCGACCTCGCGGTCGCATCGATCTTGATGGGACTCGGCATGTTCATGCTCAGCCCGCCCATCGTCTCGCTGCCCTGCAAACTGCTGCTCTTCGTGATGGTCGACGGCTGGGCGCTCGTCTGCGGCGGCCTGATCTCGAGCTTTAGATAAGAAAGCGATGGCGGTCCGGGCGACGAAGGCGGGGGTATGAAAATCGACGCGATTCTCGCCCATCGCCGGCCATGTTTCTCGTTTGAGTTTTTTCCGCCGAAGACCGATGACGGCGTCGAGAAGCTGATGACGACGATCAAGGCGCTGCAGGTCTTCAATCCGGGCTTCGTGTCGGTGACGTACGGCGCCGGCGGGTCGAGCCGGGCGCGTTCGCTCGAGGTCGTCCGGCGGATCAAGGGCGAGCTCGAAATCGAGCCGATGGCGCACGTGACCTGCGTCGGACATTCGGCGGGCGAATTGCGCGAGCTCTTCGAGGCGCTGCGCGTCAGCGGCATCGAGAACGTCATGGCGTTGCGCGGCGATCCGCCCAAGGGCGAGGAGCGCTTCGCGCCGGCCGTGGGCGGCTTCCGCTACGCCGCCGATCTCATCGCTTTAGTGGCGAACGAATTCGATTTCACGATCGGCGCCGCCGCGTATCCCGAAAAACACCTCGAGGCGACGTCTTTCGACGCCGACGTGGCGAATGCGGCGCGCAAGGTTCGGGCGGGCGCGAAGTTCTTGGTCACCCAATTCTTTTTCAACAACGACGCCTATTTCGCGTACGTCGATCGCTTGCGCGCGCTCGGCATCGACGTTCCGGTGCTGCCGGGAATCATGCCGATCACGAACTACGCCGCGATCGCGTCGATGACGAAGATGAGCGGCGCGAAGATTCCCGAGCGGCTGCTCGCGGAGTTGGAAGCGCGCGCGGAGGAACCCGAAGCGATCGCCGATCTCGGCGTCGCATTTACGGCGCTGCAGTGCCGCGATCTGCTCGAACGCGGTGCGCCGGGGCTGCACTTCTACACGCTCAATAAATCGCCGGCGACGCGGGCCGTCGTCAGCGCCCTCTTTGCGATGCGAACGTTTCACGAACTCGTCGCGTAACGCTTTCTTAGTCCCGGTGTAACGCGGCGCGCGTACCATGAGGCCATGGACGCGCTTTCCGGGATCATTCGCGAAGCCCTGATCGTCGCGGCGGTCCTGTGTTTCCCGGTGCTCGTGGTCGCGACGGCGGTCGGCACGGTCGTCGCCGTGTTGCAGGCCGCAACGCAAGTGCAGGAACAGACCCTCGCGCTCTTGCCGAAGATGCTCGCCGTCTGCCTCATGGTGGCGCTCTTCGGCGGCTTCGCGCTCGAAGCGTGCGCGTCGCTCTTCGAGCACTCGATCGACGCCCTGCCGGCGATTGCGCACGGTCCGTGAGCGCTGCGCCGCCCGATTCGGGCCAACTGCTCGTCTTCGCGCGGTGCGCCGGTTTCGTCTTGCGCGCGCCCGGCTTCTCCCACCCCGCCGTCCCGCCGCCGCTGCGCGCCGGCTTCGCCTACGTGCTCGCACTTGCGCTCGGCCCGCAGTCCGCCGCCGGTGCGCGCGCCGGAGCGGAGGGACTCGTGTTCGCGCTCGCGAGCGAGGCGCTCGTCGGCGCGGCGATCGGCATCGCCGCATCGATGCTCTACGACGGCGCATACGCGGGCGGGCGCGCGCTCGACGATTACGTCGGCATTCGCGCGAGCGTTCCGAGCGCCGACGTTGCGGCCGGCGCCGGCTTCGGACGATTGTGGTCGCTGGCGTTTACGGCGGGCTTTTTCGTTTTGGGCGGCTACGGCCCCGCGCTCTCGGCGTTCGCCGCCACGTTCGATGCGCTGCCTGCGGGCGCGCTCGTCGCGGCGCACGATGTGCGCACCTTCGCCCTCACGCTGCCCGACACGCTCGTACGCGCCGCGCTCTTCGTCGCGGGGCCGGCGATTGCAATCGCGCTCGTCGCGCAATTAGCGCTTGCGATCGTCGCTCGGCTCGTGCCGCGATTTTCCACGTTCACGCTGGCCTTTCCGATCGTCTTCGCCTGCGTCGTGCTCGCAACCGTCGCGGCGCTCGGGCCGACCCTGGCTGCTGCGAGCAGGCCGTGGTCGGATCTCTCGCACCTGCGCGCACGTTAGGCGCTCGCGCGACGGCCATGGCTGAAGAAAAACCGTTCGATCCGACGCCGGCGCGGCTTGCCCGCGCGAAGCGTGACGGCGACGTGCCCCGCTCGCGCGATCTTGCGGCGGTCGCTGCCTTCGCCTGCGCCGCGCTCGCCGCGTTCGCGGTTTTTCCGGTAACCGAAGCCGCGGCCCGGCGCGCGTTGTACGATGCGGCGAGCGGAGCGGTGCGCTCCGCTCCGTACCTATCGATGGCCGGCGGCGTGGCGCTCGTCTTAGTCGGGGCAGCGGCGAGCGGCGTCGCGGCGAGCTTGTTGCAAGGCGGCGGTCTCGCGTTCCGGTTGCCGGCACCGAGTGTAAAACGGCTCGATCCTTTTGCGGGGCTTCGGCGGACCTTCGGCCGCGATGCGGCCCTCGCCGCCGCAAAAGCGCTCGTCGTGGCGGCGGCGGTCGCGGGGGCGGTAATACCGGCCGCGGCGCGGGCCTTCGTCGTGACCGGGTCCAGCGCCGGGCCACCGGGAATCGCCGCTGCGGTCGCCCACGCCGCCGAGGTCGCCTTCGCCGGAGCGACGGCGGTCGCCGCCGCGTTCGCGGTGGGCGACGTGTTCGTCGAACGCGCGAAGTGGAAGCGCCGGTTGCGCATGAGCTTCGATGAGGTCAAACGCGACCGCAAATCGAGTGAAGGCGATCCGCTCGTGCGCGGGCGCCGGCGGCACGCGCACCGCAATCTCGCGCGCGGCTCGATCGAACGCGTGAAAGACGCGGCGTTCGTGGTCGCCAATCCGACGCACGTTGCCGTCGCGCTTGCGTACGCGCCGCCCGCTATCGCCGTGCCGCGCGTCCTCGTGCGCGCCACGGATGACGCCGCGCACGCGGTCCGCGAACGCGCGCGAACGCTCGGCATCCCGATCGTCGAGGACGTGCCGCTGGCACGCGCGCTCTTCGCGCGAACGGACGTCGACGAGCCGATTCCGCGCGACACCTACGGCGCCGTCGCCGCAATCGTCGCGGCGCTGCTCCACGCGGAGCGCCGCTGATGCGCGTCCGCGGCAGCGCGACGTACGTGTTCGCCGCGCTCGTGCTCGGCATCGTCGTCATCCTGGTCGTGCCGCTGCCGCCGCCGATCCTCGACGCGCTGCTCGCAATCAATATCATGGCTTCGGGAGTCGTCTTGCTGCTCGCCATCACGGTCGCGGAACCGCTGGAGTTCGCGGCCTTCGCACCGGTCTTGTTGATCGCGACGCTCTTCCGGTTATCGCTCGACGTCTCCGCAACGCGCCTCATCCTCACCCAAGGTCACGTCGAAGGCGGCGTCGGCGCGATCATCCCCGCCTTCGGAACGCTCGTCGTGCACGGCAACCTCGTCGTCGGTCTGATCGTCTTTGCGATTCTCATCACGATTCAGTTCATCGTCATCGCTTCGGGTTCGCAGCGCGTCGCCGAGGTCGCAGCCCGGTTTACGCTCGATGCGATGCCCGGCAAACAGATGGCGATCGATGCGGAGGTGCACGCCGGTCTCCTCGATGCAGACGGCGCGCGTCGCAAGCGCGGGCTCGTGCAGAAGGAAGCGGATTTCTACGGCGCGATGGACGGCGCGGGAAAGTTCGTGCGCGGCGATGCGATCGCGGCCCTCGTCATCGTCGTGCTCAATCTCATCGGCGGCGTCGTCGTGGGCGTGGCGTATCACGGCATGAGTCCGCTCGACGCGCTCGACACGTTTGCGATGCTCTCGATCGGCAACGCGCTCGTGACGACGCTGCCCGCATTTTTGCTTTCGACGTCGATGGGTTTGATGGTGACCCGTGCCGCCGGCGACGGTTCGCTCGGCGTCGATATCGCTTCACAAGTGATGGATCGGCCCGACGTTCTCCGCGCGGCGGCCATCTTCGCCTTCGTGCTCGCGCTCGTCCCCGCGCTGCCGCACCTGACGTTCGCGGCGGCCGGCGTGGCGCTCGTGTTTGCGTCGCAGGCCGGCGTACGGCGTCACAAGACGCGCGCGGCGGCCACGGCGGCGGCGCGCGAGGCCGGCCGCCGCGCCGCGATCCGGCGTCCCGAGATGGCGCTCGGTCTCGTCGGCGTCGACGCCCTCGCGATCGATTTCGGTCTCGATCTCGGCTCGCTGCTGGTCGCCCCGCTCGACGGCGCCCTCTTGGATCGAATCGGCGAAGTCCGCCGGGCGATCGCCGCCGACATCGGCATCGTGATGCCGGGCGTTCGTCTGCGTGACGACTTCTCGCGCGAGGGCGGTACGTACGCGATCCGCGTTCGCGACGTCGTCGCCGGTACCGGAGCCCTGCGGCTCGAGCGCGTGCTCGCCGTCGCCGACGAAGCGATTCTCGAGACCCTCGGCGGCGAGCGCGTACGCGAGCCCGTCTACGGCATGGCGGCGGTTTGGCTCGCGCCGGGGGAACGCGAGCGCGCGACCGCGGCGGGGGCGCTGGTCTTCGATCCGATCTCCGTGATCGGCTCGCATCTCGCCGAGGTGGTCCGCACGAATGCGGCGGCGTTGCTCGGCCGTCAGGAGCTCCACACGCTCGTCGAGCACTTGCGCGCCTCGGTGCCGTCGCTCGTCAAGGAGCTCGGCACGGACGCGCTGCCCTTCGCGACCGTGCATCGCGTCTTCGAAGCGTTGCTCGCCGAAGGGGTTTGGCCGCGCGATGCGATCGCGACCTTGGAGGCGCTCGTCGACGCCTCCGCGACCACGCGCGACCCGCGCGAGCTCACCGAAGCCGTGCGCCGCCGCATCGTCCCGCCGCAGTTGCGCCGGCGCGGTTCGAACGTTCTCGAGCCGCTGATCATCGAGCCCGGGTTCGAGCGCGACCTGACCGCCTGGCTTGCCGACGGGTCGTTCGCGCCGCAGCCGGAAATCGCCGCCGCGGTCCGGGGCATGGTCGGCGCCTATCTCACCCGCGTGCCGCGCGAACGGGCCGCGCTTTTGTGCGGCGCCGCGCTACGGGCGCCGCTGGCCGATTTTCTTGCCCGGTTCGGCTTGCGCCTCGACGTGCTGGCCTACGGCGAGCTACCTGCCGAACTCGACGTTCGTCCGGCGCTCGTGCTCGAACGTCCGGCGGCGAGCGAGGCGCTCGCGGGCTGAGCCACGCAGGCCGCGCAACGCCCGACGATCGTCAGCGAAAAATCGACTTCCGAGAACCCTTCGTTCGCCGCGATCGTGTGGGCGATGTCGGCAAGCTCGCCTGCGTGAACGTTGGTGAGCGAGCGGCACGTCGAGCAGAGCATGTGATGGTGCTTCTCGAGCGTCGCCTCGTAGCGCGCCGCGATTCCGCCGAAGGAAAAGATCTGAACCAGTCCGATTTCCCGCAGGATGTCCAGCGTCCGGTAGATCGTTCCGAGGCTCACGCCGGGCAAGTCCGCGCGGACGCGCTCGAGGATCGTCTCGGCCGTGAGGTGCGTCCCATCGCCGAGCGCGCGAAGCACGGCGGCGCGCTGCTTGGTCAAGCGGTAGCGCGATTGCAATAGGCCGGCGTCGACAGTCTTGACATCCAACATAGAGGATGGCCTCCTCGCGTTGCCTCGCTCGATTCCGCCATCGAGGCACCGCGGTACGGTTTGACGGGCTTGTGCGACCCTGCTACAATACGCGGGTTCTCCCCTCCCTTGGGGTCTTTCCGTATCTATGTGGCTTCGATTCAAACCCTGGGTGACGGGAGTCTTTATCGCCGGGATTGTGGCACTCTGCCTCTACCTGGTACTCCCGATCCAGAACAAGATCAAACTCGGCCTGGACCTGCAAGGCGGCGTCCGGGTTCTCTTGCAGTTGAACCCGAGTCCCGAAGTTCCGAAAATAACGCGGCAAATTCAGGACCAAGTCGTCCAGGTCATCGACGCGCGGATCAACGGTCTCGGCGTTTCGGAACCGCAAATTACGACGGTCGGTACGGATCGGATCCTCGTCGAACTTCCCAACGTGAAAAACCCCGACGAAGACGTGCGGGCGCTCAAAGAAGTTGCGAAACTCGACTTCAAGATCATTCCGCCCGCCGTCGATCAGCGCGCGAACGCCGATAAAAAGTACGCGAACGACCCGAACGGCGCGTACAAAGATTCCGGTCCGATCGTGTATTCGGGCGCCGACCTCAAGAGCGCGGCATCCGCCCCGAGTCAAACCGGCGGCAACTGGCAAATCGAATTCGAAACGAAAGATCCAAAGAAATTCGGGGCGCTGACGCAGGCCAATCTCGGCAAACTCCTCGGTTTTTTCCTCGATAAGAAGTACGTCTCGGCTGCGACGATTCAAGGCGTGATCACGGATCAGGGCCAGATCACCGGCAGTTTCACCGAAGACGATACGATCCGCATCGCGAACGACCTCAATGCCGGTGCCCTGCCCGTTTCCGTGCAGGTCATCGAGAACGACACCGTCGGCCCGATTCTCGGCAAGCTCGATCTCGAGAAGTCGCTGTACGCGTCGATTGCGGGTCTCGGTTTGGTTCTGTTGTTCATGCTGGTCGTGTACCGTTTGCCGGGATTTCTCGCCGACATCGCGCTCGTGGTCTACGTGCTGATGCTCCTCGGCCTGCTCGCCGGCGTTCATGCCGTCTTGACGTTGCCCGGCATCGCGGGGTTCGTGCTTTCCGTCGGCATGGCGGTCGATGCCAACGTTTTGATCTTCGAACGTCTCAAGGAAGAAATCTGGGCGGGCAAGTCGCTCCGCGCCGCGGTGCAGATCGGCTTCCGGCGCGCGTTCACGGCCGTGTTCGACAGCCACTTCACGACGATCGTGGGCGCGGGCGTGCTGTTCATGCTCGGCACCGGGACCGTTAAAGGCTTCGCCTACACGCTCTTTTGGGGAACCGCCTTCTCGCTCTTCACCGCCACCTTCGTGACGCGCTTTTTGATGGATCTCGTCGTGAACAACGATCTCGTCGAAAATCCGAAAGTCTACGGGGCGTAGGCGATGTTCTTTCGCCGTCTCAATTGGAACGTCGTCGGGTGGTTCCGGACCGTATCGCTGATCTCGTACGCGATCATTTTCCTCGGCGTGCTCGCGCTCGGCTATCATAGCTTCACCGCCCCCGGCGGCGGCTTCCAACCCTCACACGCCTTGCGGCTCGGGCTCTCGTTTACGGGCGGCACCGACGTTACGGTCAAGTTCAAAGCGCCCGCGACCGTTGCCCAAATCCAGCACGCGCTCGCGCCCGTCGGCGTCAGCGACGCCCGCATCAACACGGTCGGTAAGGCCGGCGACGCGGAGCCGAACGAGCGCTACACGATCGAAACGCAGACCGACTTCGGCGACGATACGCCGAAGTTGTGGACCGCGCTCAACACGCTCGCACCGGTCGACCGCACGCAATCGTCGATCGAAGCCGTCGGACCGTCGCTCGGCAAAGAGTATCTGATCAAGGCGCTCGAGGCGCTCGTGATCGCAATCGCCATCCAGTTCCTCTACATCGCCTTTCGCTTCGGTTGGAATTACATTTTCGGCCTGGTCGTCGTGATCGCGCTCGTGCGCGATGCCGCGATGATGATCGGCATCTACGCGATCGCCGACAAGCGCGCCGACGACGCTTTCCTCGCCGCCGTGCTGACGGTTATCGGCTATTCCGTCATGGACACGATCGTGATCCTCGACCGGATCCGCGAGAACGTGAACGTCATGCGCAACGAGCCGTACGACAAGATCGTGAACACGTCGATCCTCCAGACGATGACGCGCTCGTTCAACACGCTGGCGACGGTCGCCATCACGCTCGTCGCGCTGCTCGCCTTCGGCGGCGCGAGTTTGCAGAATTTCGCGTTCGCGCTGCTCGTCGGCGTCTGTTCGGGTGGCTACCATTCGATCTTCTTCTCCGCGCCGCTCGTAGCGGTGTTGCGCGAGCGCCAGCTCAAGTCCGCCGCCGGCCGCCGCCAGATCGCCCGCGAGGCCGCCGCCGAGCGGCCGCGCACGGTCGCCGAGGCGCGCGCCCAGGCGATTCGCGGCGTGTCGCGCGAAGAGATCTTGCAAGCGCGCCGGGAACGCCGTAAGAAGTCCGGTTCGAACCGCCCGGGTGCCTCCGGTCCCGCGCGCTACAAGCGGAAGCGGAGCGAACCGCCGCCCGGCTCGAGCACGGCGCTCGGCGGCGATCCGCATGGCGACGGGAGCCTCGTGTACGAAGACGATGACGAGTTCGAAGCCGGCCATCACGAAGCGGACGGACACGAGTACGAACACGAACGCGCCTCGGGGCTCGACGAGTACGGGCGCGAACTCGACCCGCTCGACGCGCAGAATGCCGGCGTTCACGATAGCGATCTCGCGCTCGGGCACGAAGAAATCAACTTGAATTTCGACGATGCCGACGAACCCAAGCCGGCCGAACTCCCCGCAGCCGCCAAGCACGACTAAGCCGCCCCGGCTCCCGCCGCCGACCGCCTCCGAAGCCGCCTTCGAACGGCTTCTGGCCCGGTTCGACGAGCTCGAAAGCGAAACGGTGGGCGCGGGCGCGGTGACCGGCGAGGCCGGCGTGTCAGTCGAACCTACGGCGCATCTAGCAGAGGCGCTGCCGCAAACGGTGCCGCGCGAGTCCGGATCGGCTACGAGCGGCGGACCCGACTCCCTTGACGACGCGGCTTTTCTGGCCGAACTGTTCGCCAAGAAGCACGAGTACCTCGTTCGGGACCGTTTCGCGACGATCGGTGAAGCCGACGATTTTTACACGAAGATCGTCGGCATTAGCTTCGAGGGCCGGCAAGATTTGATCGCCGGCCTTGCGCCCGGCGATCCGCTCGCCCTCGTCCGCGAGCCTGAAAATCCGCACGATTCAAACGCGATCGCAGTGCGATACGGCCGTTTACATCTCGGCTACGTGCGCCGCGAAATAGCTTCCCGGCTGGCACCCAATTTCGACGCGGGAGATCGCTACGGCGCTTCCGTCGGCAGCATTACCGGCGGCGGCGAGCGCAACGTCGGGGTGAACATCCGGGTGCGCCGGGAACGCGCGCGGGTCGCGATAGCGCGAACGGCGCACGGGCGCGCAGACGCGGAACGCGCCGCGAACGGTGGCGCCGTCCACGTCGCTGACCGCGACGCCGTCCGCGTCGCGCTGATCGGCGAACGTCCGCTGCGCGACGCCCAACACGCGATTCTCGGCAAACTCGAAGCGGGCCGTAACACGCTCGCCGTGCTCGGCACGGGTCGGGGCAAATCGCTGTGCTTCCAATTGCCTGCCGCCGAACGGGCGCTCGCACAGGGCCAGAAGACATTGGTTTTTTATCCGCTGCGCGCCCTCACGAACGACCAGTACGAAGCGATGACGCGGCGCCTCGCCGGCTTCGGGCTGCGCGTGCTTCGCGCGAACGGAGCGATCGACGGCGCGGAGCGCGCGCTTCTCGAATCCGCGCTCGAGGACGGATCGTGGGACGTGATCCTCTCCACGCCCGAGTTTGCGACCTATCATCGGGACGCGTTCTTGCGAACGTGCAACCGGCCGCAACTCGTCGTCGTCGACGAAGCCCACCACATCTTCGATTCGCGCCATCGCGAGGCATACGGTTCGCTTGGGACGCTCGTACGGGAACTCGGGCGGCCGCAGATACTCGCGCTGACCGCAACCGCGAACGCCGAAGCCTTCGCGGCAATTCGTTCCGCGCTCGCCATCGACGCTTGGGTCATCGATCCGACCGTTCGCGAAAATCTCAGCGTGATCGACGCGCGCGGGACGGGCGACAAAAATGCCTACCTCGCGCGCGAGCTCGGGCACGAAGGTAAAGCCATCGTCTATTGCAATTCGCGAGCCGAAGTTGCAAAACTGGCCGAGCGCTTGCGCAGGCGCTTCGGCGAAACGGTCGCGTTCTATCATGCGGGCGTACCGGCGCCCGAGCGCCTGCGCGTCGAGGATCTCTTTCGGCGCGGCGTCGTGCGCACGATGGTCGCCACCTCGGCCTTCGGCGAAGGCATCGATCTGCCCGACGTGCGGGACGTCGTGCTCTACCATTTGAATTTCAATTTCACCGAATTCAACCAAATGGCGGGCCGAGCCGGCCGCGACGGCGAGCCGGCCCGAATCCATTTGCTCTACGGCGACACCGACCGGCGGATCAACGACTACATCATCGCCAAGAGCGCGCCGTCGCTCCCCATGCTACGCGAGATTTATCGCGGCCTCCGCGGTCTGCGCAGCTCCGAAAGCTCCGGCGAGGTGCGCTCCAGTTACGAAGACATCGCGCGAACGCTCGACCTCGAGATGACCGACGGTTCGACGATCGGAGCCGCGGTCCGAATCTTCGAAGAAGCCGGCCTCATCGAAACCGGCATCGACGACGAGGGCCGCTTCCTGCGCTTCCGCGAGGTCGCCGCGAAGGTCGATCTCACGAAGACCGCCCGCTACGCCGAGGGACTCGCCGACCGCGAAGCCTTCGACCGATTCTGTGGCCTCGCACTCGGAGCCGACGCGCCGACGCTCGAACAAATCATCAACCGTCCGATCTATCCCGACGGGGTCGCACTCGAAGCGTAATCGCTGCCGCCGGGGTCCGCAGCTTCCCGGAGCCGAAGAGCGACAACGAAACGAACGACGCCGATCTTTTGAGAAGTGCAAGATGGAACACCTCGCTCTTCACGGGTTCATTTGTCGGCATCGCTACGCGATCGTGTCGAGCGTTTCGGATGCCGGCACGCCGCAGTCCGCGCTCGTCGGCATCGCGGTGACGAGCGAGCTCGAGATCGTCTTCGACACGCTACGCGCGACGCGCAAGTACCGGAATCTCATCGCGCGGCCGGCCTGCTCTGTAGTCCTAGGATCGGGAGAGCAGACGCTTCAATTCGAGGGCATCGCCTGCGAGCCTCGGGGCGACGAGCTGCTTCGCTATCGCGAGGTCTATTTCAGCGCCTGGCCCGACGGGCGTGAGCGGCTGGATTGGCCCGACCTCACGCATCTGGTCATCACGCCGAGATGGATTCGGTACAGCGACTACGATCTGAGCCCGCCGAGCATCTGTGAGATACGGTTTTAGTTGAGCCGAGCACGTCCGCCGTCTAAACGGGGCGGCGGCACGATGCTAGCTCCGGCGAAGCCGGCCTTTAGATGAACGACGTTCACCTAAGCAATTGCATGGGTGAGGTCGTCGGCGCCCACGCCCTTGTAAAACGCATTATCGGTCTCCGAAACCTGGGGTGCCCACGCGTCGATTTGTTTCGGCGTGACCGGGAAGTGCACGGTCGGGCCGTAGGCGTCCGTATAGTCGGCATCGTTGAAGGGCTCGAAGTCTTCCGATTCCCGGTGAGCGAGGACCGTGTGCGCGATCGCGTCGCGGGCGCCGGCCGCCGCCGCGCGTACGCTCGGATCGAGACGGCCGTCTTGCGAAAACGTGTCGTAGAGGGCGATCGCAGGACGGTCGGCGCGCCACGGCAGCGACTTGCCTTCGGGGAAGCGGACCATGCCGTCGATGGCGCGCGCGTCTTCGCGAATGGCGGCGCGTTCGCTACGATGCGACGCCGCGCCGACGAGTGCCGTATCGAGCGCCGTGACGGAGTCGCGGACGGCCTTCATTTTCGCCGGGTCGAGGTCGATTACGTCGAACGCCGCCGCGGGGCCGAAACCTTCGCCCGGCGGACCGTAGGTCGCGTTCATCGTCGTTGCGACGATCGCTTTCGCCATGCGCACGGGGTCGTTCGCGTGTGCGGCAATGTCGTGCGCGACGCTCGTCGGGACGCCCGGTGCGAGCATCGTCTCGGGTGACGCGGCTAAGAATTTGACGCCCGCATCGGAGAGCGCCGAAGAAAACGCGACGGTCGCCATCAAGCACTGATTCGCGACCAGACCGTCGACTTTGCGGCCGGCGTCCTCCGGATGCGCCTTCGCATGCATCTTCACGCCGTCGGAAATCGCGCCTGCGATGTCGTCCGCCCGCATGATGCCCGTCTTCGAATGGTCGGATTCGAGGCCGCCGCCGTCGCCGCCGCCGTGGTCGACGAGATCGATCCACGTCGCCCCGGCGTTCGCCGTCTCGGCGTTGTCGAGGACGTGCGCGACGAACTTTGCGAGATCGCCGCGGGCCGACATGTCGTGCGGCCGCGAGATCGAGACGTTGCTCGCAAACGTACCGTCGGCGATCGCGTACGATTCCGTGCGCAGAACGTCCCTGGGCTCGAATCCGCGGCGCGCCGTCGTGTCCTCGACCGTGAATTCGATCGAGTGATCCTTGCGGCTCGTTTGCAGCGCCTGCGCGATCGTCAAAGACTGGACTTCATCGAGATTGTTGTCGCCGTCGCGATACAAGCCGAATTCAAGCGAACGCGATGCGCGCTCGGGAACGATGTTGGCGAACATGAGATGCCTCCGGACGATGTGGTGTCGGGATGCATAT
>Ga0116227_10008240_pt1 | contig 19794 bp, 16 predicted proteins | sample S1TSphgellanicum_FD_89693 | JGI IMG/M metagenome (GOLD analysis project Ga0116227, IMG submission 89693) | Host-associated microbial communities from peat moss isolated from Minnesota, USA - S1T2_Fb - Sphagnum magellanicum MG | ecosystem: Host-associated > Plants > Peat moss > Unclassified... | reverse complement strand
ATAAAAATCAGCATCCTGAGTTTCTGTCACTCTTCCAGAAGCAACAACATAATATAATCTGCTCAAAAAACTTAGGCCAAACCAATTATGCATAAAAATCAGCATCCTGAGTTTCTGTCACTCTTCCAGAAGCAACAACATAATATAATCTGCTCAAAAAACTTAGGCCAAACCAATTATGCATAAAAATCAGCATCCTGAGTTTCTGTGTCAACTCCTGAAGCAACAACAGTCATACGCAAGTCAGAATGTCAGGTGGCACTTCGTAGGTAGAAACTACATTACTTGAATAGAGTGGATAAACTGTGTCATGTGAATGATGGTGCTACGAGCCCCTTTGCACCAAACATGAACAATACCCTTTTGTACCTACCTCTGTGATAGCTACCGTGAACTCTTCAAAGGTCCATTGTATACTGGGGTTGTTGCATTGTTGCATACTTGGGTGCTGGGAACAGGCCTCTTGAACTCTGATTGGTCTGGCCCATCTGCATCTGTGCCAAAGTAGCGATCTCCAAAACCACCCATTCCCGGTACCACCCGGAATTCAGCATTCAATCCAGCATCAATCTCCGATGTCACAATCTTCAAAAGAGGGAAACGCTTGCACACAACATGGATTCCTTCCGGTGCCTGCAATATAAGTTTTTTTTGGCATTAATTAATTCACTTACCTTATCACCAACAATCTCATGGTAAAACAACGGTGAAACAGCTGCTGATCTTGTCTCATATAATCCTCTCACCTGAGAAAAGGGTTAGAAATTATGGAAACTCACAGAAATCAGGTTTAGAAAGATGATGTGTGACTCTGGAACTCCTTTTTGCATCAACAATGCAATGGCTTGTACAGCAGAGTTGCCTGCCAAATGGCAAGGAATGGGGCTCCATGCCCAAATCCCCGAGCTCTTTGTCAGCTCTCAAGCAGTGGTATGAAAACAAAGACTGCTTCAAAAAGCTTATGAGACCCTTCACAACAATTGGGGCTCATGAGGAAGCTATGGAGTGAATTTCATTAGTGTACACAAACATCTGCAATCAAACACATTCTGGAACAATCAAAAGACTCATAAAGGAAAAATCTGACCCAATCAGGTCTTGTTTTCAATTCTGTTGTTGTCTATGATCCACAAATCACATAGTGAAAATGAAGAAAAAGACAAAACCTGTTGCAAGAATTGGGTCCAGGAGCAAAACATGGCGATCAGCAATGTCACGTGGCAGCTTTTCATATACAAGCTGCAAAAATGCAAGAAAATTCCAAAACCCAATAAGACACCTTTGCACTTCATATAAAATCAAAGATCTCCTTTCTCTTCAATCCTACAAGTCACAATTAAAGGAAGCTCTGGAATGAATAAAAGGGGCTCCTATGGGCATCAAACAAAAACACCCAAAGTGTAGAGTTTGTTCATGTGTTCATGAGATGAAGAAAGAACCACAAAATCCAGAAGCCTTATGCACAGGACAAATCAAAGAGATCCTCTGGAAACATTTCAAAGAAATTGATGGATGCACCCACAACGTTAAACTACCTGTTTACCATTATCTCCCTCCCGGTGGATCAAAATCTTCCCAATCTTGATTCCTTTGCAGCATGCACGCAATGCATTTTCCATACTCTCACCACTGCATTAAAAAAGACAGACATGTGAATGCTGAAAAACTATGACTGAACAGTGACTCCAACAAAGGAGTTTTTGAGCTTCACATATAAATGCAATGGAAGGTAAGCTGAACTTCCACAATTACAAGATGGAATTAAATTTCAACTCCATGTTAAATCACTCACAAAAACAGCCACTTCCAAGTCAAAAATTGAGATGAGACCACCCACTGCACAACCAGAGACCAGATCAAGAGTTGGCAAGTTGAGATCTTACCTGCGAATTATGGAAACACCACATAGCTTTTTGCAAAAGTCCACACCAATGTATACAGAGCCTACCAAAACCCATAAACATGACAGTGAGTATTTTGACTATGAAACTTACTTGGTAGACACACTTTGTCATTGAGGTAAGCACTACATACCACCAAGCCAACTTCATAATCAGTCTGCTGGAAAAAACTAAATTAAATCAAAATTTCAAAAAAATCACCACTTCCAGAGTGAAAATGTGATAGTGGTACTGCACACCTGTGGGTGTGATAACCTGCTTCTCTGTAAATGGCAGATGCCCTAACCCATGCTCCACCACCTACGGTACAAATTCCCAACACTGAATCTCCTGGATGTGTAAATCTTTGCACACAATGGTTCCATACACACTGCAATGAAATAGATTGAAACCTCCTGAAGGAAGAAGCAATTAGTTGGCATCTTGGGAAGAGACTCTTGTTTATGCAAGCTTCAGTTATAGCATCAAAGTTTTTGTTTTGTGTGTAATGGCATATTCTCAACAGAGGTCTCAGATGTAGTAGAGAGAAGAATAATACACACCACATTAGTCACAGAAAAAAGAAACATAAAATAAAAACACACACTGCATTAAGCACAGAAATAGGTGCAGGAAAACACAGTCCACTTACCAGTCGTATAAGGCGGTCTGCATAGAACACAAAGTCATGCTTTGTTGTCTCCTGATCACGTATTAGAGTGTGCATCCCCCGAATCTATGAGGAATTAAATAGAAATGTTAAGCACACTAGCTACCTCTAACAGAAAAAATATTGTCCCAATTAGGAATCCCATTTCAACCACTGATATAGTCCACCATAGATTTTCTTCAAAAAAACGATAGATTCTCACTCAAGGCTCAGAACTAGGAATTTACATGATGTCAAATATGGCACATTGCATCAATACTGCTTTGGACATCAAGTACATCAAGTACCTGGAATGTGGACTGGATCACATACACATTCGGGTATATTTTGCGGAGATCATGCTGGCCAAGCTTAGTACGGATGTGTTGCACAATGAGATCAATGGCCACATGGTTGTCTCCTCCCCGAGGGATTATAACATCCGCATACTTCTTGGATGGCAACACAAAATCATCGAAAGCCGGTTTCACGAACTTGGCATACTGCAACATTGAAGTATGAGGATAATGCAATCCTGGTGTGAATAACACAACAATGGAACAATTTGGCTATGGACTTTAAAAAACTGAGAATGAGCATCTATCTTCATGGTGACAACCAAAGTCATATCCAATCACTTTTAAAGGTTAGAATTTTTCTGTGAGAGCAAAATGATCACAAGGAAGAGGATTGCAACAACACCCATTTGGTGCTACAAAGAGAGAAGAGTGCAGCTTTTATCTTGCCTGCTCAATAACTCCATTCACATCTCGACCTCTCTCCATTGTGTCCCTTCTTATCCTTCTTGCAAGCCTGACATCAGCGTCTGCACCCATAAGACAAAAACGGCCAGAGTTATTCGAGCTATGTCAAGATATGACAATAATGTCCGGAAATTGAAAAAAGAGATTTGAAGACCATATTGTAATCATAGAAAACACATCCGCATGAAATGGGTCATTCATTTCTATGTCAGCTGATTATTGCTCCAAAAGCAGAGCTTTGAAGATCTTTGTGGCATAACCCAAACCTGTAGATATGCAAATCCAAAAAGAATTGAAGGATTGGTAAATTTCACAAATATGTATGTGGAGAAGAAGCACATCAAATGCTGAACCTGTATCTACAAAGATCTTCATGTTCATGAGGTCACGAACTCGTGAATCATGGAACACAAGTATACCCTCCATGATAATCACATCCGCTGCATTCACCTGCAAAAATGTGCCCATAAAAACTGTCACTTTTCAACCATAGTCGATTGCCCTCTGAAATGAGGTTTACCATTCTCTCTCTCACAGATTTGTAGTGAAGGCAAAAAGTTTGTTCAATAATCAAAAGTTTCAGCTTCATGTTGGAGAAGTTGATGAGAAGTGGATGTAAAAATGAGACTGACCTTGCGGAATGTTTCTGATGATCGTCTATGCCGCTTGAAGTCATATACAGGAATCTGGACAGGCTGACAATGGAGCATATTTTCCAAGCAGCTCAAGAGCTCCTCAGTGTCAAATGCATCTGCAGGTAACATGAACACCCAACTTCTTATCATCATCTTTTCACAAATGCAGAGGCATATCACTCAACCCGTGTCACTCTCAAATGCAAACTGCCAGACCCACAGAATCTCCTCTCCTTTTGATTCAAGCCAACACACTGAGGACAAAGTGTTAATGTTTGGGAGCTATGACCACCCAAAGGGTTGACTGACTTACAGGAAGAAATTTTTAACCCTATCTGGAAAAGGTTTTCCATTCCTAGGAGAAGAAGAAGAAGAAGAACATGGTTGCAAATGCAACAGAGCCAGTCCAAGATGTTACTATACGTACTGTTAACAGCCAGGGAATGACATACCTGGATGATCAAAGTTGTATTCTCCCACATTTTCCAACTCCTCCAGTGTCAATCCCCGGTAAAAGGAGTCCTATCACAACCAACTAGGAATCAACAGGTATGAATTGGCATGGACCCATGTGCACACCAATCATCACAGACTTTTGACAATCTACATAACAAAAAAATAGTGGTGTCTGTCTATCTGTCTGTCTGAAGACTTCATACCTACCTACAAACCTACACTTTCCCTCTATATACCTACCTACCTATAAACCTAACCCTTCTCTCTTACAGACCTACTAAGTCCCTCCCAACCTTGGCAAAGAGAAACTGAAATGGGCGGGACAGATACCTGTCCCTGGCTTAGCTTTATATAAACAAAAATTATGCAATGCCTAAGTTTTGAGCTACAATTGTCCATGATTTGCAAGAGTATGACAGGAGTTTCCTACTGAACGTGACCTGTTCTTGGATAAAGGACTACAAAGTGTAGTGTAAACCTGGTTGACAAGGATAACCCGATGATCATGGAGCTGTTGAATGATCATATCACACACTGTGGTCTTGCCCGAGGCTGTTCCACCAGCTACACCTGAACACACAAAATTTATTTATCAACACCACACATGTGTAAGAACCACCACCTGGTCACAACACTGCTACTACCTGCACTTTGCATGTCCCTTTGCCAAATTCAAACCAGCTTACCAATCACAAATGGTTGCTTGGCGGATCCTTTGAATGCAGAAACTGCTGATTTGCTGTCATCATCTACATTAAACAAACCCGAAAAATGGGTACTCCCAGTGGCATCCATGGACTCCTTCAGATCCACCTTCAGCATGTTGTTGACTTGAGCATCTGCCCCACCACCCCCCAACTGACCCATATTGTTTGAATCAACTTTTCAGCAAAAACCTTGTGCACAATCTCTAGAAAAAAATAAAATTGCACTTCATAGCATCGGTACATTTCCATCATTGTCTTCATTACAACACTGTGAACAATGACAAATACTATTTCAGATTATCAATTTTTGAAGCCATAAATAAAATTCCTTTTGTTAGAGATTTATGATACGAACAGGCAATCAATGTTGACCTCGCCAATCAAAACAAGAATGCATTGGGTGACTCTGGTGCACAAGACGGTTTCTTGTTGTGGCCATCCATCCACCTTCTCTTGTCACATGCACATTTGGTTGGCCTTCCACTACTAGGCCAGCTTCAGTACTTACTAGCCTGCCCTTGCCAACTCTTGTCATATCATGGCCTCTGGTGCTATGTATTGAATACCATATCCAGTATCAGTGTTTTTTTAAGAGCACACACCACCTTCCTTGCACCAACAATGTCATACATTCTTTTTCTCATATTTCTACACTCACTTTTAATGCAGCTGCACCCAGACCCACAAAACAATCAAAACAACACATTGCCCTCTTAGGGTTATGCTATTATCATCACAGCATGTATCTGTACTTAGTTTCAATATTCAGAACGCTTGTAGATGCTTGTGTATTATCTCCAGTGAAGATGTTCAGTAAATCACAGCTTCTTGACTTTTTTTGTGAGGGTGAGTGAGCAAAAAGATATCCATGAGTTAGGGTTTTTCCAGAAATCTGTCAGTTTACCAATTTCCTCTCACAAAATCATACACATACACTACCACCCGTCAGTCCTCTTCCACTCAACCAACAACCCAAATCTGGTCATAAAACTAGGACACCAATCAATCAATCAATCGAGCCATCCCCTTTCAATGCCATCATCCATCATCAGGTTACAACACCACATGGCACCACATGCCAACACATGACTCTTTCAGTTTCAAGGGGCATAGCTCTCTGCAACCTACATTTTGCTTCAGGTACTTTTTAGTATGTGGGGGTTGGTGGTGGTAGTTTTATTATCCAAATAGTTTCCACAAGATGCCCATTTGAGTTGTATCATTGGTACAATTTTCTTCATCACCATTTTTCCTCCTAATGCAACTGCAACAACATCTTCTTCAAACACAGATCCCATAATGGAAATCACCTTCAATCAAAACCAAGAAGAAGAAGAAGAAGAACTACTACTACTACTACTACTACTACTTTTGCAAAATGCATGCGAGCAAGCAAACCCTTCAAAACCTTGAAAATGATTGAAGACCCATTTTTTGAATTGGGAAATCCTTGGAAACCCATGTAGAAACACATCTAAAAATTTGCTCCCAGAAACTTCTTCACACATCTGAAATTTTTGCATCCAGAAACTTCTTCAAACCATCCGAAGTTTTCATCCAGAAAAAAATCAGAAATCTCCCAAATCAAAACAGAAATGGAGCGTAGTTTATCAGAGTTTGAAGTGGGGGGTGCGTGGATGGGTACGTGGGTGGGTTGGTGCTCAGGAAAGACAAGACAAGACAAGACAAGACAAGACTCAAGACAAGAAGGACTTACTTTTATTTGTTCCCCAACATTTTTTCTGGCCAAAAAAGAGCACCACCCACAAACAAAAATCCGCTTTGAGTTGAGGGATCTGAAGCCGGCGTTGCGAAGTCAAGCAAACCAATTTCTCAAATCAAATCTCTCAGGCACTCTCTCTCTCGCTCATCAAGGAGAGGAGACGCTTCCACCGCCTGCCTAGTACCTACACAACCTTTTGGATGTATGGGTCGCTCACATTTCACAACCAAACCTTTTTCCCTTCACAAAATCTGCTCCAAATCTGTTTTCTCTCTCTCTCTCTCTCACACACACACAAAATTCATCGTCTTTTCTACAAAATTCCAGCACCAAATTCAACTGGAAACCACAATCTTGATGAAGAAGAAGAAGAAGGGATTGAACCATAGACTGTGGGGATGGGGGAAATAAGAGGAATAAATTAACCCTTTTTTTCTATTGGTCATAATGTTTTACATCCATTTTAAAGTGGATGAAAATGTTGGTGGGTGGATGGGGGTTTGCCGGGGTCAGGGCTTACTTAAAGTGCATTCACACTTGGTGTTAGGGACTCTAGTGTTGAGTCCCTTATCACCATACTAGTCATTTAAGACTTAAAACTTGCTTAATTATCAATAAGATTTTATGTTAACCTAACATTCACTTAACATTAAGCTATAGCCCATTTAACATTGGGTGCCACCTAGGATGTCACCTAGCTTTAGGTTTAACATTGATTTAACATCAAGTGTGAATGCACCATTATTAGGTTAGATTTAGAACCTTGTGGAATGGGTACCTAGTACCTACCTATATGATGTGGTAATGTTATTTTCTTTCTTGTGAGTTTTGAGTGGTGGAGTTTGTGACATTTTTAAATCAATGTTTTTTTTAGGGACTCTTTAAATGTAGCTAAAGTGGCAATCATCCATAGGAAGATGTAGAAAAAAATGATGACCATCTTTACAAAGATTTAGTCAAATTGAAGCTCTAAACCTAATATGGAGTATAAATCTTTAATCAATTTTAGACTACATATATGGCTACACATTTAAAACTAAATATAGAAATTTTGACAAGTAAAACCCTCCAAAATCATTTCATTTTGAATTTTTTTTTGGGTCAAAATTTGTGATGTTTTATAGCCTAAAATAGAATATCAATTTTGATTGTAATAATTTTAGATTTGATGAATTCAATGTGTGTTTATGTGTAATGAGTGTTTTTTTTTTTAAAATTTCATTGAAATAATAATGTTTAGGATTGTAAAGATTGATTGTTTATATGTAATGAACATTTTGAAATGACATCATATTGATTTTTAAAGTTATTTTTCATTGTAATTCTAATGAGCATGATTCATTGGACTTGGATTTAGTAGGGCAACTTTAAGTTTCATAAGTCATAAATTGTCATTTGGACAATTTCAAACCATAATCTATTTAGCCCATCCCTAGGTAAAGAGACATGGAAATCTGTCCTTTTGGATTTGTGACTTCATTTTAAACAAGAACTTCAACTGCATATTCATGAACAAATTTTCAATACCTTTTTCCCTCAATTTGCACCCCATTTTTTTTCAATTTGAATTTGAATTCAATTGAAATTTAATCCAATTGTTAAATTTAAATTGATTGAATTTGAAATTCAATTTTATTAAGATTCAATTGAATTCATACTCCATTCAATGTATTTGAATTCAATTCAATTCAAGTTGCATGCAAATGTCATTCAATATTTTCATTCAAATGGAACTTAATTGTCACAAAATCAATTTTTTTTCTTAAATTTATTATTTGATTGTCATTGGTAGTGCGTACCAACACAAAACCCAAATATGATTTTGTTTAGGGTTGTTGAGATTAATGTCTATTTATGTGTAATAAGCATTTTGGAATAACATCAAATCAATACTTGGGTTATGTGCTATTATTTGAAATGTTTCCAATTGTTGACATCAATGCATATACGCATAAATGCATTTTGGAATAACAACACATTCACTTCCTTTGGGATACAAATGTTAAGTTTGTGTTATTTAAACTTAGAATAGGAGTTTCAAGTTTTCCTTATCATGGTTAAGGTTGTTGAAATGATGCATGTTCATGTGTAATGGACATTTTGGAGTAACATAATATCACTTCTTTTCGCATATAAATAACTATTTTTGAATTTACTTTTGAATATCAAGTAGAACCTTGAATTTCCATTTCATGTTTAGGGTGGTTGAAGTGATGTTTAATAGAGTTTTAAAAAGATGCTTCCTATCACATAACAATTATTTTATTAAGAAAGTTTTTGCAATTTGGTTTGTGTTTAAGGGATGTGTGTTTGTGATTTCAATGCCTAGAATGAGAATATTAAGGTGATGCTTTACATTCCAATAGCCTCAATACACACAAATAATCAATAACACAATTTCAAAATCATTTGAACTATGGAGAAAAGTGGGACCAAAGTGAAAGCTTGAGCCCTTTTATCTATGTGAAAATAAGTTTTTCCTTTCCACTAGAAATTTCCATTATGCAACAACCACCTTAATTTATGTTAACATAAAATCTAATATTGATCATATTCGTTTAGAAGTTTCTACAAGCTTGTTGAAAAACTCATGCTACTTATAATAAATAATAGACTTTTGAAGACCTACTTTGGGTATATTCCATTACCTTGCCTAAGTATCAATACTTTAAAAGTACATGAAGCATTTAGTTCTCAAACATAGATACATAAAGGGTGTTCATTCGACACGTGCATTTGACATCTCATGCACTCATGTTGAAATAACATGGAAAAAAATCCATGTTGAATGAACAATTTGAACATTAGACATTCACATGTGCAAATGACATAAGCATGTTCAATTAGCTTGCACATGTTGATTCACAATTTTTTCATTCAACATTCACATTTACAAATCAACATAAGCATGTTGCATAAGTTTCCAAATGTTGAATGGACATTATTATCATTTTTGGCATTGAGATGTCAAATGAATATGGAAGTAAAATACATGTTGAATGAACAAATTAATGTTCATATGTTGACATATGCATGTCAAATTTAAATTTGTGTCGAATAAATGAATGAGCATGCTCATTTGAAATACACATGTGTTGTTGGCATGGAACAATGGTCGATGTGAATTATAGGATTGGTGTAATTTAATTTTAAACCTTAAACTTACTTTTTGAAGGTTAAACTTCAAATCACTAAAACCCTAAATCATCAAACTTTAACTTTAAACCCCTAAAACCTTAACCCTCTAGACCCCTTAAACTCCAAATCCAAGCAACAACAAAACTTCAAATTCAAAATAATTAGCCCCTAAACCTTAAAAGAAATCATAAAATCTTAATTTCAAAAATTAAATTAAATTAAATTAAATTAAATCCTCAACCCCTTAAACCACTCTTAACAATATTTCTTAAATATACCTTAACCATTGGGCCCAACGTTAGATCCTGAGAACTTTAAATTATTGGGATAACCATGTTAAATACCTTGACTCTTTTTTAGGTTAATTGGGTCATGCATTCCCATGTTAGTTAAATCATACATTTGGGGTATAAAAATGGATGTATTTAGTAGGTGCATATGTATATTCCAAACAATAGAAAAAATTGTGAATTTTTGTCACTTGGCAACAAAAATATTTGGAAAAAATTGGAAATTGTTGTTTTCATAATTTACATTTGAGGGAAAAATGTTAAAGATTTTGAAAATTTTGCCAAGCTTTTGAAACCGTAAAACTGATAAAAAAAAAATCTTAATTCCAAACCACATACGAAGTGTAGAAGTTCTCAAGGTTTGCTTACCTATGTTGACAATTCTAATGTCACAAAAGTCTGAAATATGGATTGAGTTGATCTTATTGGAGAATGTAAAGAAAAATAATGCAACCATAGGTGTATCATTTTGTATGCATTGAACAAAATTCAAAGCATTATGCCTAATAGTTAAATAAATCATCTATTATCATCGAATCTAAAAATTAACAAACTAAGTTATAGTAAGGTAAAAAGACTATACATCCTTGGTAAGGAGACAACCACAATTAGAAAGACCCAAAAATGCACTTGACATTACTTTTTTATTTGGCAAAAGGGACTTAAAATTCACACAACATATTTTGTAACCTAAATGTATTTTTATCACCTACACCAAACTAATTCTAATGAATATTATAAATTATTCCACCCTAAGTTATGTTTGTACCTAATATTATTACCTAGGTATGTTAGGAAGTTATAAGGTAGGTTCAAGGACATAATAATTTATAATAACTTATTATAAAAATAGCCTACGATGGAATTATCTATAATATTCATTATAATATTATAAGTTATAAGGTTTAAGTATTTTTTAACTAATAATATTAAACCACAAAAGAAGTGAACGAGGTATGACATCATATTCAACAAGTTAAGCAAATGCTATAATATTATTTTTTAGTAGATTTGGTTATGGGATATGAGACTTGGCAAGGATTCTTGACTTGTAGACATCAACTCCAAAAATAGGTAGCCACTTTAAAAAATAAAAAAAATGCTACTTCTTTTTTTTTACCCCTACAAGGGGCCAAAAGGAGCCCAACTCCCAACCAAAATATTTTCTTGGCATTTGTGACTCACAAATGTCTATTTTTGATAGGCTTAGAACCAAACTTCTAATGCCCCCAAACAAAATCCAAACACTATGCTAACTTATTTATTTACTTTTTTGTCTTCAATGCTTTTAAGATATAATGATTCCAAAACTTAGAACTGAATTTTTTTTCCTTTCTAATTTTGAGCTTTAGAAACTTTTACAATTTTTATCAAAAAACTTAGCAAAATTTTCGAATTTAAGCTTTAAGATTTTTAAATTCCAAAAAAAATTCAATTTTTTTTAGCAATAATGCAAAAATTCGCCCAAAAAAGGGGAAAAAAAAGAAAGCATACTCCTAAATCCTAGACAAAAAGATTTCCTACATTAGCTTTGAAATCCTCAAGCAAAGACAAGAAAAAAAAAATCTTTTAATTATCCACATGGGTGCATTGGATGATGGATAAGATGCATATTGGAGAAAATGATAATAGTTAAAACTTAGGAACAATGGTTTTTGTTTTTTTCAATTTTGTAGATTTTGAAACCTTTGGCAATTTTTCCATTTTTTGGGGGCATTGTTTCTTGAATTTACATTTAAAAAACGAAAATTTCCAATTTCTCCAATCCCTTTAACCATAATGCAAAAATGCCTAGGAACAATGAATGTTTTTTTAGGGCATAAACATTGGAAAAACAATTGCAAAATTTTGAGAACACAAAATCAAAAAACAAAAAACTCTTTATTAAGGAGTGTAAATTTAACCAAATCTCATTAAAGCCAAATATGAAGCATGCAATTTTGATCATTCATTTATATTTCTTGTTGTTAATTGGAATCAAAGTATAGAAATTTGGCACTTTTTCCTATATGTTTTTCTCACTTATGGAAATTGACACTCCCCAAAATAATTTCATTTTAGATTTTTTTCATTAACAAAAAATCACCATTAAAGAAGGTTTGATTTAGGGGGTTTGAATTAGTGTTGTGTGAAAACATGGTTTGGAGGGTTATAATTATTGGTCCTAGTTTTGGTTTGTAACCAAACCTATCTAGTTATGGGATATGAGACCTGGTTAGGAAACTGAATCAAGGATTTTGTGAAGTTTGTTGGAGATTTTGTTTTTGTTCTTTAAATGTTTGTTTGGCAAATTTTTCAAAGTTTCTTTCTCAAAGACTCTTGTGCAAATTGTAGTTCACTATGGATTTCTTTGTTTCTTCTTCTTTGCGATGTTTTTGGCTATTTATCCATGTTTTTCATGGCTATTTGCGATGAACAAAAAGATATTCCTTGTAGAGACAAAAAAGAAGAAATTAAAAAAAATGCATAGCACAACGATTATGATGAGTACACAAGAGCACAAGAATCATGGGTTTGTTGTTTCTTCCTTTCAATATTGTTACAAGTAACAAACATAGAAAGGCTTGACTATAAATGACATTTTTTCATCATTTTGTGGTGCAAGTCTCATGTGACTGTGTAGAAACTCAATGTAACCATTGGCCAAGAGTAGCATTTACACACAACTTTGCTTCCACCATGTCCAAAAGTACTTCATACATGTCCTTTTTGGGGTTTCATGCCTTTCTTGAGGTAGTTGTAGTGATCGTGGAGAAAGGTATCGAGCCAACAACTTATCTGCAGAAAGTTGAATATAATGTTATATTTTCATTTGCTTGAACAGTCTATAACACTATCATTAGATATGAAAATGCAAAGTCCTTGTGTCATGCATCATAATGTGTATCAAAACATCATGGATGCTTTGTAATCTTCCCACAATAAATGGATTTTATGTTGGTCATCAAGAGCATGCATAGTCAATTGTTGTGTGCTCTCCTTGGTTCAACCTAATGATTTTCATGTTTATGTTTCCCTATCATGGTAAGGACAAGTTGAATAGTTATTGACTTGTTTTATGGGTTTTTTGAAACATGATCAAAAGGGAGAGTGGAATGAAAGGTGTTTAGTATTGCACACAAACTTGAATGTGGAAATGTTGTAATTGAAGAAGTGACAATTCATGCATTCAAAATAGGGCATGGATTTGACATACACTACTTAAAACCCAGTTTGCCCTTCATCATTGGTGGAAATAATATCCCCATGATTACAACTGCAAGGCCAATTCTAATGATGTGTCATATTGACAAATTTCTTACATTTGATAGTTGCATTGGATGGGTTTTTATTGGGAGTTTTTGCATCGATTGTCATGACATTTTCTTTTGTTGCCTTGTGTGATATAGGGGATGTATTACTACACTACATCGTGGATGCCATTTTGGGCGCATTAGGCATTTTTGACATTGGAATGTTGTTTCAAAAATGATGATCCAAAGTGGTGTGGGGTAGTTTTTTGTGTGTTTGTCAAAGAGGTTGTGAATTTCTACTATCTTCATTTTATTTTTTAAATTCATTTTGAGACAATGTGGAGAAACTTTGCCAAAGGTCCCACATGTAGCATATAAATATGAAACAATTCATTTACAGAGATTACAATTTATGCAATGTTTTTTTTCATGTCTTTAATACAACTTTGTTTTTATGAAACCTTCCCATACTAGTTCTATTTATTTTTGGTAATTGGGCATGTTTTGGTTGAGGTGTAAAGATGGTTACAAATGTTTAGTAATTGAGCTTATGAACTATAGGTGTTACCAAATATAACATTGATTTTTGACCTCATGGTCACACATTATGAGTAATCCTTGTCATGTTTCAAATGTTAGTTGTTACTTTAGAAATCTAATCCAATCATCTTCCATTGTATGTTTTGTGTGTTATTATTGTATTATTGTTACAACTAATGGTACAAAACATTTTTTGAAGATTTCAAGTGTTATACTTGAAAGGTATTGAGTTTTGTTCTTTGATCCAAGTGTTTGAATCACTATAGACAAGGGGGCATGCTTTTGTGTAAGGGTATATGTTGACCCTCAACATTAACAATTTGTAGATCTTGGGAAACCAACTTCAGTAAGTGGAGTGATAAGGAGACATGGAGGACTATTTGTTGTTCAATAGGTTGTTGGACAAGTCCCCTTATTTTTTCCTTCAACTTCAAATTCAGCTCATGTAAGAAAGTCTATAAATAATAACTAGTTTTATAATTTGTTCATTACGTTTGTTTTTATTTACCATCCATAATGGTGAAACTCAAGATTTTCTGTTATGTATTTGCATTGAATTGATGGCAAGCAGTTGGTGATAGGAGTGGTGGAAAGGACAAATGTCTACCTTATACACCTATTTTGCATTTGTGTGGCCCATTTGTTTTGAAGTTAGTATTGAAAGACACTTTAGTGTCTTTGGACACAACCTACTATAACCAAACACAAGGTGATTTGAATATTTTTTATTGATCCTTCTAGCTCCTCTTTTGTTTTTTACTTTTGCTTGCATCATCTTCATATGAATGGCTTTGACTTCTAAATTTTTGTTACTTTAGCAAAATCAATACATTTGTCAAAACAACTCTATGGTTTGGTGATCAAGTGGAAAACAAAGAAGGAGTATACGTGATTTGATGACTGTGCTTTATGGTATGAGACAAAAAAATGTGCTTTATTATGGAAAAATTAGATCTAGAAATTAGTAAGGGTTGAATAGGATCCAATTTTCTATTTGTGCTAGATATATGTTGAAAAATTCTTCATGCTCGGATTATGAAACATGTAGCGGATTACAAGATTTTCTCCTAAATTTGTAGAACCTTGTGGATGGGTTTGAAGGATTTTATATGTTGAACCATGTGTTACAAGGAGCTCAAAAGAAAGGTGTGTTATCTGAAGTTTTGAGGGTTGATGACATGGATTAGACATTGAAGAATATAAATGTATTTTGGTTGGGGAGAAACATGGATACACTACATGGACTAAATTCTCCCTACAAGATTGGGGTATGTATTGGAGTTATGTGATTTTTAGTTTTTGTTTGATAGAAAAAATATGTTTCAAGTTGATGGATAGCTGATTTATCCTATTTTCATAACCAACCCAAGTCCTAAGGACATTGTTATTTTCATGCCCTAACCCATGTCCTGAACATGTCCTAATGACATGAAATTTTGAAAATTTTAAAAATTTTCATCCCATGTGCATGTTTAATGAACATCATGTAAGTCCATTCAACATCAACATTGATGTCAAATCGACATAAACAAGTCCATTCAACATCCATGTGAGTCACATATGTCCATTTGACATTTATTTTGATGTTGAATGGACATCACATAAATCCATTCAACATCCATGTTGGTTTCAAATGGACATTTTATAAATCCATTCAACATCAACATGGATGTCAAATGGACATCACATACGTCCATTTGACATCTATGTTGATGTTGAATGGACATCACATAAGTCCATTCAACATCCATGTTGATGTCAAATGGACATTTTATAAGTTCATTCGACATCGGCATGGATGTCAAATGGACATCACATAAATCCATTTGACATATGTGTTGATGTCAAATGGATATTTCATAAGCATGTCAAAAAAACAAAGATTCATCCATTTGACATGAATAGTTCACGTTGTTTAAACAAATGCCTTCTTGACATTGTGCATATGACATTTCATTCAACATGTGTAATGACATGGCCATGTTGAAATAACATGAATTCTCAAATGAAAACCCATGTCGTAACGACATTGCATGTCATGTAAAATGTCACATAAACATTGCTTTTGTATATGTGAAAGTGTCAATTTTAAGGAAAAAAAAATGTATAGTAGAAATTTAAATCACTATTACATGTGTATGATCACCACCAAAATATTATGTCACCTTACCTGGTCAAAAAAATTGCATAATTTATATAGAAATATCATCATAAATCAAACTCAGCACAAGCTCAAATCCCTAGTTGAAATCATAAGATACAACAAATAGGATCATAAAGTTGAGAAATAGACATGTCTAATACATTAATACTAGGAAAAATAATTTACATCAAAGATTGATATCTCTAGGTAACTTGCTATGAAACTAGTCCATCCAAATCTCTAAGATTTGTACCAGCATGTTGTTTACTCCTTATCGATCCTTGTATTAGATCTCATTTCTTAAAATTATATATGGGTGCTTGAGCCCACCAACATAAAAGATATTTACAAGAGTCAAAATACCACTAAGATGAAATACACAATTTAACAAACCAACTTGCTTTTGGTTAAATGAACTTGTAGTCATCACCAAAAACATTTGCAAATAATGATAAATAATCCAACATTCCCATACACAATGTTCATATATAGACGTGGACCACAATTGAATTGTTTGTGTCTTACCACAAGTTCAAAACCTCTAATCCAACATAAACTTTCAACATTATAATAACCTTGAATAACATAAGACAAATAAAAATAAAGTCACAAAATCTGATTGGGCAAGTTTATATATTAGCTTGAAGTACACCACCAAAGTGAGAAATTAAGTATACATATTCACAAGGTAAATCGAAGGTAGCAAATCCTAAAGGACATCTCTTTGCAATTGGAACATTAAGTAAAAAGCTCAAGAGTTGTTTTAGTTTTATGGTTTTGGTGACAATTACACAATACAAAATTAAACATCAATAATTTGTTCACTTTTAAAGGTCATGCAACTTGTTAAAACAATGAATATTCTAAAATCAACAAATCAAATAAAATTTTGATAATTATCACATGTTTAGTATGGACCATCATTCATGTTTCACCATTTCATAATTAACATCCTTCTAGTATTTTAGATACTTTCATTAGAAGAAAATATTATAATGGAAATAACAACAATGGCAGCATAATTTTGTGACATCATACCTAGCATCATGAAACAAAAAATGTGACAAAGTGAAAAGCCCCGATAACACAAGGTATGATGGTGTGAAGAACCAAACTGAATAGTCCAACAAAAACCAATATATCCAATGAAGACTTTATTAGATTCAATGCCCTTTCCCTTGTTTTAATCTAGTTTTCCTTATGTAATTGTTGCTTCTACATGAGTGGATCATTAACTAGTTCATGAATAGTTTAGTCCATCATTGGCATCCAACTCTTGTTATGCTTATTGTGGGATTTGGGTGCTCTTCATGTACCAGATTAAACTTGACCTAAGATTGAATTCCCTCGACTTGAGAACGTGTTTGTTCTTGGGGTTGAATCATCTCATGAACAAACTATTGGGGGTGCTTCTAATTCTAATTGCCTTCTAAGACCCCTTGTGACTACTCTTGACATCATTTACTGATTTAAAATAATTTTTAAATCTTAGATTTCATTTGATCAACAACCTGTTCTAAAACCAAAAAAATAAAATAGACATGCAAATCTCGAGAATTTTTTAAACTAACTTTTAAAGACACAAAACACACTTCAAAAACTACTAAAACTAGTACAAATCCAAACCAAAAATAAAAAACAAAGCAAAATAATTTATCGTTGAAACCAAAGATTGTAAAATCACTATTATTTATAACATTAAAAAATATATATACATAGCTACATTTGTTCCAAACAAAAAGTTAACACTAACACACATATAAACACCAAAAAAAAAAAAAAAACATTTCATTAAATAACTTCCATCAAAATGAACTTCTTGGTAGAATTTAACCTATTTTGTATGCCTCGACATATATTTGTTAAGAAATACATATGAAAACACTTACCAACTTTCTTTCTTCAATATTGTTAATACCTTTTACTTTCCGTCTTGAAGGTCATTTTCCACCTTCTTTGTGAAAACAACTAGATGAACTACATTTAGTTACTTACAGTAGAAGAATTTTAATGTGTCAAAATTGCAATAATTATTGACTTCATGATTATTATGGTGACATACATTTTTCTTATGCATCCAATCATAAAATGCCACAATTATGAAGATGGCCAACTACAAAATGATCTAAATGCATATGGATCTGAATTCAAAAGATTGGTAATTGCAAATACTTGAGTTTGATGGTGAATTTCCTTCCATCAGAACCAACGAATGTACAAAAAACCTTTTTGGTATTGGATTGGGCATGCAGACAAAAACTCCTCCACAATAATCAGGAAGAATATTGTGTCTAATAAGATGATGAAGTCTCCATAATCTGGTATTTTCAGGTACGACAGAAGTCTTCTTGCTTGTGCTATTCTAGCTTGAATTTGCACGAGTAACAATTGCATCCATGCAAAACCCAACTTGCACTCTGATGCAGTTCCTGAGCTCCATGAAGCGATTTTTGAGCTCTGAATATGCAGATTCACAAGTGCATCCCCATGTAGGAGTAAATGTTCCATGCAGAGAATAGAGAAGAGTGGTCCCCCAACACAAAACTGTTTCTGTACATCAACTACAGAGTTTGGGAATTCACCCACCACTTTTTCTTTCTTTTTTTGTTATGTGATGATGTTCCGTTCTTGCAGCAAGATAAGTTGGTTCTCCCAAGCATCTCCTGGCAAGCTTCTCATTAGCATCTTTACCGCATCCTTGCTGTTGTTTGCACTTTCAATCCAGTCCTCAAACATACCTCATCAACGTTTCTAGCAAGGACTAGGACGATCAGTGGTAGACCCTAAGATAGATATTACTGATTCCACCAGAGGTGCAGTTGATGCATATGGCTGTGCACGTTCACACATCTGCACTCCCAAAAGCGTGACCAACTTCATCAAGGTTTTTGCTCTGGGTAAAAAGCATTTAGCATGAATTAGAGGAGGACATGGTCATTCTATAAAAATTCATGTCTACACACATGACAGCTTCTGCCTTTTCTCAGTTGACGACCATTGGGCTTGATTCCACCATCTGTTTTCTCTCTCCACTTGTCTGTGTTGGTGTATGTGCAGTTTGTATCAACCACCCAATTGCACTGAAGCAGCTGTAAGAATGCTGCAGCCATGACAGACAGACAGACCAACAGACAGACAGATATATGGGTTGCATGCGAAACTGATTGATTCAGATTGAAGAGTAATAAATTGAATATCCAAACAGCTGAAATGAATTAGAGGCGGAAGTGGCTCTGACAATTTTACCTTCTCAATCTGAATTAGCTTGTTGTGGTAAAACAAACGCTCCTTGTTGATGGCCTCAACCTGCTTGAGAGTACACAAAATTGTATCCCACAAAGTTGTTAGACTAGTTTCTAGCAAGAGAAAGAACATGCAGTAGTAACTTACAGATTGAAGCTTTGCTGCTGTTATGTACTTCATGTTCAGCTAAAACAAATCCCCCTTGTTTGATGGATTTCTTCGAACACTTTTGGGTTCTTCAGAATCTCATTACCTTCCTACACCTCCCCCCCCCCCCCCCCCCCCCCCCCTCCCCCCCCCACACACACACACACAGATACTCACACACACAAGCAAAAAGAGCAAAAACAAAGAACCAAAATTCAAATGGAAAAAAAAGCCGTGTGTGTGTGT
>Ga0116227_10008239_pt1 | contig 19794 bp, 14 predicted proteins | sample S1TSphgellanicum_FD_89693 | JGI IMG/M metagenome (GOLD analysis project Ga0116227, IMG submission 89693) | Host-associated microbial communities from peat moss isolated from Minnesota, USA - S1T2_Fb - Sphagnum magellanicum MG | ecosystem: Host-associated > Plants > Peat moss > Unclassified... | reverse complement strand
TGACGCGCACGCCGGTATCCAGCAGATCGTCGCCGGTCAGTTCCAGATAGGCTTCGCCGCCGCCGAACAGTTTCGGGAAACGATCCTTGAAGACGTCGTTGACCTTGTCGAAGGTCTCCTTGAAACGTGACTGGGTTTCGGTATCGATCGATTTGATCGCGCCTTCCAGCATTTCCAGCGCGCCATGCAAGTCGGCGTGCTGGTCATGCAGATACTTGTCGCGCGCCTGCGCTTCATCCAGTTCCTGAATCGCGGCCAGGTTGATCGCACCCAGACGCTCGATGCGACGCAGCACGGAGGCGAGTTTTTCTTCCCAGGCTTCGGCCGTCGCGTCTTCCTTCAGACCCGCGAACAGTTCATCCTGATCAAGACCGGTTTCTTCAATCTGTGCAATCAGGCCTTCACGGCGGGCACGGATGTTTTCAAATTCAATCTTCGCGGTCTGAACCTTCTCAACCGCTTCTTCCTTGGCGTATTCGATATTGCGCGCAGCTTGTACGGCGGCAACCAGGGCAGCTTCCGTCGCTTCAAGACGTTCACGTGCACCACGCAACTGCTCGCGTGCGGCGGCCACGGTCGCGCGAACCTGCTCGACGCTCTCGGACTGGTTCTGCAAGGGAACGTCCAACTCTTCCGCCTGCTGCTGCTGTTCGACACGCTGATTGGCCAGGGTTTCCAGTTGTGCAGCCAGATCGCGCAGAGTCTGTTCCAGCGCGGTCAGCGCACTGCGCTTGCCAGCGAGCTGGACGTTGATTTCGTTGCGAGCCTGCGTGGCCTGGTTGAGGCCCATGCGCGCGCGCTGCACCAGATCGCGGGTCTTCGACATCGCCTGCTGGATCTGCGTGCGCTCTTCGCGCAGCTGATTGGCGATCGCTTCGAGCGAGATCAAGCGCTCGCGCGTTTCGCTCAATTCTTCAGCCTGCTGTTCGCGCTGGGCGTTCAGCGTTTCAATATCCTTGTTCAGCGCGTTCATGCGCGCTTCGGTCTGCTCCAGGCGTACCGCCTGCGCCTGACGGAAAGCCATGCGCTGCGCCTGACGTGCGCGGGCCTGTTCAAAACGGCCGGACTTGTCACGGCGCTCGTTTTCCATCGCCTGGATGCGATTGCGCAGCTCGCCAAGGATGCGTTCCTTGTCGAGCACCTGCGCGCTCTGTTCTTCCACTTGCACCTTCAGCTGCTTGAGCAACTGACCGCGTGCAATCACACCACCGCGATCTTCATCGCGACGTGGGTAACGCACCCAGTTGCGTCCGCGCCAGACGCCGTCCTGCGTGACAACCGACTCACCCGGATTGAGCGTGGCCATACGCGCCAGCGCTTCTTCGTTGGTTGCCGCGGTGTAGACGCCGGAAAGAAATTCAATGACAGCGCTGGGGCCGGTGGTCTTGGAAGCCAGCGTTCCCGCTGGGCCGCCATTGCCCAGCACCTGATCCATCAGCACGGTGCCAGCCTTCGGCGCGTTGGCAATGCCGCGCAGCTTGTCGGTGAACTGCGGCATCAATGGCGCTTGCAGCAAACCATCCAGCGCATGTTCAACCGCTGATTCCCAACCGCTTTCAACCTGCAATGCCGAGGCCAGGCGTGGCAGTTCATGCAAATTGTTCTGGCGCATCCAGGCGTTGAGCTCGGCGTCATCCTGGCGCAGCGCAGCCTGTTGCAGCGTTTCCAGCGAAGACATGCGGCCGCGTGCGGTCTGCAAGGACTGGCGGGTTTCATGCAGCGCGGTTTCTGCTGCGGAGCGTTCATCACGCAGGCCCTGCAGATCACTATCCAATGACTGCAAACGACCCTGCGATTCCGCAATCTCGTTGTTGAGATTGGTCAGCTCCGCATCCACATCAAACAGGCTCGACTGCAGCGGACCAATGTTCAGCGTCTGCAACTCAGCAGCCAGGCGCTTGAGGCGCTCATCGAACTGCAGCTGCGCGCGTTCCATCTGCTGAACGCGTACGCGTTCACCTTCGGTCTGGAACAGCGGCGTTTCAGCACGTTGGGTGAACTCTTCCCAGCGGTTCTGCTCGCGCAGCGAATCCTCTTCGGCTTCGATCAATGCGCCCTGCGCATCGACTTCGCGCTGCTCGCCATCCTTGGCCTGCAGTTCCAGCGCAGTCAGCGAGGCATTGAGATCTTCCATGCGCTTCTGTTCAGACTGCGTGCGGCGTTCCACTTCGGCAGCACGACGACCCAGCTCTTCCAGCTCGCGCGCCTTCATCGACTTGAGTTCGCGGGCGTGGGTCAGGCTCTGTTCCTGGCGTGCGAGTGCCGCTTCTGCTTCGTAAACCTTGGACTGTTCCTCGTTCAGCGCCTGGCCGGCGACACGCTGTTCGATCTCGGCAGCGACACGGGCGTCTTCGCTGAGCTTGACGTTGGCGCGCACTTCTTCCAGCGCCTTCTCAAGATCGGCAATCGAGGTTTCGTGTGACTGCGATGCGCCGACCAGAGCGCGCTGGCGCAGCGCGAGGATTTCGGCGCGAAGCTGACGCTCCTGCGTCTTGAACTCCTTGTACTTCTCGGCGTTGGCGGCCTGCTTCTGCAGCACTTCCAGACGCTGGGTGATTTCAGTGCGCAGATCGTTCAAGCGCGCAAGGTTCTCGCGAGTCTGCTTGATGCGTGATTCGGTTTCCTTGCGGCGATCCTTGTAGCGGGAAATGCCTGCGGCTTCTTCCAGCCAGTGACGCAGTTCCTCGGGCTTGGCTTCGATCATGCGCGAAACCATGCCCTGCTCGATGATTGCGTACTGGTTCTTGCCACCCAGACCGGTGCCGAGGAACAGGTCGGTCACATCGCGCTTGAGGCACTTGCGGCCATTAAGGAAGTACTGCGAGTTGCCGTCACGCGTCAGTTCACGACGCACCGCGATTTCAGCGTAAGCCGCAAACGGGCCGGCAATCTGGCCGTCGCTGTTGTCAAACGTCAGCTCGACCATTGCGCGGCCAACCGGCTTGCGCGTCTTGGAGCCATTGAAGATCACGTCTTCGGCGTCTGCGGCGCGCAGGTTCTTGATGCTGGTTTCACCCAACACCCAGCGCACGGCGTCGATCACGTTGGATTTACCGCAGCCATTCGGGCCGACCACGCCGGTCAGGTTTGCAGGCAGCGGCAGTTGGGTCGGATCCACAAAGGATTTGAACCCGGCGATTTTGATGCCAGAAAGTCGCATTGAAACTCTTTTTTGAAGGCCCGTATGACGGGCGTTCTTATAAATGTGAATAAGTAGACCGCTTTTGAGGCGGTCATTAAGTGCCGTAGTGTAAATTATCGCTACCGCATCTTCACGAGCATTAACCGATTAAGCCTCACAATACGGCCCAGCTCGGACTTTGCTCCTGACGCCCCTGCGACAATGTTTTATTTAATCGCAATAAACAATTTTTATATTACTTAAGGCACACAATCTCCATGCCCAGCAAACCCAGCAAGACCCTCGAGACCTTCCCCAACCCGGCGCCTCAGCGCGATTTCACCATTCGCATGCGCATGCCCGAGTTCACCTGCCTGTGCCCGATGACCGGCCAGCCGGATTTCGCCACGCTCTATCTCGAATACATCGCCGACAAGACCTGCGTGGAACTCAAGGCACTGAAGATGTATCTCTGGAGCTTCCGCAATGAAGGCTGTTTCCACGAGGCCGTCACCAACCAGATCCTCGACGAACTGGTCAAGGCGACCAAGCCGCGCTTCATGCGCCTGACGGCCGTGTTCAACGTCCGTGGCGGCATTTATACCCATGTGACCGCTGAACACAGCAAGAAAGGCTGGAAAGGCACGCTGCCACCCAGCGCCTGGCATGTGGATCCAACAGGTGCCGGCCAGACGCCCTAAGCGTCTGCTCATATCGCGACAGGAGAACGCACGATGACGTTTTCAGAACTACTGGATTGGCAGTGGCGCGATTACAGCGAGCGCCACCGCAATCGCATGAACCTGATCATCCATATCGTCGCCGTGCCGCTGTTCTGGCTCGGCTCACTCAATGTCATTACCGCAATCCTGTTTGAAGGCGCGATGCACGCATTTGGCGGCGCCATTCTCATTGGCCTGTCCCTGTTCGCACAGGGACGAGGTCATGAGATGGAAGCACTGCAACCGGTTGCTTTCGACAGCCGCTGGGAATTTGTGCGGCGCATCGTCGCCGAACAATTCGTGACCTTTCCGCGCTTTCTGATCAGTGGCGGTTGGTACGCGAATCTGAAATCTTCAACGTAGGGTGCGCTGCGCGCACCTTCAACCCTAGCAGGGGTGCGCATGGCGCACCCTACGCCGGATACCCGGTAACCTCACGAATCTTCTTGTACAGCGGCTGCAAGCGCGGATACAGCTCGCGATAAACATCGCGATACAGCGAGTCGTAAATCTTGCGTGACTGTGGATCGGGCTCATAGCGGCTGCCAATGCGCGCCATCGCAGAAACCGCACTGGCGTAATCACCGTGCACGCCCAAACCAACGGCAAGATTCATCGCCGCGCCCAGTGCTGATGTTTCGTAGATCTCCGGACGTTCTGCCGTCAGACCAAAAACATCCGCCGTGATCTGCATCGCCTGCTCGCTCTGAGAGCCACCACCACCGACGATCACGCGGCGTATCGGACGCTTGATCCGTTGCTCGATCTGCTCGCGACCGGCGCGCAAGCTGTAAATCAATCCTTCGAGAATCGCGCGGTACAGATGCGCGCGCGTATGCACATCGCCAAAACCGATGATCGCGCCCTTGGCCTCAGGACCCGGATCGCGCACGCCCGGCGACCAATACGGTTGCAAGATGAGGCCCATCGAGCCCGGAGGAATGTTCTTGATCAGGTCATCAAAGAGCGCCTCAACCGCAACGCCACGCTCCTTCGCCAACGCTTCTTCGCGATGCGCAAACTCACGCTTGAACCAGCTCACCATCCAGAATCCGCGGAAAATCTGGATCTCGGTATTCCAGGCATTCGGCATCGCTGCCGGATACGCCGGCAGCATGCGCTGCACTTCGACATAGCGTGATTGCGTGGTGTTGATGGTCGCGGTGGTGCCAAACGAAAGCTGGGCTTCATCCGGTTGCAACACGCCACAGCCGAGCACTTCGCAGGCCTTGTCCGCAGCGGCGGCAATGACAGGAACACCAGCGCGCAAACCCAGCGCGTCTGCGGCAAGCTTGCTTAATGCGCCCAGCTTTCCACCCGGCGCAACCAGACGTGGCAACTGCTCCTGGCGAACCGCAACCGCTTTCCACTTGAAGTCATTCGGCCTGGCCCAGGCCAGTCGCTTGTAATCGAAAGGGATGAAACCGACCTGCGAACCTACGGAGTCGACATAATCCGCCACCAGGCGCTGCGTGAGCCAACCGGAAAGAAACAGGAACTTGTCGGTCTCACGCCACATCTCGGGTTGATGCTGGGCGAACCAGTTGGCTTCAGCCTCGGCCTGGAAATGCGCAATCAGACTGGTCGCACCGACCAGCTTGAACGCTGTATTCCACAAGGCACCCATCTCGGGTGGCTTGGTGCAGCGCCGTTGATCCAGCCACACGGTTGCGGGCCGCAGCACCTGGCCTGCGCGATCCACACAAACCATGGTTGCGCGCTGCGTGGTGAGCGAGAAACCGGTGATCTCTTCAGGTTTCACAACATCCAGCTGCCAGAGCTTGCGGCAACTTTCGGTCACTGCATTCCAATAAACCTCGGGATCCTGCTCGGCCCAGCCCGGCTGCGGCGACTGGTAGATCGGCTCAATCGCTGTCTGCGCCTTGGCCAGCAGATGGCCTTGCGCACCAAAGACGATTGCGCGGGCGCTTTGCGTACCCACATCAATCGCAAGCAGTCGAACCTTGCTGCTGTTGTTGCTCATGCAGGCACCGGCGCATGGTTGCGCTGCCACAGCTCCAGATAGCGCGCGGCTTCTGCATCCCAGCGGACTTGGTCCCAACCTAATTCAGCCATGCAGATTTCTTTGATGCGCGGCAGCTCGTCGCGGCCACCCTGCTGGACCACCAGACCGATGCGCGTGCGACGCATCAACAGATCATCAAGCTTCTGTACCTGTTCATATCGCGCAGACCAGCGCAGCTCTGCCCAGCTATACGGAGAATCTGCGACGCGCTCAAGCTCAGCAGCCGGTGCGCCGTCCAACAATGCAGTCGCGGCGGCAGCACCCAAACGTCCAAACAAACGCTGGTCCCGAGCATTGCCCGCTGACACAAACACCGGTTGATCGCGCTCAGGCTTGAGCAGCGGAACCTGCTTTGCCGCCTCGTTCAAAACCTCACGCGCGGTCACGCGGAAAGTGGTGAGCTTGCCGCCCGTGATGTTGACCAGGCCCGGGCTGCTCCACATGGCCGACTCACGTGACTCCGCAGAGGGATCATCCTTGCCGCTGGCGACAATCGGGCGCACGCCTGAGTAGGTTGAGATGGCGTCGCTCGCCTTCAGTTGCAAGTCCGGGAATTGATAAGCCAAACCATCCAGCAGGTAGTCGGCCTCTTCAGGCGTCATGCGCGGATGATCTTGCGATCCGTCATGATCCAGATCGGTCGTGCCGTAAACCACCGCGCCTTCCCAGGGATAGGCAAAAATCGGGCGCTGGTCTTTGGGATGCAGCCACGAGACCGCTTTCTGAACCGGCAGCTTTTCCCTGGAGAAAACAAAGTGGCTGCCGCGCAGCGGACGCAGCACAGGACTGCCCTCAGGCGCGCCCGGTAAAGCACCTGCCCACGCGCCACCTGCATTGATCAGCACTTTGCTTTCAATATCGCGGGTCTGGTTCGTCACCGTATCGGTCAAACGCACCCCGACCACTTGCGTGCCACGCATCTGCACATCAGCGCGCACGTAATTGAGCGCAACAGCACCTGCATCAACGGCATCGCGGATCAAACGCTGCACCAGTCGCGCATCATCAGTGCGCGCATCTTCATAGTGAACGGCGCCGAGCAAATCCGGCTTGCGCAGATTTGGTTCGATCTTGAGCAAGGAAACTTGTGACAGCCAGCCAGAAGCCGATGTGCCTGCCATCAGGTCATAGATCCACAGCCCCAGGCGCATGGTCAGTTTTCCAGGCTTGGCACCACGATAAAGCGGCATCAAAAACGGTTGAGTTTCGACCAGGCCCGGTGCTTCACGCAGCAGCCGTTGGCGCTCACGCACGGACTCCAGCGTCAGACGCCACTGGCCGTTCTTCAGATAACGCAAACCGCCATGCACCAGTTTTGATGAGGCCGATGAAGTGCCTGAAGCAAAGTCATTCTGTTCAACTAGCAGAACTTTTGCGCCAGTGCGCACGGCTTCGCGCAGGATGCCTGCGCCAGTGATGCCACCACCGATTACGATGGCGTCAAAGGAAGGCGACAGTGTCGACAGATCAGTGCGTGACATGAGACCCCGATGATTCCGGCAACACAAAATTTTCAGATGTGAGCTGACCGGCCACCGGCGTCAGGAAGGTTGGCGGCCAGGTATCTTCGACCGCATCCAGCATCAGCTGCGACCACATCTCGTCTTCGGCCTTTTGCTCGCAGGACGCTTCCCACGATTTCTTGTCCGGCCACTGCGCAAAGGCAATCCACGTGCCCTGCTCGCTCTTGTGCAAGCGTGAGCCGCGCAGGCCGCGATTCTGCATTTGCAGTTGCGTCAGGGCTTCCCATGATTTTCTAAACTGCACTTCCTTGCCTGGCTTGATCAGCCACTGATAAATCACCGCGAATTCCTTGCAGGGATTGCTCACGCGCACCTCAGGTGAACAGCTTGCCGGGATTCATCATGCCGCTCGGATCAAACTCGCGCGCCATGGCACGAATCAGATCCATCCCCAGCGCGCCCTTCTCTGCCTGCAGATATGGCGCGTGATCCACGCCAACGCCGTGCTGATGGCTGATGGTGCCGCCGTGGGCCACAATGGTTTCGGAAACACGGCTCTTGAGCTTGCGCCAGCGTTCCATATCACCTTCAAACGAACCCGTAGCCCGGAAGACGAAGGTAGAGTAAATGCTGCAACCCTGACGATACACATGCGAGAGATGCGTGAAGGCATGCGCCTTCTCGTTCTGCTCGGCAAATACGTCGCGTGCAGTTTTTTCGATGGCACGCATCATCGGCGTGACGTTGGTCCAGTTGACGGCGGTCTCGACGGTATCCGCCGAATAGCCTGCTTCCCATAGGGAGTTGCGCAGATAAGGGCCACGGAAACGATTCTTGGCCCAGGCCTTGCCCATGAAGCGGCCGACGTGCACGCCCTTGAACTGCGACGCGATCTCCAGCGCGCGGTGGCGCGAGTAACTGCATTCAATCTCGGAGCCGGTGACACCCATCATCAACATGCACTGGCCCTGGCCGATGCCGCGCAGACGCAGGTAACGATTGAGCCAGGTGAGCGCCGTCCTATGGCCTGCAACGAGCGCCAGCTGCGTTTCGGTTTCCACTTCGTTGGAGAGACGCAGCATCGACAGCGGAACATCGTTCTGCACCATCGCGCGCACGGCTTCGAGGCCAATGTCCCAGTTCGGAAAAAACACGCCATGGAAATCATCCCGCTCAGGCAGGCGACGAACGCGCACGGTGGTGTCAGTCAGCAAACCGAAGCGGCCTTCGGAGCCCATCAGCGCTTCGCGCAGATCCTGTCCTGCACTGGAGGCCGGCTTGCCGCCGACTTCCAATTCACCACGCGGCGTGACCAGACGGCCACTGGCAAACATGTTTTCGATGCGGCCATAGCGATACGACTGCTGGCCACTGGAACGCGTCACCACCCAACCGCCCAGCGTGGAATATTCGTAAGACTGCGGAAAGTGCCCGAGCAGATAGCCGTGCGGCTTGAGCAGTGCTTCCACCTGCGGGCCTGGTGTACCGGCGCCGATGGTGGCCAGCATCGAGGTTTCATCCAGCTTGAGCAGCCTGTTCATTTTCTCGAGCGAGATGTTGACGACAGGCTGGTCACCCGCGGGAACATTCAGATGTCCAACGACACTGGTGCCGCCGCCGTAGGGAATGACGATGGCGCCAAGCTTCTTGGCTTCTGCCAGCGCGGCAACGGTTTCTTCGTGCGTCGTTGGAAAGGCAACGCCATCGGCGTAAGGGCCCATGCGACCTGCGCGCATCGCGATCCAGTCCGGAAAACTCTGGCCGCGCGAACGGTCCAGGCGGGTCGCCGCATCCGTGACAAAAAGGGAGGATTTGATTCTGGACTCTGGGACCGTCTTCAGCGCTTCTTCACGCGTCGCGTCCCTGGAAGGTTTGCCCTCGCCCACACGCTCGCGCACAAAGGCGCGCGCGTCATCGGTCAAATGGAAAACATCACTATCGTCGCCCCAACCGTTCCAACGTCTCACAGGTTTTTCTCCACGCTTTTTATGCGCGGCGAGTATGCCTCAGGCGGCTCGGCTATGGCGATTACCTGGAGGTTCGCAGAGCTGACGCAAGGCATCGATGGTGACCCAACCGTGTCCCGCCAATTCGCCCTTGAGAACGCGGGTCGGAGCGCCGGGCTCTCCCAGGCCACTGACCACCAGTGCAGCCTCGGTGAAATCCTGCTCGACGGTATCCGAGTTAACGGTGACGACAGCATGTACGCCCGCCGCCGCAGCGGCTTCGAGGCCCATCTCGGAATCTTCCAGCGCCACGCATTCTTCCGGCTTCAAGCCGAGGCGCTGCGCCGCCAATAGATAAATATCTGGCGAAGGTTTCTTGTTTTTGACTTCCTCGCCGCTGGCGATGACTTCCACTTCCGCCATCATCTCGGGACCCAAGCTGTACTTGAGCACGGGCTCCAGCGTCTTGCGGCTGGCGTTGGTGACGATCGCCAGATGCAAGCCTGACTCGCGTGCTTCACGCATCAGGCGCGCGACACCCGGCCGCAGGGGCACACGTCCATGACGCATATAGCGGCGGAAGTAATGTGATTTCAATTCGTGTACACGGGCAACCCACGTATCAATGCAGGCCTTGGCTTCCTCTTCATGCTCACCGAGTGGCGGCTGGTACTTGAGGAAGTAGTACTTCAAACGTTCACGACCACCGGGCTGCTTTAACAGTTTGCGATAAAGCTTGGGGCCCCAGCGGAAAGGCAGACCCAACTCGCGAAATGCGCGGTTATAGGCAGGGCGATGGCCCAAAGCTTCCGTATCGGCAATGGTGCCGTCGACATCGAACAGAAGGGCTTGCAAGCTCATACTGGGCCAGCCCGTACTGCTGTCAAAAAGCTTGGATGTTGCGCAGGCTCCATGATTCCAGAAGCGTCCGTTGAATATGTGTTAATTGTATACAGTTTCACGATTTGTTGCTAATTTCGCACGTCGTCAAGATAGCCTATGGCCCGATAGGCCAATACTGACTGAGCAGCCTGAACCCACGCTTAAAAGCCATGCCCTTTCTTCAAAAGAAATTTGCATCCAAAATCCGACTGGGGCGCCTGTGAGCTACCGCGGGCGATTTGCGCCGACACCTAGCGGCCCCCTGCATATGGGCTCGCTGTTCACGGCCCTGGCCAGCTATCTGCAGGCCCGGGCGCAAGGTGGGCGCTGGCTGATCCGCATGGATGATCTCGACAGCCCCAGAAACGTCGCCGGCGCCGATAGCGTCATTCTCCGGCAACTGGAATCCCATGGCCTTGAGTGGGATGAAGCGCCGCGCTACCAGACGCAGCATGTGCAGAAATATCGCGACGCGTTGACGTCCCTTGCACAACAGCAGCTGCTCTACCCCTGTACCTGCACACGTACCGAACTGGCGCTCACCTCCATCGCAGGACCCGATGGGCCTGTCTACGCCGGCACCTGTCGAAACAGAACCATCGGCACCGAAAAGCATGCGCTAAGGCTGCGCGTTGCTGACGACTCAATCAGCTTTGCGGATTTGATACTGGGCCCGCAAACGCGTCATTTGCCCAGGGAAATTGGCGATTTCGTGGTGCAACGCAGCGATGGCATCCTGGGCTATCAACTCGCCTGCGCCGTCGACGAGGCCGAGCAAGGCATCACCGAAGTGATTCGGGGCGCCGACCTGCTCGATTCAACGTTTCGCCAGCTTTATGTCCAGCAATTGCTGCAGCTGCCCCATGCGCGCTACGGCCATTTGCCCGTGCTGGTCCTGCCGGATGGCAAAAAGCTCAGCAAGCAGAATCATGCGGATCCGATTAACGCATCCAGCGCCTCCACGAACTTGCTGCAATGTCTCGCTGCCTTGGGACAAAGCCCACCTGAGGAGTTGGCTGGCGCAGCGCCTGGCGAGATCCTGGGCTGGGCCATTCAGCACTGGCGGATAGGGCAAATTCCCCGGAAATCTGCCTTGCAGTGGAGTAATGGGCCTGCTTCTGGCATTCTTTAATGCAGTGCAACATTTTTTCGAACCAGAACCATGTCCGATACGCGCGTAATCAAGAAATATCCCAACCGCCGCCTCTACGATACCGATATCAGCCGCTACATCACGCTGGAAGAGATTCGCCAACTGGTTCTGGAGAACGTCAAGTTCCGCGTTGAAGACAAGCGCACGCACGAAGACATTACCCGCAGCATTCTCCTGCAAGTGATTGCGGAACAAGAGGAAGGCGGCAATCCGATCTTCACCACCGACCTGCTGCTGTTCATCATCCGTTACTACGGCGACCCGATGCAGCACAGCATCAGCCGTTACCTGGAATTGTCACTGCGCCTGTTTGCGCAGCAGCAAATGAACTTCACCGATCAGCTGCGCAATATGCTGGGCCAGGCTCAACAGCCCATGCAGGTCCTGAAGGAACTGGCTGATCGCCAGATGCCAATCTGGAAGTCTGTTCGCAAGGAATTCATCAAGAACCTGGCCACCCGCAGCAAGGTCCTGAAGACCCTGCGTCCCGGCGAGAGCAATAGCGACTTCAACTCGCAGCCTTAAAACGCCCCGCTTTTAATGGATTATTCAGTCAGCGCCCAATAGCGCTGAAGGCCGCCCTGCGCCCGCCACTACTTTCCATTTTTGCTGCACTGCGATTAAAACCTGACGGTTACGTCACACTTAAAAGGTTATATCAATATAAATAATTGAAATTGCTGTATTTATATTTAAGTGCATTTATTGACATACAAGTAAGTCGTCTCTATACTGCACTGCAACATAACCCTGAAATGAAAAACCCGGCTAGGCTGGGTAGCGTAACCGGGTTATCACCAGTCTCCTCCAGAAAGGCCTAGCGCCTTTCTCGCACTTAACCCCCGGTTTACCGGGGGTCTTTTTTTGCCCGTTATAAATAACGGGTGATGTGCAGCTCACATGTGTTTGCGAGCCGCTTATTCGGGTCTGAAAAGCAGATGGCCGATTCTGTTCGAATCGGCCATCTGGATCAAGCAGTATTACTCAGCGACGTCGACCGACTTCATCGACAGGCGGATACGACCCTGCTTGTCGATTTCGAGAACCTTGACGCGCACGGTCTGGCCTTCCTTGACGACATCTTCAACCTTCTCGACGCGCTTGTCGGAGAGCTGCGAAATGTGCACGAGGCCATCCTTGCCCGGCAGGATCGTCACGAATGCGCCGAAGTCCATCAGCTTGGCAACCTTGCCTTCGTAGATGGTGCCGACTTCAACGTCCTTGGTCAGTGCGTTGATGCGCGCAATCGCAGCGTCAGCAGCGCCCTTGTCGGTTGCGGCGACCTTGACGGTGCCGTCGTCGCTGATATCAATCGAGGTGCCGGTTTCTTCGGTGATTGAACGGATGGTCACGCCACCCTTGCCGATCACTTCGCGAATCTTGTCCGGATGAATCTTGATCACGGTGATGCGCGGTGCAAATGGCGACATGTCGCCGCGAGCCGTCGGCATGACCTGGATCATGGCATCGAGGATGTGCAGACGTGCGTCCAGAGCCTGTGCCAGCGCGTGGCGCATGATCTCACCGGTGATGCCGGTGATCTTGATGTCCATCTGCAGGGCGGTGACGCCTTCCTTGGTACCGGCAACCTTGAAGTCCATATCGCCGAGGTGATCTTCGTCACCGAGGATGTCGGTGAGAACCGCCCAACGATCGCCTTCCTTGATCAGGCCCATGGCAACGCCAGCCACCGGTGCCTTGATCGGAACGCCGGCATCCATCAGCGACAAGCAGGCGCCGCAGACCGAAGCCATCGACGAGGAGCCATTGGATTCGGTGACTTCCGAAACCACGCGCAGGATGTAAGGGAATTCCTTGCCCAGATCCGGCAGAACGGCAGCAACGCCGCGCTTGGCCAGACGACCGTGGCCGATTTCGCGGCGCTTCGGCGCATTCATGCGGCCGGTTTCGCCGACGCAGTACGGAGGGAAGTTGTAGTGGAACATGAAGCTGTCATGCCACTCGCCATCGATCGCGTCGATGACCTGGTAATCCTTACCGGTGCCCAGCGTGGTGACTGCAACAACCTGCGTTTCACCGCGGGTGAATACGGCAGAACCGTGGGCGCGCGGCAGGATGCCGGTGCTCATGGCCAGCGGACGCACGGTGACCTTGTCACGTCCGTCGATGCGCGGGGCGCCGTCGAGAATGCGGTTACGCACAACCTTGGCTTCGATCTCGTGGAGTTCGGCCTTGATCTGGTTGTCGGTGAGTGTTTCTGGCTTGGCTGCGGTTGCAGCCTTGCGGATTTCGCCGAGCGCGGTGTAGCGGCTCTGCTTGTCCATGATGTTGTAGGCTTCGTTGACCTTGGCTTCGTAAGGAGCCACGAATGCCTTGACGGCGCTGGTATCAGCAGCCTTCCATTCCCACTTGGCCTTGCCGGCTTCAGCGGCGAATTCGTTGATCGCCTTGATCGCGGCCTGCATCTGCTCGTGACCGAACAGCACGGCGCCGAGCATGACGTTTTCCGGCAACATCTGCGCTTCGGACTCAACCATCAGCACGGCGTCCTTGGTACCAGCGACCACCAGATCAAGCTTCGACGTCAGCAGCTGCGTCTTGCTCGGGTTGAGGATGAAGTTGCCGTTCTCATAACCGACGCGAGCCGCGCCGATCGGGCCTTCGAAAGGAATACCGGAGAGCGCCAGCGCAGCGGAAGCGCCGAGCATTGCAGGAATGTCGCCATCCACTTCCGGATTGAGCGACATCACCATCGCAACGATCTGCACTTCGTTGTAATAGCCTTCAGGGAACAGCGGACGCAGCGGACGGTCGATCAGTCGCGAGGTCAGCGTTTCCTTTTCGGTCTGGCGACCTTCGCGCTTGAAGAAGCCACCGGGTACACGGCCGCCTGCGTAGAAGCGCTCCATGTAATCAACCGTGAGCGGGAAGAAATCCTGCTCGGGCTTGGCTTCTTTCTTGCCAACCACCGAAACGAAAACGACAGTCTCGTTGATCGTGACGATCACCGCGGCTGTAGCCTGACGCGCTACGGCGCCTGTCTCGAGAGTGACGGTATGGCTACCGTACTGGAAAGTCTTTTTAACGGGCGTCGCAGGTACGGCAGGAATCGCCATGGGGCATACTCACTTAGTGGTTTCGATCAAGCGGGAACAACAACAGCGGTGACGCGATAAGCTTTTGCTTAGCGACGCAGACCGAGTGTGCTGATGAGCTGGCTGTAACGGCCTTCATCCTTGCGCTTGAGGTAGTCGAGCAGCTGGCGACGCTGGTTGACCATCTTCAAGAGACCACGACGTGAGTGGTGATCTTTCTTGTTCTTTTCGAAGTGACCGCCGAGTTCGCTGATGCGTGCGGAAAGCAGCGCAACCTGAACTTCAGGGGAACCGGTATCGCTCTTGCCGCGTGCGTGCTTAGCGACGACATCGGCCTTCTGTTCAACAGACAAAGTCATTCTTAAAACTCCAAACTCAATTAAATCTTCACGTGAAGTCCATTATTGTAGCTTTTTGCACGCATTAGGGGCAAGCCGTGCTTCTGGCTTATTTGCAGGCAGCGGCCGCATTTAGCTCGCTTCGTCCAGCTCGGAAAGCCAGCGTCTGGGGGCCACCATGCCATTGGCGTCCATTTCGGCAATGCAAAGCATATCGCCAGCCTCATCGAGCACTGCGACCGAGCCCGCGTCAGGCGCTTCCGCCACCCTGACCGGCTGGCCACCGCGCAGGCGACGCCCCCGGTCCGGGTCCACCCGCACGCTGGGCCAATGGCTGAAAGCCTGGGCCAGCGGGGTCAAAAGTGCATCCAAGCCCGTATATCCTTGTTTTGCCGCCTCTTCTATCTCAGCAACCGTCAACATCCGGGGCGACAGGAACGGCGCGACTTCATAGCGGCGCAGCCCGGTCAGATGGGTGACCTGCCCAACTGCGGCCGCAATATCCTCAAGCAACGTGCGGATATAGGTGCCCTTGGAGCAACGCACATCGAGGACAACCTGCCCTTCGGCAAAGTCCAAAAGCTCCAGGGAATAGATCGTCACCTCACGCGCCTCACGCTCAATTTCGACCCCTTGGCGCGCCAGTTCATACAGGCGCTGGCCATCCAGGCGAATCGCCGAATGCATGGGCGGAACCTGTTTGATGGGGCCGGTAAAGCTTGGGAGCGCCGCCAGCAGTGCTTCGCGGGTGAGCCTGGACGCATCGGAATGGGCGACCACCTGCCCCTCACCGTCCCCCGTATTGGTCTTTTCACCAATCCTGGCGGTAGCGATGTAACGCTTGTCGGAGTCCAGCAAAAAACCGCTGACTTTGGTGGCGTGGCCAAAACAGATGGGGAGCAACCCTGTAGCCAGCGGATCGAGGCTACCCGTATGCCCTGCCTTTTCCGCCTGATAACGGAATCGCGCGAATTGCAGCGCCTGATTCGAGGAATATCCGACAGGCTTGTCGAACAGCAAGATGCCGTTCACTTTGCGCTTGGGTCGCCGGGGTCTGCTCATACAGGTCTAGATGGGGTTGCTCACCCGGAGCGTGCGAAACCAATACAGCCGAGCTTACTCCGGCTTGTCGCCGCTCTCGGGCTGTTCAGGAATATGGGCGTGATCTTCTGCAACGGCCTTGCGGATGATCTGCGCGATGCGGTCACCCTCGCGCAACGCGACGTCGGCCTTGAAGTGCAGCTGCGGCACAAAGCGCAGGCGCAGGTTCACTCCCAGGCCATGACGCAATTTTCCAGCGGCATGGTTGAGCGCCTTCACCGCAACCTTCAGTTGCTCATCAGGCCCCAGCAGGCTGACGGTAACGTTGGCCTGACGCATATCAGGCGCCACATCCACCGTGGTGACCGTGATCCCCGCCACTCGCGGATCGGTGAGCTCAGTGCGAATCAATGTGGTCAGCTCGCGCTGGATCTGCACATTGAGTCGCAGCTTGCGGGGATATTCCTTTGGCATTTCCTATCCGACGACGACTAAGCAGCGCCAACCGTACGACGAACCTGCACGCGCTCGAAGCATTCGATCTGGTCGCCAGGCTTGATGTCGTTGTAGTTCTTCACGCCGATACCGCATTCGGTACCTGCTTCAACCTTGTTGACGTCATCCTTGAAGCGACGCAGCGATTCGAGTTCGCCTTCGTAAATCACGGTCTGATTACGCAGCACGCGGATCGGCTGGCCACGCTGCACGCGGCCTTCCATGACCAGGCAGCCTGCGATGTTGCCGAGAACCGATGAACGGAACACGTCGCGAACCTGCGCGGTGCCGAGGATCTGTTCGCGCGTTTCCGTGCCCAACAGACCGGCAATGGCATCGCTGACATCGTCAATGACGTTGTAGATGATGCTGTAGTAACGCATGTCAACGCCGGTGTCCTGGATGCGCTTGCGCGCAACGCTGTCGGCACGAACGTTGAAGCCGATGATGATGGCCTTGGAAGCCAGCGCCAGGTCGACGTCGGATTCGCTGATACCGCCGATGGTGGCCGACAACACGTTGACCTTGACCTCTGCGCTTGGCAGTTTGCGCAGCGCTTCGGCCAATGCTTCGGCAGAACCCTGCACGTCGGTCTTGATCATCAGGTTAAGCGACTTCTGGTCGCCACCGCTGCCATCGCCCATCTGGGCAAAAATCTGGTCCATGCGAACAGCCTGGCTCTGTGCCAGTTTCTGTTCGCGCATCTTGGTCTCACGCAGCAAGGCGAGTTCGCGAGCCTTGCGCTCGTCGGCTACGACGACGACGTCGTCACCTGCGTCAGGCACACCGGAGAGACCCAGCACGGCGACTGGAATCGACGGGCCAGCTTCCTTCACCGGCTTGCCGGTTTCATCAAACATGGCGCGCACGCGACCGAAGTGCGGACCCGTCAGGATCACGTCACCCTGCTTCAGCGTACCGGCGCGAACCAGTACGGTCGCCACGGCGCCGCGGCCCTTTTCAAGCGAGGATTCAACGATGGTGCCGCGAGCGGGCACATCGATGGCAGCCTTGAGTTCGAGGACTTCAGCCTGGATCGAAATCGCATCGAGCAGGTCATCAATGCCCTGGCCCGTAACCGAGGACACGCCGACGAACTGGACATCGCCGCCCCAGTCTTCAGGCTGCACTTCCAGCTTGGACAACTCCATCTTGACGCGCTCAGGATCAATCGACGGTTTGTCGATCTTGGTCATCGCAACCACGATCGGGGCACCTGCGGCCTTGGCGTGCTGGATGGCTTCCTTGGTCTGCGGCATCACGCCGTCATCGGCAGCGACGACGAGGATGACGATGTCAGTGATCTGCGCACCGCGTGCGCGCATGCGCGTAAACGCAGCGTGGCCCGGCGTATCCAGGAAGGTGATCACGCCCTTGTTGGTCTTCACATGGTAAGCACCAATGTGCTGCGTGATACCGCCCGCTTCGCCTGCGGCAACGCGGGTTTTACGAATGTAGTCGAGCAGCGAGGTCTTACCGTGGTCAACGTGGCCCATGATGGTGACCACCGGGGCGCGCACGACCTGTGTCGCGCCGGACTGATCGCCAGCCACAGCCTGAACGAGGCTGTCTTCAACATCAGATGCCTTGACGGCCTTGGCCTGGTGGCCCATTTCCTCGACCATCAACACCGCGGTGTCCTGGTCCAGGGTCTGGTTGATGGTCGCCATCACGCCGTTCTTCATCATCACGCGGATGAGGTCGGTCGCCTTCACTGCCATGCGGTTGGCGAGTTCGCCAACAGTGATGGCTTCGGGCACTTCCACTTCACGGACGATCGGTGCAACCGGCTTTTCAAAGCCATGCACGTTATCAACCTTGATGCGGCCCGTAGGCTTTTTGCTCTTCTTCTCGCGCTTGCCGGATTTGCCTTCGGCAACGTGCAATTCGCTGCGGCCATGGTGGCCGCCCTTGTTGCGGTCAGGAGCCGTGGCGGCAGGCGCGGCCTTCTCAGGCTTCTTCGCGACAACCGGCGCAACCACTGGCGGCGGCGCATTTTTCATCTCAGCGGCGCGGCGCAGGTTTTCTTCCGCACGACGACGTGACTGCTGCGCATCCCAGCTGGCTTTGTAAATGGGGTCGTTCTTCAGGCGATCAGCGTGCTGCTGCTTGTCACGCAACTCGGCTTCTTCAGCTTCCCGCTGCACGCGCTCAGCTTCTTCACGCACCGCACGCGCGGCTTCTTCAACTGCACGACGTGCTTCTGCTTCCGCGGCAGCACGTGCGGCTGCGGCTTCGCGTTCCGCCAATTCCTGCGCAACGCGCGCTTCAGCTTCGGCAGCAATCTCATCTGCTGCTTCCTGGCTGTCGGCTTTCAGGTAAGTACGGCGCTTGCGAACTTCGATGCTGACGGTTTTAGCCGGGGCGCCACGACCACCACCCAGCTTGATCTCGGTGGTTTCCTTGCGCTTGAGCGTAATGCGGCTGGTCGGCGCTGCAACGGCACCGCTGCGGCTTTTCTGTTGCAGATAAACCAGTAGCGCCTGCTTGTCGGCTGCGCTGAGCTCGGATTTCTCGCCAGCCACGACCACGCCGGCCTCCTTGAGCTGCGAAAGGATTTCCGTGACCGGGCGGCTCAACTCAGTGGCGAACTCTTGAACTGTTACCGTTGACATAGGATTCCGGGTGTACGAGGTGGCGTGTTAAGGATGATCTGTTCAGGCTTAGGCGAACTGGCTAGCGCGAGCTGCCATGATCAGCTTGGAAGCCTTGGCTTCATCCAGAGACACTTTCTCCAGCAACTCATCAGTTGCCAGATCAGCAAGGTTTTCACAGTTGACGATGCCCGCATCTGCCAGCAGATAAGCGGTGTCTTCGTCCATGCCTTCCAGTGCCAGGAGATCAGCTTCCGGCTTGGAGGTTGCAGCGCGCTCAGCCTTGGCAATCGCCTTGGTCAGCAGCACGTCGCGTGCGCGGTTGCGCAGTTCTTCGACGATCTGCTCGTCGAACTCTTCAATCTGCAGCAGTTCTTCGGTCGGCACGTAGGCCACTTCCTCGAGTGAGGTGAAGCCTTCTGCGACGAGGATCGAAGCCACTTCGAGATCGACATCCAACTGTTCATGGAACAGCTGCTGGATCGACTGGTTTTCGGTTTCCTTCTTGGCTTCGGCGTCCGCCGAAGTCATGACATTGAGCACCCAGCCAGTAAGTTCGGATGCGAGGCGAACGTTCTGGCCGCCGCGGCCAATCGCCATCGCCAGTTTTTCTTCGGACACGCCGATCGTCATCGCGTGGGAGTCTTCATCCATCACGATGTTTTCGACTTCTGCCGGCGCCATGGCGTTGATCACGAACTGGGCGACGTTGTCGTCCCAAGGCACGATATCGACGCGCTCGCCAGCGAGTTCGTTGGAAACGCTCTGCACGCGCGAACCGCGCATGCCGACGCAGGCACCGACAGGATCAATGCGCTTGTCCTTGGCCTGCACGGCAATCTTGGCGCGCAGGCCTGGATCACGGGCAGCGCCCTTGAGTTCGATCAAGCCCTGGGCAATTTCCGGCACTTCGAGCTTGAACAGTTCCATCAGGAACTGCGGCAGCGTGCGCGACCG
>Ga0116227_10008238_pt1 | contig 19795 bp, 15 predicted proteins | sample S1TSphgellanicum_FD_89693 | JGI IMG/M metagenome (GOLD analysis project Ga0116227, IMG submission 89693) | Host-associated microbial communities from peat moss isolated from Minnesota, USA - S1T2_Fb - Sphagnum magellanicum MG | ecosystem: Host-associated > Plants > Peat moss > Unclassified... | reverse complement strand
TTTTTTGTGTCAACTTAGTTTTCATTTTGCATTTCAATGTGATAGGCAATTTTAACAAATACATTTCACATGATAGGTTGACAAAATTTTGATCTTGAACATATAAAAATGTGAACAAAAAAGTATATGAAATTAACATAAATGAAGGAAAATTTTGAACTTCTTACAATTATTCCAAATTAGGAATTCTTTGATTTTTCATGTTTTATCACATTTCAAACACCACCCTCCAATCCATATTCTCCAACTTTATGCCACATAATGACACTCACATCAATGTGTCCAAAGTTTTTGACTTCAATGATATTTGTAAATGATTTTTGAGATCATTTTATTAGGATTTAAAGAAGAATAATAGTCATTCTTGAGATCATCACGAACGTATGTTATTCTCCCTCCCCTTGATATTTATTTCAATTCCTTCCATGGATGATGCATCCCCACTCATAGTTGAAGAAATAGGATACATTTGACCTTCCTTAGAAAATGACATAGTTGGCAATTACACAACTAAAGGGTGTTAGAAACCATATAATTAAATAAGGACTTAGTTTCATATCCTCCTCACCTATGACATCCTTTTCAACCTATTTTTCACAACCTTTGATCTAGTTTTCAAATGTCAAAAACCATGATGTTTTATTGTTAGTTATTTATGTCACACCGTTCTCTATTTGACAAACCTTCAATAGTTCCCACAAATGTTAGTTTTTGAAATTTTCACCCCCACACATTAAGTCAGTATATACCTAACTTGATAAGTGCTAGGTATTTATAATAGATTTAAAGAATCACCCAACATTAATTTATTATTGTTTGAAAGCATGGGAATGAAGGCATGAATTTGCATTCCTATTACCCAAGAATAACAAAACTACCCTTTTGATTTACCTTTCATGAGTTGAGTGTAAGTGATGTAAGTTTTGTCTTCCAACCATTTGGTACTTTAAGTAGTTCATCCATAGTGCATATCAATACATGCATATATTATAGACATCTATAAGATGCTTCATTAGGAGGCTAAGAAAAATAAAATCATAAAGCAAAGCTTTGCTCCAAAAAATTCAATGGTCATGTTATTAAACACAATTTTGTTATATTTTATGAAAGGTGCTTTCAAAAAATAGAATGTCAAACCCATTTTTTATTAGTTTTATTCCATGATACCCATCACATATCACATTTTTAAAAAAACACCATGAACAAAGTTTTATGTACAATACAACCCTCAACTTTGAGCTTTATTGGAATTAAGTTCACATTCCTTTACTTTACTTTGCACATACTTTTTAAAAGTAACGCTTGTGGCTTCAAGCTACTTTATTCACCCCTTTTCTATGAAGCATTCGCGAATACAATTGTGTTAGGTTCTTATGAACAGGGTAAAGTTATAGGGTTGGGGCATTCCTAGATTAAAAGGCCTAGGATGGAGTAATAGCTAAATCTAACCTCGCATTTTGGAATTGTCACACACCTATGGACTATATATGACATCTTAAAACATATTTTGAAACTTATCATGAATCTAAACATATATAGATCTCAAGGCAGAAGAGGTGGGAGGTTTTTACACCTATTTTTTAAGAGTGGAAGGTCATACATTTTTTTGTGTATAAAAGTTACACGATCCTTCCTACTCATAAGGTACATATGTAAAATCATTTTTTGGGAAAGATAATCATAAAAACCTAGGAATTTTGTTCCCCCCAAATGAACTTGTGTTAAATCACAAAATCTTGATGTTACAAGGATTTTTTAATCAATTCCTTAGACTTTCATATTATGCTTTTACAATCATACCCATTGCATTAAGTGAAAGCATATTATGGTGATCCATTTTATGTAGTCACATTGTAGTGTTTTGCTTGGGTGAATGTTTATGAACCTAACTTGTGTCAACATCAAAGAATTTCACAATGTTTTTGCATATTATGTAGAACATAAATTAATCAGTTAAAAATATATTTTAAATATATATAATGGTGGATTGGAGTACATTTGTACAAAAACAATGTTTATAATTTTATATTGAAAAAAGTAAAAATTTTCCAAAAATAATTTAAATTATTTTTAACCTTTATGGAATTTATAGCAACCATTTCACATGTGGATCCACGTAATTTGGATCACATTTGTGAACCATATGAAAAGTGTGATAATTCTCATTTCATAAATGGGGTTTTTTCAAGGTGTTGACTTTAAGTATGTGGTAAATTGAAATTTTAGCAAACAATCATTTTGAAATGAAAGATGACAATCATTGTGAATTTAATCAATGCAAATAGTCTATTTCGAGCATTAATATGAATCGTTAATTAAACCAACTACCTTGTGTAACTTGAAATTTGAAATGAACTTTACTATATTGTGTATACCATAAATATATGCATGGTTCTTTGAATTTAAATGATTCAATATGTTTTCAAATAACATTAGATAACATTAAATTTTTGAAAATCTTAATTTTAAGGCCCAAAAACCCAAATTAAAAGCCAAAATTAAATGCACTATGTTTTGGGAGGTAGGTGGTATAATATTAATCCCAAAAAGGCCTAAGAATTGTTTGAAAATGAAGTCCTTGTAATGAGGGTTGCCTTCAAAATACATTAAGAAATTTATTTGAAATGTAATTTGTTTAATATGATAAGGCCCACAATGTGCAAAGTAATTCCATGGTAATTTAAAAAATGAATGTGGAGTTTTGATGTAAAGTCATGTTTAAAATATTTTCACTATGTAAGGGTTTTTTAAATGTTGTTATGGAAGGCCATAATAAGGACCATGTCTATTGTAATTTTCCCCCATTCAAAGGTTGAAAATGTTATATTGAAGTTGTGGAGTTGTTATGGGCTTGGATTTTACCATGTGTGAAACACATGTTTTACATTGTTATTGAACTTGAACACATTTAATATGATTTGTTGTAGGTTTACAAAATTTTAATGCCAATAGTGACAACTTGGCATGTGATTTTAATTTTTTTAAATGCTACCATTGATTGATTATTGAAATGTTTTTGTAATTTCTTCTAACATGCAACAAAAAATAACTTAGGGTTAAACAATGCCTTAATTAATGCTTAACCTATGTCCTTAAAAGGTTTTCTTATGTTATCCAATGTATGTGACATGGAGTTGAACAAGGTGAGGTATAAAAACAATTTCTTTTATACCATGCATTTGAAATATGTACCTATTTTAATACATTGAAGAAGGTTATAATAGGCACTTGTCTTTTATAACTGATATTCAAAAAAATAACTTTTGTCAATTACAATATGAATTGTTATTAATGCTACTAGAGGCAGCCATATTATGGTCCAAGAGGATGTCTATGTGAACACACATCATGTAGAAATGAACGACAATTAAATCTTAAAAAATGATTAGATTTAATTATGTGTATGCTTATAATTATTAAAAATTTGGGTATATATTTGAAAGCCAAATTTAATTTAATTAATTGTATTATTGCTAGGTATTTTGATTTTTGCATCATTGCATCACAAAATAAGCATCACAAAATGAGCTTATGTGAGATTGATTCACTTAATAAGGTGAAAGCATGGTAAAGTATACAATTCAATTATTTTGGAAGTTTATTTTTCAAGCTAAGAAGAAGTAGGACTAAAATCCATCGTAAAATTATTATAATTTAATATTTATACTTAAATGATGAAAAACAAGATACTTCTTCACTATTATGAATTTATTTTTAAATTTTACATTATATAAATAGGTTTTCAAGTAGACTTTTCTACATGTAAGTAACTTTTGAAGCTTATTTTTTGTAATGTAACATTTATTTCAAGTATGTGTGAAATATATTCTACCAAAAGCGAAAATAAAATTTATTTATTTTTCTTCCTTTGAATATACAATGATTTTTATGTTATAATTTCACAAAAATCTATTTCATTAAATTTTATAATGGAAAAGTATTTTTGAACACCATATTGGCCAATCAAATTCAAAATATTTGTTCCCTACTTTTATTATTTCAAAGTTTCTCAAATTTTATATTCAACTTAAAACAAACCCAATGGAAATCACCATGGTTTCAAAATGAAGTTTAAGTAAACATTTAATTTATTTTCTTGTGTTTTCATGAATTTTTTCTCTTTTTAAACTTTATATTTTTTGGTCAACTTTTTTTGTATAAAATATCATGCTTTCACCTAATAATTGGGCCTAATTTGTCGCAACCCTAGCCTTGGGCTTATGACTAAAACAAAAGCTTGCAAAGGTGTGGGCCAAAAGTGAAGCCTGGTAGTCACATTTCATGCTCCTGGGAGTGTAGGAAAGTGTGAGGGAATGAACATGCACATTCCCAAATGAGCTCCCACATTAAGAGTTGTAGTCCCAATAGATTTCCGAATCTTCAAAGAGTGATTGCAAGGGTCAAAACTCATTAGAGTGAAAAGTTTTTTATATCATTGGAAAGCTCATGAAATTTAGATGTTTAGAATGGGCTTACATGACCCATTTGGGTATTTAAAACATAAGTTATGGCCAAAAGAAGGGCCGGGAATCAAAGTGCCAATTTGATTTTCGACCACTAAAAGTCGATAATCACCCTGATTTAATTGCATGCAAGTGGCAAGTGACATACCATTGGAAAGCTCTCGACGAGGCTATAATTTTGCTTTAGACTTCACCTTAATCAAAGGTTTGCACAAAAAATTATGAGTTTCCAAAGTTGCAGGAATCCTAATTTTGAGAAATTTGGGACTCCCAACTTGGGAGTCCTAGGACAAAATGACATTTGGGTGCAGGACCTGTGGCCAAGCACAAATAATACTATAAGGGGGAAGGTGATGGTTTCCCCCAAGTCTAGGATGTGGTGATTCTTGTGAGTCCGTGTTTACCCATGCCTCGTTCATGCACCAAAAGTGTTCCAACTATGCACTAACCAATTTGTTGTTTGGTTTGTGCAAGTCCATGTGAATAATTGACTTGCTTATCACTTGTCTTAATCCTCATCCCGGAGCTCTAACACGCCCTTCTACCCCTGAAGTGCTATGAGTTAGGGAGTGTACCATAACTTCTTATCCTTCTAATGTTTTTCCTTTTGATGTTTTCACCTTTGTGCTTACAGTTGAGTCTATCAAGGAGTTTGGGGGTGCGTCATAATCCATGCGCCTTGATCCATTTACATTGGGTGGGAAATTTCCATTATTAAATGATTATTTATTTTTAAAAGATGAAATTGATGGATTTATATGGTATTGGTTCAAACATAGGCCATATGTAGAGGTATGTGAAAAAACCTTTTTTGTTGAGAACCAATATAACTAAAATCATTGAAATATTTTTAATGAAAAACAATAATATATGAAAAGTTTGAAGAAAAACATGCATAAGCAATTATATTACTACAATAATTAAACAATACAAATGATCACTCAACAAATTATAATAACAATAGGCTTTCTTTTCCAAACACCAAATAATTTTGTAGATTAACATTGAAACACCCTTGAGGTTCATTATTGGTAGATCAATTATCTATTATATTGGTGCTATGATAACCTCATCTCAACCTTCAAAAAACCTACAACGAATCACATACACATTGATAATTTTTTATCCCAATTGTACCTTTCCCTGGGTAAGGAGCCACTACCACCATAGGCGGTGGTTGGATAAGGTCCAAATCTCACATTCTTTTCACTTTTCCTGCAACTACCACTATTGCATGTAATAATTCCCATTTATACAAAAAAGAAGGTGAGATCAACCTATATATTATTTTCTTGGTTAAATTTAAGGCACATAACCCCCATGTTTTAGAACATTACCAAAACGATGGTTCAACAAATCAACCTTGCCCTAAAATAATGAAAAAAAATTCAGTTGTTCCCACCAACTTTTAATAACTTTGAATTACCAAAATATTGTAATAAATAGTAAAATCTAGCAGATGAGATTATAATATTTTCTTGAACAATATCCTTAGTATACTTTGGATTGTACATCTTAATCTTGAACAAGAAAAAGTTCACATTAAAGGAGACACCTACTTGAAAAACCACATGGGTCAAATAAAATTGAGCTTGAAGTAATAAAAAATAAATTCAAATAACATCACTTGAGGCTATAGAAGGGTAGGGGTTGATGGAAGTCAATCATGTGGCACTACCTAAAGTTACAATTGAAAACATATTGTGAAGCTTAACGTTCTATTGAAGCACTATTTGGTAATAAATCCTTGGGTTGTGTTATTTCATTCATTATTGGGCTAATTAGACCACTTCCACATGTATGATTACTTATTCCTTTAGCATGTTTGTCATAATTGTCCATTACTCCTTGTAGTACTATTGTAGTATTGCAATAATATAAAAATTTGTTGTTTCGGTAATTTCTGATGTTGTTATGGTAGTCAATGTTGTTTTAGTAGTTGATGCTCCAATTTTTGTTTTGTTGTTGTTCCAATAGTCATTGTCATTATTCTAGTAGTCATTGCTTTGGTAGTTGATGCTTTAGTAGTTATTGATTAATTTTTAAAATAAGATTTAGTAATTCCCTATTGCACCAATTTTCACCTCATGTCCTTTTTAGTTGAAAGTCATCTTTTTTTTGTTATACCTAATTAAGTAGTTTTCAATACAATTGTTTTGATTAATTAGTCTTTGGTATGGTAGTACTTGATTAGGCAATCTTTGGATTTAGTTTATAAATATTTGATTAAATAATAGACATCCACTATAATAGCATTTGGATTTGGTTCAATTGTACTTAATCAAGTCATCTTTGCTTGAATAGACCATGGGGTATGTAATAACATTCTTTGCAAACATTTGCCCCATATCATTTTTGTTTGCAAATCTAGCACACCTTTGGTATTAATTGATCTAGTAATTACCTTTGGTGAGGACCTACATTGTTCTAATTGAATCATTTGAACATATTCTTTTTCAATAATGATAATAATGTTGGATTACATTTCACGTGTCATTGTGGTGATCATTTATGCATTAGGTACCTTATATTTTAGTTACTAGGTTGGTATAATGCAAGTAATGCAAGGTAAAAAATGGTAAAATAAACAATTGAGACGTTCCTTGTCACAAAAAATTAGTAGTTATAAGTATGTTTTGATGCATTGAAAATTTAAAAGAAAAATTATTTAGTGATTAACAAATGGATAATCTTTTAATTTATTATAATAATATTGAAGAATCACATCTTTAATATGCATTTAAATATATTATTAAAAAATGAATATACTTGCACAAACGTTTGGGTTTTAAAAAATTAGTTGCAAGTAAATGAAAGTAAATTTGATTTTTTTAAAAATTCAAGTTAATTGAAGGTTTAAAAGTATTTATGTGCTTTCAAATTGTGCATATTATAGTCATAATGCATTAAAAATTTAATGTAAAAGTAATTTTAAAGTCCACATCGACCAAGCAATTTCAAAGCTCCTTGTAACCTATTTGTATTATATTAAAGTCTTTCAAAATTTGTATTTTAATTCAACACAAACTCAATGGAGGTCATAATGGTTCTACATTTCTATTTACAAAGGTTTTTTAAAACATTTACTTTCTTATTTGTACGTAAAAAATATAAGTGAATTTGGGGCAAATTGTTTTCTTGGTTTATTTTACCATGCTTTTGCTCTCCATAACTTGTTTGATTTTTTGGTCATGGTGATCATGATGGTTCTTGCTACCATTAGTTTTGGTTATGATTGGCCCTTCATGAATGACATTAATAGTAGTTAGAGGTGTATCCTCCTTTTAATTGGTTTTATTTCCCTGAATATTTGCCTAATGAAAAGTGTTCTCCAAGTGGATGTATTTCACAATGCTCCTTCACTTCCATGTGTTTAAACTTTTTGACCACAAAGACAAAACATTCAAATTCCTCATTTCCATGGTGTTGTTCCACTATTAGATCATTATCCTCCTTTTATGGCTAATACCACTAGGGTGGAACTCCCTAAACATTAAATGTTTTTTGTCTATACAACAAGATAGTTGAATAGGACTTCTTGTCATTGGTCCTCCTTTATTTGCTCCTATACATCAATTTTGTTTTATTACAAAATGTATATTTAGATTTTCCATATCTATTTCAACAATTTGATCTAATTGTTGCATCAAATTCCTAGTCATTGCCCCTATTCATCATGATTGTTATGTAATGCATTACTATATATTATCCCACCCCAACTACCACTAAATGGTGAAAATTTTAGTTTGTTACAACCTATAAAGGTGGTGATGTAGATCAATACTTAAGTTTTCAAGTAATTTGGACAAGGTCTTTAGGGACACGCTACCTTTTTTGGTCAAGTTTACTTCTTTTGCTATTCCAATTCTTGAATGTTTTATGATATGTCTAATCCTTCATTTTCTTATCTTCTTTCTATTGTTTGTAATTAAACCCCTATTTTTAATGCCCTAGAATTTGAACAACTATTATAATATTATCGGCCTATTACTTTATTCTCTTGATATGCCAAATTTTTGAAAAAAAAGAATTATATTCTTGAAAATAACATTTTTTTTCCAATTTTTTGAACTCCAAAAATGACATGTGAACAAAAAATCATTCAACAACGCATAAGCACAACTAAACAATATTAGCTAGCTAGAATGGCTCGCAATTGAGTTTAGTTTTTAGTCCAAATAAGATTCTTCATAATGTATTTTTATAGGCCAAATATGTAAATTTGTGAATTTATAAACATATTGATCTTTTCCAAAAATCAAGGACATCTGACCATGTAATATAGCCTAGACCATAACCCTTGCAAGTTTAAATTTTTTTTCACAAAATCATAATAGGAAGGACTTTCCCATTTTAATTGATTTTCGGTGTCATTAAAATTTCAAATGGTTTAAAGGACTTCATTTTTAAATTACAAACCGATGCTCAAAAATTTGAAGAATGCATGCAAGATATTTTATTACAAACATTAATCATAATGGGTCCATTTCTAATTTATAAGAACTGTGACTTTATAATTAGTTTTAAATTTAAATTCTTTCATTCAACGTAATTTTTTTAGTTTCAAAACATTCCATTTTTGTATCACAATAGGATATATAAAAGATTATATTATTGAGTTCCTTTTCACAAAATAAAAAAATTGAGGAAAGAGGTTACAATCCATTAGGGTGCAATAAGTTGACATTCTGACATTGAAAATAAAACACTTTACTTGCAAACACCCTAGAACTTTTTAAAAATCCCCATAATGGTTTTCAAATGATTTTTTTTCTAGAACCTAATGGAGCTGAAATCACTATAGTAATTTTACCAAGAAGAAAAAATATTTGAAAAGTTCAAGAACAAACATACATGGGCAATTTTACCATTACAAATATGAAGATTGATCGTAGTAATATTGTTCCAAACATAAACTAGAGGGACTAAATTATTATGCAACAAGGAAATTAAAGAAATAGACAAAAAAAAAAAAGAGTACTTGGATTTATTCTATTATGCTTGTTGTTAGGCCAAGTTTTTGAAAGATCCCAAAATAGGATGTCAACTTAACAAACATTTTCAAATCTAAACATCCTAATTAGTCAAAATTCAAATCGGTGCAATGTTTTGGTTTGAAAATAACCTAAGTTTTGTCAACAAAAAAAATGCACCTAAACAACACCATGGATGTTGAAAAATGGAGAAAAACAAAAAGATAGGAATGTTGACAAAGAATGTCAAAATGACAACAACAAATAATAAGGGTGTCCAAAAGGCACATTGGAAACACTGAAGGTGTTAAATTGAACATGAATATTTTTTTTTCCAAGCCATAGAAGGCATCAAAAAATTGAAAATTGAAGGCATTGGATATAATGTTGGAGGACGTTCAGAAATACATGGGGGATGTTGTGGGCTTTAGGGTTGAAAATAAATAAACCAAGGATCATTGGGAAGCATAGGAGGGACATTGGGGGATGTTGGAAAGACCCCTAATGTCCTTCCTACTTAAATTATTTTTAAGGTAATGAAAAATATCATAAAGGACATCATGGGTGTTAAAAACATTAGTGTTATAGGGGTGTTTTAGTAGGTGAAAATGAAATATCATATTTTAAAATTAATGAAAAAGAAAATAGTTTCATGGGAAATCTAAATGATCATGTTTTATCAATTTTTGGTAGCCAAGTATCTCTTAATTGATTTAAATAAATTTAAATCTATTAATATTTTGACCTTGTGTCAATTGATTGTCACTAGTAGTGCGAAGCAATGCAAAGCCCAAGTTGTTAGTTATTAAAAAACCCAAATAAAATTTATTTATTTATTTACCTACCTTATTTGCTTTAATTACCTACCTATTTATTTAAAATAATAATTGATGTTCAAAATAATGATAATAATATATTATGACCTACCTATCTTGCCATTTTTAGTTATTAAGCTAGTTTAAAGGTTTAGAAGGCTAAGATAGACTGGGTTAAGTAGGTTAGTTAATCACATTTAAATAGGTTGCAAATGTTAAAATTTAAACCTTTCACCTCCACCCTAAAAGTCCAAGCCATTAACCATTGCACCATTTTTTCAACAAATGATAATTTTTATCATTGCATGATTATGAACATTGTTTTTTATCTAACCTATGTGGGCTAACTTACTTAATTTATCCCTAAGTTATTTAAAGCTATTCCACCTTTAATTATTCTAAGCTATTAAATATTGTAAGCTATTTAAACTTATTACAAGCTATTCTATCCTAGGATATTTTAACTTATTTTATTTTAATTGTTTTTACTATGTATTGTTTTAAGCATTTCTAGTTATTATACTTTAATGTAATAATAGCTTAAGATAATTTAAATTAATTTAAGTAAATGATTTAAAATAATTTATGATAGTTTTAGGCAAAATAATTTAAAACGTTTTATAAAAAAATAACCTTTCAAATAACTTCAAATAACCTAGGGTAAATAGTTTATAATAAGCTATAATAGCCTAGGTTTTAGATTAGTAACCTATGTTCAACAAGTAGATTAATTAGCCAATTAATTATGGCCAATATGATTACATCTTAAATCAATATGACAACTTTGGTTAAGCCCTTACTATTTGGTATGGTTTATTTGGTTAAGCCATCGCCATTTTGATGATTTTTTTTTTTTGTTTGTCCTTTTTTATTAAATGTACAATATGAAATTTGGTTAAAAAATGTCTCTTTAATCAAAATAACCAACTCAAATAACCATTTATTTTTCATGTTCCATGCATTTAGTCAAAGTGAACATCCCCTTTGGTTAATGTGACCATTTTGATCAAGCCGAACCTTTTTTAAATTCATGATTTCTTGTAGTGAAAAACAATTTTTTTGTTTTTACAAACATTTGAATTTTCAAAATGCCCATTATTTTCTTCAAATTTTTATCATGATACCCTACAAATATCACAATAAAAAATGAATGAAATGTTGATTTTTACATTGTGGAATGCCTTTGGCACAAACATTATAAAAATTATGCCCATCTTGGTTCTGTTTCACATAGACCCTTGTTTTAGTAATGTTTTATAACCTTGTTTGTTATTTTAATTTAATTCACATTTGAACACAATTTACATTTGAGTGGTTAAATCATGCACAACTCTTCTTTTGTCATTAAAATTCACACGTGAATTTTGTCTATTTTGTTTTGTTTATGTCATTATGTATCATTCACCATGAATCTTAATTCAAACATCAAGGAATTAATCAGGTTCACAATTTTTTTGTTTTTTTCACATGCGTGGCACAAAACATTTTGCAAAACACAACATAAACAAATCTTGAATTCTATTTTTGCTTGTGTTTGACATAAATTTTACAACAACCTTGGCCAAGTGTTACCACATCCTCAACTGATTTTTCCTTCCAAAACCTAGTTTTTTGAAATTTATTTGAACTTTCAATAGCATAAATCACTAAAAAATCAATATTCCCCACATTCTGAATCCAAATCTTACCAAATAAATTCCATTAAATCCAGATCATCAAGATCTTTCTGACAACACCAAAGGAACATTCCAATTCCTCTGAAATTTTCAGCTACAATTTAATTTAATTTTCAGTGAAAAAATCATTCAATATTCAAGAACTTCTACACTACAAGTTCAACTGCCATGAAACCAAGCCAATCCGCCCCTCCTCATCGAGAGCTTTCCAAAGAGACCAAGTTACCATTGCTTTAGCATTGCTTACATATGTAACTTGATGGGGTATTTAACATCTCACATTACAAGAGCATTTAGCATCTCACAATAAGGAGACATTAAACAACTTTCATTGAATATATCTAACACATTGTTTGGCCCTATTTTTGGAGCTTTGTGTTTTGTGTAGTCTCCTCATGATCACTATCCACCAAATCTCCAAACTTGCTTTGTTCACAGATTCATCTTTTGCTCCTTTCCATCACAAATTCTCATCCTCCTTTCATGATCACCATCCACCAAATCTCCCTTGGAAGATACATGTTACAATCAAGGGATTGAAGTTGAGAATGCAAGTAGGAATTTGAAAAGAAAATGACTTAGGATTTTGAAAACAAGTTTGGTGGATGATTTAAAGATTGGAGATTAAAGAAATGTCCATTTGGAACATCTAGGAAGAGCAATGGGAAGCTCAACAAGATAGGGGAACACCATTCAAAACATCCAAGAAATCCCAATAACATGTGGTAGAGCCAATCATGTAACCAAACTTTGCAAGAATAGGGATATGATTCAGGAAAAAACTCTATGATTGTAAGCAAACAAAATTTGGAAAATGAATTAGGAGTTCAAATACATTCAAGAAACAAGAATATGGACCCTTGGACAAACGAACTATTGACAATTATGGAATATCATTCAGAATAGAATTGGAAGCAATTGTTGAAAACTTTCACAAAGTCATTGTTCACACGATTGGAACCCAGTGAACACACTTGGGAACTAATGCATAGTTTGCAACTCACACCATCAAATTTGAAAATTTGCAAAGACTCACTTTTTGAGAATGACTCTGGCAACCAATTTGAGGATGCCATAAAAGAAACTATGGGAATACCATACCATTGGGAGGAGCACATTATAGGGGACATCATTGTGAGCATTGGGAACACACCATTTCAAGTGCCAGGCTTTGAGAAAATGTGTGCTTTCATTTGCCTTCATTTGAATCTTCATTCAACTTCATCTCCTCCTCCATTTTCCCTCATTCACTTGCCCACTCATCTAGAGTTGGTGTTGCAATAGAAACATTGCGGAGGTCAAATAGATTTGCTGCAAATAGTAACCAATTTCTTTTTGTTAGAGCAATGTGCTTGGCTGATGCAAAGGAAAGACAAATGGAAAACAGGATTTGTGGATTCAACTTGTGTTGGGTAACAAAAAATTGTGGAAGTCAAATAGATTTGCTGTGAATGAAAAATCCTCCCTTTATCAGAGCAATATTTTCAGCAGATGCACATGGAAGAAAATGGAGAAGTGAAATTGCAGATTCAACGCATGATAGGTGACAAAATTGTTGCATATCCAAATGCAAGGCATTTCATGTTCACCAATAGAGGGTAAGAATAACACATGATGATCTGACTCAAGATGGGAATGTTCAAGATAGTAGCAAAAAGTACCTGCATGGACTTCATCAGAAGCTGCAGCAGTTGCATCTGAAAGCACCACAACTGATGGATAGTCATGTGCAATGGCATCAAATGCTGTTGCTCGAATGCAGTTGGGAGTCTGCACCCCTGTCAGGAATCCAAACACATCTTAGTTATCCACAATAAGAGCCCTGATTTTGCCCACATTTTGGGGAATTATTGTTTGTGAAAATTTGACATGTCCTGGGAATCCAGATCACACACACATGCTGATGACTCCAGCTTCCTTGGTGAAAAAACTTGTTTCCAATTCTAATGTTCTTGCTGATTTGTGTGATGAACTTGGTTTCTTATGAAATTATTGAATTATATTATCACATACAAGAAAACCTTTGAGAAAATCATCCCCAAAGCACTGCCAAGAAGGGTAGATTAACAATTGATTATTTTATCAAATGTGTTTCTAAATCATTCAGGGAGAAGTTTGGCAGGAATAGAGACACACACCAGCCACAGCAATATGCTCAATGCCCACTCTACGCAGCACAAGGTCCAGGTTTGTGGCAAAAAAAGCACTGAATCGTGATTTTACTAGCACATGTTCTCCAGGCAGTGGGATAAGGTCATCCGCAAGTGCAGCACCGTCAGTGCCTTTGCTTGTTGGTCCACTCTTGCCATCATATAAGTGTCTGCGAAAATGCTCCACATCCCTTCCAGTAACATGGTGCTCTCGAACCACCTGCCCATTTGTACATGGAGACAGATTAACATACTCTGATCTTATTCCCAAAGAAGAAAAAGGAACAGACAGAAACCACATGTTCAAATGCAACTCCTGTACAATCATCACTAATGAAGTGATCTTTATAGTTAGAGTGAAATTGAGTTGAATAGGAAGAAGATTCATTGCCTATATATTACCTGAGCTCAAATGTACAGATTCCTTGCTGTAGGGAGAACTCAAAGCATGAGCCAAGTTAGGAAGATGCACATTTTAGTGAGGTTTGACAGATACTGGAACTTCAAAATGGTTGGAATCCTGAAAGCTTATGGGAGTCAAGAAAACAAACCCAGACAATGAAGGCTCCCTTCTCTCGAGCAATGCTGACAGCCTTCTTTACCGCTGGAATAACAGATGGACCTCCACGGACAAACAAGGAACCTTCTGGATCAAGAAAATCCTTCTGCACACAAAAACTCCAGAACAGAAATATCAGCAACATCAAATCAGAATCCTATCTATCAATCCCCTCATACAAATAGATTAAGATGACATTGAGGAGGAAGAGTAGAACTCCTCTAGTGAACAATGTGAAAGGAAAATACTCTTGCTAAAAATGCCAGTTCTGGTCAAGGTCCAATGTTTTGGGAGAAAGTTGGCAACCACCTGCATGTCCACCACAAGTAATGCTGTCTTTTGCCATTTTGAGGTTCCCATTGTTTTATTCCCAGGCTTTACAGTTGTATGAGTCCAGCTTTCCTGCACATGCAGCTGTTGCCTTCACCACAATATTTGCAATCAAAAACACCATTGCATGACTTAAAGAAGGTCTCTTGCTTGAGTTCCACTAACCCTGAGACAATGGCTAAACTTTGTCCAAACACAACGGCATGTCCTGAATGCTGACCTATGAAAGAGCATTTCTTTATAGGTTGCAGAATCAGAGTCTCTTGCCATGTAATTATGCAAATTGCTCACTGTTGGGACATGCCACTTGACTGTCGGAAGTTCCAAGAGTGTGGACAGAGTTTACGATTCTACAAGCTTGCAAGTGTTCCAACAAATCAAATCATTCACCTCAGATTGCAACATCCAGGAGATACGCAAAAAAGACTCTTCTTCTCTCTTTCCAACGATTCTTCAACTAACTCGTCCTAATAACTAAGAATTAGAGCTAGTTGCTTCGCTCTAAACTACGACACCGAGTCCTCTGAATGATTCAATCCCGCAACCGCAAAAACTGTCCCGCTTTCCGCCCAATTGCAAGAAAGAAGTTGCAAAACAAATACGTGTGTGAAGGTATGCAACCATTTGGCAAGATGCAGAGGGGTGTCGTATAGCAATGATACCTTTGTGGAATTCAGAATTTAGTGCGTGCGACAGATATCGAGTAACGAAGCTTCACAAAAATGCAGCTCCTACGAACTCCTTCCTGGTCCTTCAGCTACGCCACACAAAAAAAACTCGAAATCCTCAGTAGAAACTAATTGCAGAGCTTCATAAAAATGGCCTTGAAACCGGTCCGTCCCTGTGCGACTGCAGAACTAATTTCTGAACCGAAAGGGATGGAGCTTTATCTGCTTGAACTTCCGAGCTCGCAAAGTGCGAAGCGCCGAGACAAGGGGCCGAAGGCAAAGAGCGGAAAAAGAGGAAGAGCAAATGCATCTGGACGCCCTCGAAATTCCCCTCTCGGACAGCTCTTTCCGGGCAGAATGGGCATGCCGGGAACGTTCCAGGTCGGAATTTATTCTTTTACAGAGCTTTTCAAATCTGCCCGTGTCTTGAATTGTAGCATAAATTTGTAGAATCATCTGCCCTGTATATGGAAGAGCAGAATTATTTGCAGAGTCATCTGCCCAAATTTTGAACAGCAGAATGATTTGCAGAATCATCTGCCCGAATATTGAAAGTTGAATGCCTTGAAGAATCATCTGCCCGAGTATTGAAAAGCGGAATGATCCTACCCAAATATTGAAAAGCAGAATGCCTTGCAGAATCACCTGCCCGAAATTGAAAAACGGAATGATTTGCAGAATGACGCGCTCAAATGTAGAAGTGTAGAATGATTTGCAGAAGCAATCTGACCCGATATTGAAAAGCAAAACGATTTGCAGAATCGTCTAACCTAATATTGAAAAGCAGAATTACTTGCAGAATAATCTGATGCAGATGATTCTGCAGTCAGATTAGGAGGGTGCAAAAATAGAAGGCAGAAAAATAGCTTGGACATCATCAGGAATTCTCCCATGGTTTCTTTAGAAGCTCATTCAAACCGATAAGGCATGAAATGTACTTAGGAAGTGACAACTAACTATGTAGCATATTCTCACATAATTAGGTCTTGGAGTGAATAATGAGAACAACAGAGTGCAAGAACAACGGTCCCTAGTCTCTACCCCTTCTGGAAATGATGTCAACCCAATCCTGGTCCCTACATTTTTTTACTCGTCTCAGTGAAGACCACCAACGCAAAATACAATTGAGTTGGCTCTTCAGCATACCAGAGGTAGTAGCATTGCTGAAATTCTCAGGACTCATTTCCTCCCAACTCAGAATGATGGAACCCAACCCATGAAAGTTGCCATGGAATATAATAACCCATGCCTCATGAGTATCAATTCTATCTGCATACTCACATTAGGAAGACCAGTACATGGTGAAAAACATTCATTTGAAGTTGAAGAAAAAGTTTCCTTCCAAATCCTTTGAAGACTTCCAGACAAGGATTGAAGAACTAGGAAAAAGAAAAACACAGAGGGGTTAGAACTTGACATCAAAAAGAAAGACTTCCAAATAAGAACTGAAGAACTGGGAAGAAGAAAAATACCAAATACTAGAACTTGGAATGGGAACAATTAAACTAGCAGTATGAACAACAGTGACAGTCCCTCACTTGTTCATGTTTTGGATTTTGTAACTCACCAGTACTCACCTCCAATTCCAAACTTTACAGCAGGATTAGAAGCTCTACAATTGATCACTAACTCTGACCAAACTGCAACAGTCCTGTACAGGTGATGTGATAAAATTTCAAGAAGGCCTTCATGGACCACACAACAGAAGAAACACAGAAAATTGCAAGGTGTGAATACCCAAGTGCATTTCCTAGGTAGTGCTGTATTGGTGTTGTGTGCTGCTTATCAACATTCTGCCTGTCATCCTGGGTGTGGCACCATGCAACAATTGAATAACGACAGCAACTTTACTGTTCACTCTCCAAATGCAAAATCCACTTCTCTTTGCAAAAAAAAAAGGTCACTCCTTTCCAACAAATGTAGGACTTCATTATACAAAGGAACTTGTACCAGATACTGTCAAGGGCCAAGTTGGACACTTTCAGATTTCTAGCCACACATGCTACAACAGTGATTCTACACACAAACTTCCAATTCCTAGAAGGTGGGTACAAGACATTTCCTAATCTGCTAGAGGAGTTTCTGCTCTAGCCTAATTATCACAAGGATGGGGAAAGTCATCTTCAGATAACAGATGAACTTCACTGACCTTTCAAGAATCACAGAAACTTTGCTTTCACACACAATTTACTGATTCCTTTCCTTGTTACAGATATGCTTGCTGCGTTACAAGAGAGCTGGATTCACCTAAGCACAATCATTACTGAAAGCCAGGACATTGATTGTGGGAATTGACAAGAATGAAAATTCACCCAGATCAGGGGTTTCCTGGAGGAGCACTTGGTGATGGAGATGCAGCATCCTCCATTGGCGGTTGAAGAAGCTGCAACTGCAAAACATACACAGAACTTAGGATCATTCAGTACAACCAACTCATTGCAGAACCTCACACACATAGATTGAAACCCTACGATTAGGTTTGGGAACTTTACTTCGATCTATGAGGAATGCACCAACTCCATGCACAAAATTGCTGGAATTACTCAATACAGCAAGCCACTAGCAAGGCTAATTGTAACCAACACCAACAAATTTTCTTGTGTATGAGACTTGATCATGAGCTGGTATCTTCATGCTCTCTGTCATAGCTATGACAAAGGGCATGCCCAGTAACAAAACTCCACAAACTAATTCGTTCTCTGTTTTTAAAAATTGTAGAGATCTGAAAAGAAGCAGAATATACTTGTCTGCAGCACTCCTCGTGTTGGCTCAGGAGCAAGTCATATTTGACCTGCAGTTCTACCAGGTCCTTCTTCAGTTTGTCATGCTCTGCAACTGTTGGTCCTCCTAAAGCATGGCGAACAAACCTACACACACATGTTACCAAAACCAGTCAGGTTTTCTAACTCACATGATCAAATACAGCACTGAGAGAAACTGATATCCTCCTTACCCTACATTCAAGAAAAGAAAATGGAAAAAAGAATCCAAAAACCATAGAAGAGAACAAAGACCAAGTGACGACAATCAGGTGAGCAGTTGATGTGCAGTACAGATGCTTGGGGGGTTCATTAAGCATGCCCTATTCAAACATTTCTTCTCCTGTAAATTCAGAACTGACACAAACACCATGAATGTAAGTAGGTGGAGAAAAGTGGGCCTCACTCAAGAGCAATAGGTGGTTTCTCATGTTCTTCATAGAGAGCAACCAGCACTGCAGCAACCGCACCGGTAAAAATATTAGTCTACTGTAGAGATATCCATATCACCAGATGAGAGAATCCTCATTGAATATTATCTTTCCTGCACTGCTGAAAAACAATCTCAAAAGAAAATCTCACGAGTCTCAAGCCAATGTGAACTGTTGTTGCTTTGACAATTTGATGTCCCTATTTTGCTCCTCAGTTGGTTTGACTCAAAATATTAGTCTACTGAAGAGTTATCTATATTCACCAATTGTATAGAAAAACCAGGATCACGATCCCCTGTTTTGGAAGGTAGAAAACCCTAACCCTAACCCTAAGACTCGTTGCATGTGCAAATACATGAAGATTTCAATCGTCCATTCAATCCTCATGGAAAACAAAAGAAAACACACCAAACATGACAGAAGATATCTATCTATCTATCTATATCTATATATATATATATATATATAGAGAGAGAGAGAGAGAGAGAGAGAGAGATGTGTGTGCCTTTGGTAAGAGCTTCAAGAACACCGCTTGCCTCCAGATACTTCCTAAACGCTTCCTTCTTCGACTCACTCGCCTATACAAAATCCCACGAGCACATAGAAACAGCGCATCGCCACCATCCACCGCGTTAGACCAAAACATGAAACCCAAAACACATGGATCTCCGAAAAATCCACTCATATACAAAGCCACCAGCCAGCAACACTAAGTACCACGCCCATCGATTGGATTCAATATCTCTCCACTCCGCCAAAAAAAATGGAAACAAAAAGGCCATTCAAAATCTAGCACGATGATGATGATAAAAACACTCATTCACACACAAACCCATTGCCATTGCCCTTTTGCCATCATGGTGTGAAACAAAGACAAGCTTGTGGGCCTCCTGCGGATATTAATAACTGGTGGCGATGGGGGAGGGGGGGGGGGGGGGGGGGGAGGAAAAAGGGAAGAAAAAGGTGGTTTT
>Ga0116227_10008235_pt1 | contig 19804 bp, 19 predicted proteins | sample S1TSphgellanicum_FD_89693 | JGI IMG/M metagenome (GOLD analysis project Ga0116227, IMG submission 89693) | Host-associated microbial communities from peat moss isolated from Minnesota, USA - S1T2_Fb - Sphagnum magellanicum MG | ecosystem: Host-associated > Plants > Peat moss > Unclassified... | reverse complement strand
TTTTCAACTGGTGCGGTCGAGAAGACTCGAACTTCCACGGGTTGCCCCACAGCGACCTCAACGCTGCGCGTCTACCAATTCCGCCACGACCGCCCGTGGTGAGCGGCGGGGGGTAGCAAACGCTCAGCCCTTTGTGAAGGCGCGCTTTGCATCACAGCGCCCGAGGCCCCACATCTCAACTATACATGACCCCCGCGATCCCTCACTCCGCCCGCCGATTTCACCGCAGCGACGGCGCGGCGGCCAGCTGGGCGATATCCCCCGGCCTGACGCCCTACCCCACCGCCCTCGCCGCTATGGAGGCCCGTGCCAGCGCCATCGCGGACGGCGAGGCGGCGGAGTTGTTATGGCTGTTGGAGCATCCCGCGCTTTATACGGCAGGGGTTTCAGCCAGGGCTGAAGACCTGATCGATCCGGACCTGTTTCCCGTCTTCCAAAGCGGGCGCGGTGGGCGGTACACATATCACGGTCCGGGGCAGCGGGTCGTTTACGTCATGCTCGATTTGCGGGCCCGCGAAAGAGATGTTCGCGCCCTTGTGGCGGCCTTGGAGCAGGCGCTCATCACCGCCCTTGCCTCCCTAGGAGTCGAGGCAGGCATTCGCCCTGGCCGCGTCGGGGTCTGGGTTGAGCGTCGGGGGGAGGATCAGAAGATCGCCGCGATCGGCCTGCGCATTCGCCGATGGGTCAGTTTGCACGGGATAAGTCTGAATGTCGCGCCAGACCTCACGCATTTCAACGGGATCGTGCCCTGCGGTATACGCGATCATACCGTCACGAGTCTTGCGGCGCTCGGGATTAACGTCAGTGCGGACATGGTGGATCAGGCCCTGAAATTCAGCTTTGAACGAATCTTCGGCCCGCTTTCGCAAGCTGAGCCACCGTCCCTTATCCAGCAGGCTTAAGGCGGCGGTTGTCTCGTCGCATCGGTGCGGTCTACAGAGGGAAGCCCGACCCTGGGCAGGCTAATACTCGTGAGGCCCAGCCCAAATTCATGCGCCTGATCGAGCGCTATCTCTTCCGTCAGCTCCTTGGGCCCACACTTGCCGCGACCGCGGCCCTCACAGCCGTGGCGATTTTGAGCGAGGCTCTATCGTCGATCAGCGTGCTGGTAAATGACCGTCAGAGCGCGCTCATATTCGGCAAAATCATTCTGCTCGCCATGCCCCAACTCATCGTCCTCATACTACCCATCGCCGTCTTGATCGCGGGATTGATGGCGATGAATCGGCTTCACACGGATAACGAGATCGTCATTTGCTTCGCTGGGGGAGTCAGTCGTTGGCGGGTCATCTCGCCGGCGGTTCGGCTGGCCAGCCTTGTGACTTTGATCTCATTCTTGCTGACATTCTGGATTCAGCCGGTTTCCTACCGCGCACTTCGTGACACCCTACAGGCGGTTCGATCAGACCTTTTCAGCACCATGATAAGACCGGGCGCTTTCACGCATCCCGCGCCGGGGCTGACGGTCTACGCCCAGTCCGTAAGCGATGATGGAACGATCCATAATCTGTTCATCGACCACCAAACGGGAAGCGGTCGGGATACGGCCATTTCAGCGCGCGAGGGGCGCCTGACCGTCCGCGATGGCGCGCCCTTCATTCTCATGCGGCACGGCGCCAATCAGGAATTTTCTAGGGCGGGGGTCTTGAACTTTTTATCCTTCGACGAAAACGCCCTCGATTTGCGCCCGATGTTGGGCCAGACGCGGACGGTTAGGTACAAACTCTCGGATCGTTACCTCCACGAGCTATTCTATCCGGACATGAGTAGCTCTTGGGATGCGGCCAATGCGAACCCCATGCTCGCTGAAGGCCACGCCAGAATTACCGCGCCACTCTACAACCTGGCCTTCATGAGCCTCGCCCTCGCGGCGATCCTGGGCGGCGGATTCAGCCGTCTGGGTTACGGGACGCGTATTGCATCGGTGGCGACCTCCGCGATTTTGATCCGCATCTTGGGCCTTGCCGCCCAGGGCGCGGCCGCGCGCACACCAGCACTCAACGCTCTGCAGTATCTTGTGCCCCTCGTCGCCATCGCGGGGTGCGCCCTGATTCTTTTTGGCGGTCAAAAGAGTCCACGGCGATTATTCGCGGCGCACGACCTCGGTCTGGTCGCCTAACAGCCTATGCTGAAAATCCAGGCCTATGTGCTTTGGCGCACCCTTATGGGTGTCGGGGCGGTATTGGCTGCCGTCGCCTCGGTGGTGGCGTTGGTCGATTTTGTCGAACTCACGCGCACCGTCGGCGGACGGGCGGATATTGGCTTCTTCGGCCTAGTGGAGCTGGTACTCCTGGAAGCGCCCAGCGTCATGCTCGTCCTGACACCTTTTGTGTTTCTTTTCGGGGTCATGGGTGCGTTCGTCGCACTGAACCGCCGAAGCGAGCTGATCGCCATGCGCGCCGCCGGGCTTTCAGCTTGGCGCTTCGTCTTCCCTGCGGCCCTGGGCGCGGCCCTGATCGGCGTCGTTGTGACGGTGGCCCTCAATCCAGCTGCGGCGGCTCTGAATGCCCGTTTCGAGGATCGCCGGGCAGCGTTGGGCCAAGAGGGCGACCCGGGCGGGCGCCAGGAACTGTGGCTTCGCCAGGCGGAGGATGGGAGTCAACTCGTCATTCACGCCATGGCGCACGACACTTTTCGGGGCGCGATCCGGCTCAAGGGCGTGTCCATATTCGTTCAGAGCGCGGATGGGACCGACCAGTTGTCCTACTCAAGGCGCATCGAAGCGGCGGAGGCCATACTCACGCCAGGGTTTTGGCGGCTGCGAAATGTCCGAGAGGCCACCCCGGGAGCCGGCGTCGTTCGATCCGAACAACTGATGATTCCCTCGACCCTTGATCGCCGTACCGCCATGGAGAAGTTCGTTGCGCCCAGCGCGGTGGGCTTCTGGGACCTGCCTAGCACCATCCGCGCCGCCGAACTGGCTGGCTATTCCGCGGCAGCCTATCAGTTGCGGCTTCAACAGCTTCTTGCTTTGCCTGTTCTGCTTGCCGCGATGTCGATCCTGGCCGCCAGCTTCTCGCTGAGGCTAATGCGGCTGGGAGATCTCGTGGGCCTGGCTGCGGCCGGCGTGGCTTTGGGCTTTGGTGTTTTCTTCTTCAACCAGTTTTGCGGCGCCCTCGGCGCCACAGAGGTAATTCCGGTGAGCCTTGCGGCGTGGGCAACCCCCATTTTGGCTCTGCTTTGTGGCCTTAGCCTGCTGTTTTGGACCGAGGACGGCTGAGATAGGTCGCGCGGCGCGCGAAAAGCGGCAGGTCAGACTTTGCCTCGCGCGCCCGCGCGACGTATGGCACTGCCAAGATGCTGCACCAACGCTGTGGCGACGGACGGGGAACTCGTGATTGTGACGCGTCGAGGCCTCCCAGTTCGAACCAGGGCGCGACCTATCAGCGGCGTCGCCGGTTTCCTTTCGACGTTCGTCCTGCCCAGCTTCACGGCTGGCGTATGCCTGTTCTTGCTGGCTGGCGTCGTCGACGCAAAACCCCTCTCCGCAATAGCCACACCCGCCAAGGCGACGCCCGCGGCCGAACCCGATGACGGCCTTAGGGGTGGCGGATTTTACCTCGAAGCCGACAGCTTGCTACGGAACGATGCGACACACCACGTGATTGCGCAGGGCGCGGTGGAGGCGCGTTACAAGGGGCGAGTGATACGGGCTGAAAGCCTCGATTATGACACCCTGACGGGGATCGTCATCGCCAAGGGTCACGTCCAAATCGTCCAGCCGGACGGCGCGGTCCAGTTTGCGGACCAGATTCAGATGGATAAGTCCATGAGCGAAGGATTCGCCCTGGGTTTTTCCACGCGCCTGACAGGCGACGTCAAGATCGCCGCTGCGCGGACCGTTAGCCGCGGCGGCGGACTCACCGAGTTCGACTATGTTATCTACACCCCCTGCGAGGTCTGCGTGACCAAGGCTGGTCAGCCGAGCTGGTCGATCAGGGCGCGACGGGTTGTAGAAAATAAAACCGCCAAGACGCTCGCGTTCCATGGCGCCGTTGTGGAAGTCAAAGGCGTTCCGCTCCTCTATCTACCCACCCTGCCAGCAGCTGACCCCAGCGCGGATCGCAAGTCGGGCTTCCTCATTCCCAACATCACGATCTCCGGCATTCGCGGGTTTAGCTGGGAGCAGCCCTATTATCAGGTCATTTCGTCATCGCAGGACCTGACGCTGACGCCCCAGATCAATGGCCGGGTGAACCCCTTCCTCAACGCGGAATATCGCTTGCGGACCTATTCGGGTCTGACTGATCTGCGTGTGGGATATACGTTCGATCAAGACTTTACCTCGGGTGGAGATAAGTTCGGCGCGGATACGTCGCGCAGTTACATTCTGGGCAGCGGTCAGTACCAATTGGACCCTGCCTGGTCCTGGGGTTTCACGGCGGAGCGCGCCTCCGACCCCCTGATCTTCGACAAATATTCCGTGCAGGATGTGTTCGTGAACCGGGGCCTATACGCCGTTGATGACAGGCGCCTGATCTCGCAGATCGACGCGGTCCGACAGGACGCCAACTCCTATCTGTCCATCGCGGCCATCAGCGTCCAGGGGCTGAGAACCACCGACATCCAGAACACGATACCCCTCATCGCGCCTCTGATCGAAGCGCGCTGGGAAGATCCGTCGGCCATCCTAGGCGGTCGGCTCCGAGTTATTGGCAGCGCCGTTGTTCTGGCGCAGAATGAGTCGGTGGCCACGGTGGGTTTGACCGGCCAGCCCGTTTTACCTGGCGTGGATGATCGCCGAGCGACGGCCCAAGCTGACTGGCAGACGACGTTCACACTTTCCAACGGCCTGCGAATTCAACCGTTTCTGGACTTGCGAGGCGATATCTACAACGTCACCGCGGTGACCCAGACCACCACCACGACCGTGGGCGGTGGGGCAACGACGACCAGCACCACCCCCAATCAAGGCGTCACGCTACCCCGCGGATTTGGCATGATCGGCGCGACCATCAGCTACCCCCTGATCAGGCAGGCGCCCGGGGTCAGTTACATCCTTGAACCGATCGCTCTGATTTCCATCGCCAATCTGCAGAAACCCGACGCACGTATTCCGGACACGGACAGCACGGATTTCGAACTCGACCCAACCAACATTTTCCAGCCGAACAGTTCGCCTGGCTACGATCTCTATGATGGTGGGCAATCCATCACGGTGGGTGGGCGGGCCACAGTGATTCTTGATGATGGTCGAACCGGCAGTGTGATGTTCGGCCGCCGCTTCGACGCGGAAAACGATCCGGTCATTCCCAGTTATTCCGGCCTTCAACCTACCTTGTCAGATTACGTTTTCGGGGCCGATACAACGCTGATCGGCGGGCTCCGAGCTTTCGCTAATTTGCGACTGAACAGCCACGACTTCTCGGTGGATCGGCTAGAATCTGGCATCAGCTTCGCCCTGCCGCGAATCGACGGCTACATCGCCTACCTCCAGGAGCCTTTGACCCCAGGAGGGGTTCCGCTCACCAGCGTGGACGTGCGCGGGGAGGCCTTTTTCACCAAGCACTGGGGCGTCAGCACCTATGCCGTGGTTGATGGCGGTCGTTGGCGCGAATCTGACTTTGGTCTGGTCTATCGCGACGATTGTATCAGGGTCGAGGTGCTTTACCGGCATGATCAGACCTTCAACGGCACGCTGGGTCCCACTACCTCGGTGCTCCTGCGCCTTTCGCTCGCCACATTGGGCGCGACACGGTAAAAGCTGTCACGGGAAGTCAGGCGTCCGTGCGCTAGAGCCCACTCAAACACCCTTAGAGATTCGTCATATGCGTTCTTTCTCCAGCATCGTCGTTCTTACGTTGAGTGTCCTCTTGATCGCGCCCGGCGGGTTTGCGTCGGCGCAGGACGCCGGTCCAATGCTCTCCGCCGGCGCGCCCACCGATGGGACTGGCGCGCACCCGAGCCTATCCGAAAGTGTCGTGGTGACGGTGAATGACGATATTATTTCGACGTATGACATCGTGCAGCGGATGCGCCTCTTGATCGTCACGGCCGGAATTCAGCCGACCGAGCAAAACCTCCCTGAGCTGCAGCGAGAGGCCATGCGCTCCCTCATCGACGAACATCTCGAAATGCAGGACCTGCGCAATGAGGGAAAAACCCAGAAATTTGACCTGATAGCCTCGGATGCCGAGGTGGAGGACGAGATCGCCCAGATCGCGCGGTCTAACAACACGAGCGCCGCCCAGATCCTCGCGCAGCTCGCGGCACAGGGCGTGGGAGCTCAGACGTTCAAGGATCAACTCCGGGCGGAGATCAGCTGGCGCGGGTGGATCCACGGAAGGTACGGAAATCGGCTGGTGATTGGTCAGGATCAGATCAAGGCGTTCGAGAAGCGTCAGGAGGCGGAAGCCAGCAAACCCCAATATGAGATCAACGAAGTTTTCATCGACGCTGGCCGCGCCGGCGGGGAAGCCCAGGCCATTCAGGGCGCTAGCGAACTCATCAGCCAGATCCAGAAAGGCGCCCCTTTCGCGGCTGTCGCCCGGCAGTTTTCCAACTCGCCTTCGGCGGCGAATGGCGGGCAGGTGGGCTGGATTTCCCAGGGGGAAATGCCGCCCGAGGTGGACAAGGCTCTGGAAGACCTTCGGCCAGGACAGCTCTCGGCGCCCATCGCGGTCAAGGATGGCGCCTATATCATTTTTCTGCAGGATCGTCGGGCGGGCGGGGCCACAGCAGTGGTGAGGCTCGAACGGGCGGCTGTGGCGCTCTCAAAAACGGCGACTCCAGAGGAGGCGGCGGCGGCGAACGCGAAACTGGATGCGATGCGGGCCAAGGTGCACGGCTGCGAAGACATGGAAGCTGTGGCGGCCAAGACGCCCGGGGTTGTGGCGGGCGACCTTGGGGAGGCGGAGGTGAAGGACCTTGCGCCGGCGTTCCGGGAAGCGGTGAAGTCGATGAATATTGGCGATGTTTCCACGCCCATCCGCACCGACGCGGGGCTGCACCTCATTGCGGTGTGCGACAAACACATGGGGGGCGCCGGGATGCTGACAGCGGCGCAGATTCAGGATCGTCTGTATGGCGAGGAACTCTCGATGATTTCAAAGCGTGAACTGCGCGATTTGCGCAACTCGGCCACTATCGAGACGCGGTGACGCAGGCGCCGCGGCCCTCGGGCGCCGCGCCTAACGAACCTGATGGGTCACCGCCCCTACGGGAGGTGTTGTCGCGTCTTGGCCTGAAGGCGGATAAGCGCTTCGGTCAGCACTTTCTTCTCGATCTGAACATTTGCCGCAAGATCGCCCGCCTGGCGGGGCCGCTTGAGAACGAGGTGGTGATCGAGGTGGGACCAGGGCCAGGCGGTCTCACCTGCGCGCTTCTGGAGGCGGGGGCGCGCGTTGTCGCGGTGGAGAAAGACTCACGCTTTGCGCCGGTTCTTGAGGAGTTGGCCGCGCGTTTTCCCGGCCGACTTACGGCTCTCAACGCCGACGCCCTCACCTTGGACGAAGCCGCGACACTAGGGGACGCCTGCGGCGGCGCGAGGGCGCGGGTGGTGTCAAACCTTCCTTATAATATTGGCACTGCTCTTCTGCTTAAATGGCTGCTCGGGTCATGGCGACCACATGCCATGACGCTAATGTTTCAGAAGGAGGTCGCGCTTCGCATCGTGGCCCCGGCCGGTGGTCCCGACTATGGCCGGCTCTCGGTTATCGCTCAGACCCTCTGCGAGACCCGGCTTGTGATGGATCTTCCGGCGCGCGCGTTCACTCCCCCACCCAAGGTCGCGTCGGCGGTCGTCAACCTCGCGCCGCGCGATGACCGGCCGACCGACGCCCTGATCGCCGCAGTTGAAACCGTGACAGGCGCGGCATTCGGCCAGAGACGGAAGATGCTCCGCTCCGCGCTGAAGGCCCTGGGCGGCCAGGGACTTTGTGACGCGGCAAAGGTCGACGCTGACGCGCGAGCTGAAACCATCCCCGTGGCGGGCTTTCTGGCGCTGGCGCGAGCCTGGATCGCCGAAGAAACGTAGCTCTATCGAGCGGTCAGCCCCGCCACGAAGTCAGGTAACCAGAGATTACGCTCGCGGCGCTCGCGTTCGGCCTCATAAAGACGCGCGAGCTTGGCGTAAGCGGCGTCGAAATCATCGTTGACGATGACATAGTCATATTCGCGCCAGTGCTCGATTTCACCTCGGGCCCTTTCGAGACGCCGCGCAATGACATCGAAACTATCCTGGGCGCGGGTGTGAAGGCGCCTCTCCAAAGCCGCGAGCGTCGGGGGAAGAATGAACACGCTGACTGTGTCCGATGGCATGACCGCGCGAATATCGCGCGCGCCCTGCCAGTCTATGTCGAACAGAATATCCTTGCCCTCGGCAAGAGCGGGAAGAACCGATTGCTTTGGTGTGCCATATCGATGCTCATGGACTTCGGCGTGCTCGAGGAAATCACCGGCGCGCGCCATATCCGCAAAGCGAACGGCATCAACGAAATGGTATTCCCGACCGTCCTTTTCCCCAGGGCGAGGCGCTCGGGTAGTGGCGGAAACAGACATGGTAAGGCTGGTGAATTCTCCCGTGAGACGTTGCGCGAGCGAGGTCTTGCCCGCGCCCGAAGGGCTCGAGATCACCAAGAGCAGTCCGCGACGCGCAAACTCAGTCACCCGGCCCCTCCCCATCACCCATTCGACCCATGACACCATTCAACGCCCCGAATAAGGAACGAGCGGCAGCGTGTTTCGAATGATTCCTCCGCTCGCGCGTCATTGAATCACGCCTCGTCCCCGGGCGTGCTCGACCCGCCGCCAATGAGCGACATTCAGCGTGTGCTGGGCAAGCGTCGGCGAGAAGGCGTGCCCTCCTACCCCATTGGCGACGAAATAGAGGTCGTCCGTTCGGGTGGGGGCCAGAGCGGCGGCAAGCGAGGCCCGTCCGGGGTTATCGATTGGCGTCGGCGGCAATCCTGCCACGCGATAGGTGTTGTAGGGCGACGGCGCAGCGAGTTCCGAGCGTGTCAAGCCGTGCCCCAGGGCCCCCCCCCCAGTGAGGGCATAGATCACGGTGGGATCGCTCTCCAAGCGCATTCCCCGTTCCAGGCGATTGATAAAGACCCCAGCCACGAGCGGACGTTCATCCGCCAGGGCCGTCTCCTTCTCGATCACCGAGGCCAGAATCACGGCGTCTTCGGGCCGACGATAGGGAAGGCCCGGCGCGCGCGTCGCCCAGAGCTTCGCCAGAAGGGCATCCCGATCCCGCTCCATTCGCTCGATCACAGCCGCGCGACTTTCGCCGCGGGAAACCTCATAGGTCTCCGGCAACAGGGCGCCCTCTGGGGCGAGCGGCGCTGGGCCGGTGAGAATATCGGATTGCGCCAAGATTTCCGCCGCCGCGCGGGATGACAGACCTTCCGGCAGGGTCACGAAATGACGGACGACCAGTCCCTGGCGGATCATGCGCAAAACTTGAAAAAGGCTGGCGTCGGGAGAAAAGGCATATTCTCCAGCCTTCAGGCGAGGCGCGGAGCCCGTGGCCTCGGCCGCTGCGGCGAAGACCAATCCCGAGCCGACGACGTGGGCGCGCGCCAGATCCCGACCGATCGCCAATACGCCTTCGCCACGACCCAGAATGACCGTGGTCGGTTCGCCACCGGTATGCCGGGGCCCGGGCAGAAGAGTCATGGCCGCGGCCATCGCGAGGATAATCGCCAATACCAGCACAATCGGGACCAAGCGCGGGCCGCGCCTAACCCCAGCACCCCTCCCGCGCGGCCTAGGCCGCCGTGTCACGGCGCCGTCTTGAACACAACGGTGGCGTTGGTCCCGCCAAAGCCGAAGCTATTGGACATGGCCACGTCGATCTTCATGGACTTGGCGGCGTTCGCCAGGAGGTCGATGGGCGTATCCACAGAAGGATTATCAAGATTGATGGTGGGCGGTGCGATCTGATCGCGTAACGCCAGAACGGTGAAGGCGGATTCGACAGCGCCAGCGGCGCCCAGAAGATGACCGATAGCTGATTTGGTGGACGACATGGCCAGTTTCCCCGCCGCCTGACCAAACAGCCGCTCAACGGCGCCCAGTTCGATCTCATCGCCAAGTGGCGTGGAGGTGCCATGGGCATTCACATAATCGATGTCGGACGGGTCAAGCCCTGCCTGGGCGATCGCCGCGCGCATGGCGCGGAAACCGCCGTCGCCATCGTCGGCCGGCGCGGTAATGTGATGTGCATCGCCAGCCAGGCCATAACCGATAACTTCGGCGTAGATGCGCGCGCCGCGGGCTTTGGCGTGCCCTAGTTCCTCGAGCACCAGAATAGCGGCTCCTTCGCCCATGACGAACCCATCCCTGTCGCGATCATAGGGACGAGAGGCCTTGAGAGGCGTGTCATTGAAATGGGTCGACATGGCGCGGCAGGCGACGAAACCGGCAATTCCGATCTTGCACACAGCCGCCTCGGCGCCGCCCGCTAACATTACGTCCGCGTCCCCGTGCTGGATAAACCGCATGGCGTCACCCACTGAGTGGGCGCCGCTGGCGCACGCTGTGACCACGGCGTGGTTTGGCCCCTTGAGGCCGTGACGGATCGAGACCTGTCCCGCCGCCAGATTGATCAGCGCCGAAGGAATGAAGAATGGACTGACACCGCGCCTGGGTCCCTTGGCCTCCAGTTCAACAGCGGTGTCGGCGATGGTGGAGAGACCGCCAATCCCGGAGCCGATCGTGACACCCGTCCTCTCCCGATCCTCATCGCTTTGGGGCGACCAACCGGAATCGGCCATGGCTTCGTCAGCCGCGGCCATGGCGTAAAGGATGAAGTCATCGACCCGCCGCTGGTCCTTGGGACTCATGACCTGGTCAGGGTCAAAGGCATAGGGAAAATCGGGCCCACCACCTCCACGCCCGTCGATGCGCGGCACTTCGCAGGCGACCTGACAACCATAGTCCGTGGGATCGAATGCGGTAATGCGCCCCGCCCCAGAGCGGCCGGCAATGAGGGCGCTCCAGGAGGGTTCGACGCCCCACCCCAGGGGCGTGACCATGCCCAGTCCGGTGACGACAACCCGGCGCATGGGGCCCACCCGATTTCTTCGCCGCGTCCGCCTAGCTTAAGCTCCGAGACGCTCGGTGATGAAGCTCACGGCGTCGCCGACAGTCTGGATATGCTCCGCCGCGTCATCGGGGATTTCGATGTCGAACTCTTCCTCGAAGGCCATGACCAGCTCGACATTGTCGAGGCTGTCGGCGCCGAGATCGTCGATGAAGCTCGCCTTCTCGGTCACCTTTTCCGGATCAGCATCCAGGTGTTCGATGACGATTTTGCGCACGCGCTCAAGTGTGTCGGACATAGTCTTCTTGTCCCGTCCTTCTGGTCTGGGGAGCGGATCACAAGATCGGCCTTTTCGATCCCGCCCGCCCCGATGATGGGTCAGTCGCCGCCTCTGATCGAACGGTTGTACCGCGCGTCGAGGTTTTAACTTCAAAGCCCGCCTAGCATGTTACTTATCGCCCGCCTAGCGGCTGAACGGCCCCTCTGATAGGCGCCGGCGACACACCCTCCGGCGGCGCGCCGACAGCGTCGCGTGGCTTAGATCATCGCCATACCGCCATTCACGTGCAGCGTCTGGCCGGTCACATACGCGCCCGCGTTACTGGCCAGATATAGACAGGCGGCCGCCACATCGGCCCCTGACCCCAAGCGCGCCATGGGAATGGTCTTGAGGATCTCAGAGGTCTGAGCTTCGGTCAGGGCGTCCGTCATGGGGCTTTCGATAAAGCCGGGCGCGACACAATTCACTGTGATGTTGCGACTCGCGACCTCCTGGGCGAGGGCCTTGGTGAAGCCGATCATGCCGGCCTTCGAGGCGGCATAGTTGGTCTGACCCGCGTTTCCAGCGACACCCACCACAGAGGTCATGCCGATGATTCGCCCCGAGCGGCGGCGCATCATGCCACGTAGCGCCGCTCGGGATAGCCTGAAGTAGCTCTCTAGATTGACCGTAAGCACCGCCGACCAATCTTCGTCCTTCATCCGCATGAGCAGGCCGTCGCGGGTGATGCCGGCATTGGCAATCAGAATATCGAGGGGCGCCCCGGCGGCGGCTTCCGCGGCCGCCACCAGCCCGTCCACGGCGCTGGGGTCGGCGAGGTCGCAGGCCACATGGCTCACGCCGATCCCGAGTGTGTCGGCGAGATCGCGCAGGGCCGCCTCTCGTGTGCCAGAGATCACCAGCTGGGCGCCGGCGTCTTTGAAGGCGCGCGCCACCGCCCCGCCAATGCCACCGCTGGCGCCGGTCAGCAGGGCGGTTTTTCCGGTCAGATCAAACATCAGCGCTCATGACTCCTGAAAGCCGCCGTCTCTACGAGAAGGACTTGGCGAAGGCCTCGATATCCACTGGGGTGTTCAGCGCCACGGATTGGGCGTCGGGAACGACACGCTTAGCAATGCCGCTCAGCACCTTGCCGGCCCCGGCCTCGGCGAAACGCGTGACGCCCCCTTCGCCGGCGAGCCATTCCAGGCTTTCCCGCCAGCGGACGCGTCCTGTGACCTGCTCCACGAGAAGGCGGCGAATCTCCTCGGGATCAAGCATCGGCCGCGCCGTGACGTTGCAAATAATGGGCGCGCGCGGGGCGTGGATGCGCGTTTCTGAAAGCGCGCGCGCCATTTCGTCAGCGGCCGGTTGCATAAGCGGGCAATGGAAAGGCGCGGAGACATTCAGCGGTATCGCCCGCGCGCCCAGGCTTTTGGCTTCGGCGATGGCGAGGTCGACAGCCTCCTTTTCGCCGGAGATGACGACATTTCCAGCGTTGTTGTCGTTAGCCACCACGCAGACGCCGGCCACCGAACCGGCCTTGGCGGCCGCTTCGGCCAAAGCGACATCGGCTTTGGGCCCGATGAGCGAGGCCATGGCGCCAAGGCCCACCGGAACCGCCCTCTGCATCGCCTCGCCCCGAAGTCTCAGGAGTCGCGCAGTGTCCGCAAGGCTGAGCGCCCCTGCGCTAGCGAGAGCGGAATATTCGCCCAACGAATGACCCGCCACGAATGCGGCTTTCTCCACGGGAATGCCAAACTCCGCCTTGAGCACGGCCATAACGGCGAGGCTGACGGCCATAAGCGCCGGCTGAGCATTTTCGGTCAGCGTTAGATCCTCGATCGGGCCTTCACGCACAAGCCGAAAGAGACGTTGGCCCAGGGCGTCATCCACCTCCTCGAAAACCTGACGCGCGGCAACGAAGGCGTCTGACAGTTCGGCGCCCATGCCGATGCTCTGGCTGCCTTGACCAGGAAACAGGAATGCAAGGCTCATTAAACCGCCCCTCCCCTCTGAGATGCGACACGTCAGCCAGCGGGCCCTCCCCGCCGCGGCGGGGAGGGTTAGGTGAAAGGCGGCTCTCTCACAAGCGGCGCTCCGCCTTGCGGCTCTGGCGCGGCAAGCCCATTTCAGGCCATACTGACGTCCGCGCCTGATAGGTTCAGGCCTAGGGAGTTTTACCGATGTTTCGACGTCTCGCCGCCGCCGCGACCCTGACCGCCGCCTTCGCCCTGCCCGCCCACGCCGCCCTCAAGGTCGGCGACAGCGCCCCGGAATTCACAGCCCAGGCCTCGCAGGCTGGCAAACAGTTTCCCTTCAGCTTGGCGGAGGCCCTGAAGCGAGGCCCCGTGGTCCTCTATTTCTTTCCCGCCGCCTTCACATCGGGTTGCACGATCGAAGCCCATGAGTTCGCCGACGCATCCGAGCAATACAAGCAGATGGGCGCGACCCTGATTGGCGTCACGGCTGGCAATATCAACCGCCTGACCGAATTTTCGGTGAGCGAATGCCGCTCAAAATTCGCGGTGGCGGCCGACCCGGACGCCAAGATCGCCGCGAGCTATAAGTCGACATTGGCCATCTATCCGGGACATTCGGACCGCACGAGCTATGTGATTGCGCCCGACGACAAGGTCATCCTCGCCTATTCCGATCTCAGCCCGAATGAGCATGTGGCCAAGACCCTCGAGGCGGTGAAGGCGTGGCGCATGACCCACCCCATGTGATTTAACTTGCTTTGAGCGGTGTTTGCAGCTAACCGCCCCGACTTCCTAAGTAAGGGCGGTCTTCTTCGCGGAACGGCAAAGGGCCGGGAGTCTCCCGGCCGCCGCGGATCATAAGACCCATCGCTCTTCGGTCGCATTTCCGAGCGGTCGAGGCGCGCCGCCCTTCATAATCGGAAAAGGACGTCATGCCCGCATACGAACACGTCGTCATCTCGCGTCAGGATATCTCCCCGGCTCAGGCCGAAGCCCTCAATGAAGAACTGAAGGTTCTGATCGAATCCCGGGGCGGTCATATCCTCAAGATCGAATATTGGGGCCTTCGCAACCTTACCTACCGCATCAAGAAGAACCGCAAGGGTCACTACTCTCTGCTGGCCATTGATGCGCCCGCCCCCGCCGTCAAGGAAATGGAGCGTCAGCTTTCTCTCAACGAGGATGTGCTACGCTACCTTACCATCAAGGTCGATACGCTCGACCTGGAGCTCTCACCGATTCTCGCCAGGCGTGATCGCGAGCGCGAACGTCGCTTCGAAGACGTTCCGGTCTGACCGCATCGCTTAGCGCTATAAGATCCCAAGGCTAAATTCATCATGTCCGACGAAAACATCCTTCCAGAATCCGGTGGCGGCGGTCGCCGCGCCTTCCTGCGCCGGCGCAAGGTCTGCCCATTCTCTGGCGATATGGCGCCCAAGATCGATTATAAGGACGTCAAGCTTTTGCAACGCTATGTCTCCGAGCGCGGCAAGATCGTTCCCTCGCGTATCACGGCCGTGTCGGCCAAAAAACAACGCGAACTTGCACAGGCGATCAAGCGCGCCCGGTTCCTGGCCCTGCTTCCCCACGTCGTGAAGTAGGAGCGACCACCATGAAGGTTATCCTCCTCGAACGTGTTGAGCGTCTGGGCGCATTGGGCGACGTCGTCACCGTGAAAGACGGCTTCGCACGCAACTTCCTGCTCCCGCGGTCCAAGGCCCTGCGCGCGACCGCTGGCAATATGAAGGTCTTTGAAGGCCAGCGCGCTGATATCGAGTCCCGCAACGCCGCCGCGCGCGCCTCCGCGGCCAAGGCGGGTGAGCGTCTCGATGGCAGTAGCTATGTGATGATCCGCCAGGCCGGCGACAGCGGCCAACTCTACGGGTCAGTCTCCGGCCGAGACGTCGCCGACGCGATCAATGCCGAAGGCGGCAAAGTTGATCGCGCCATGATCGTTCTCGATAAGCCGATCAAGACGCTCGGCCTGCACGCGATCAAGGTCCGGTTGCATGCCGAAGTCACAGCCACGGTGACGATCAACATCGCCCGTAGCGCCGATGAAGCCGAGCGTCAGGCCAAGGGCGAAAACGTCATCACCAGCCAGTTCGAGGCCGATCGGGCATCCGACGCCCAGGCCGCCGCCGATATGCTCGAGGGCGGGGCGGGCAGCCAGGAAAGCTTCGGGCGCGACGACTAGCGCCGCTAGCCTGTCACTGGGGTAGGTGATCCACAGGCGCAATCTTTACTGTTAAGAGACGCCATCCGGGCGTTGGCGCGGGGCATTCCTGGGCTAAGGTTGCGTCATGGCCTTGGTTCCGCAACTCGATCTCCGTCCCGCGACTCCTGTCCTTGATGTCGTCCACGCACCTGCCAACCTTGAGGCGGAACAGGCCCTCTTGGGCGTTCTGCTTTATGATAATGGCGTCCTGGAGCGGATCAGCGACACCCTGACGCCGGGGCATTTCTACGAACCGTTCCACGGTCGCCTGTTCGCCGCCATCCAGAATCACGTCCGGCGCGGGCACCTGGCAGAACCGATCCTGATGGCCGAGCAGTTTCATCGCGATCCGGCCTTCGAGGACCTGGGGGGTGTGCGTTATCTCGCCGATCTTGTGGACCATGCACCCCAAGCGGCCAATGCGGCGGACTATGCCAGGGTCATTCTCGACTTGGCTCTTCGCCGCGATCTGATCCGTATCGGCGGCGATATCGCCGCGCTCGCTCAGGCCGGCGACGCGGAACTGTCAGGTCGCGAGCAAATTAATCAGGCGGAGCAACAGCTCTACGCGCTCGCCGAGACGGGCGCCGTGGCCGGCGGTTTTGTTCCGTTCAGCGACTCCGTTAGCGGCGCGATCTCGATGGCCGCGGAGGCCTTTCAGCGGGATGGCGGTCTCTCTGGTTTGTCTACTGGACTTATCGACTTGGATCAGAAGCTTGGCGGGCTGCACAAATCAGACCTGCTGATCCTCGCCGCCCGTCCCTCCATGGGCAAGACCTCCTTGGCCGCCAATATCGCCTTCAGCGTCGCGCGAAACTATGCCTGGGAGCCCAGCCCCGATGGCGGCCGCAAGACGGTCGGCGGCGGCGTAGTGGCGTTCTTCTCTCTGGAAATGTCGGCCGAACAGCTCGCCATGAGACTGCTGGCGGAGGTGGCGGAAGTGCCGTCCGACAAGATCCGCAAGGGCGAGATCACCGCCTCGGAGTTTGGGCGCATCCGTGACGCGGCCGCCGAGATTTCTGAAAAGCCACTCTATATTGACGCTACCGGTGGCATTTCCATCGGCAAGCTGGCGGCGCGCGCCCGGCGCTTGAAGCGTACGGTGGGCCTCGAACTGATTGTGGTCGACTATCTTCAGCTTGTCACCACGGGTGACGGGCGGATCGAGAACCGGGTCCAGGAGGTCAGCCAGGTGACCCAGGGCCTAAAAGCTCTGGCGAAGGATCTCGGCGTGCCGATCATAGCCGCCGCCCAGCTCTCACGCCAGGTGGAGAACCGGGAAGATAAGAAACCGCAACTCTCGGATCTTCGGGAATCTGGTTCAATTGAGCAAGACGCGGACGTCGTGATGTTCATATATCGCGAGGCCTATTATCTTAGCCGCAGTCCGCCGAATGAGGGCACCGAGGAGCACCTGAAGTGGCAGGAAAAGCTCGATCCGGTTAGGAACCTCGCCCAGGTCATCATCGGCAAACAGCGCCACGGCCCCATCGGCACGGTCAATCTCCACTTCAACGAGGACCTGACCAAGTTCAGCAACTGGGCGCGCGAGGGTCGTTTTGATCCGCGATAAGCGCGGATAGGCTCCGCACCTGCTATAGTTATGTTTCTGTAGCGAATCGGGGAGCCATGGCGCGCGACGGCGCTCTCTATGTCTGCCAGTCCTGCGGGGCGGTTCAACCCAAGTGGTCGGGCCAGTGCCCCGCCTGCGGCGCGTGGAACACCCTGGTGGAAGAGAGCGGCTCGCGGCCGCCGGGGGCTCTGGCGCCTAGCCGTAGCGGCAAAGCGCGGGGGCTCGCCTTCGAAGGGCTGGATGTTCACACCCCAAGCCCACCCCGCATCGCCGCGGGGGTGGCCGAGTTTGACCGGGTCTGCGGCGGCGGCGTGGTGCCGGGTTCAGCGATCCTTGTGGCGGGAGACCCAGGGGTCGGCAAATCCACACTGCTGCTCCAGGTCTGCGCCCAGGCGGCAAGGGGCGGCGCGGCTTGCGCCTATATTTCTGGAGAGGAGGCCGCCGAACAGATCCGCGCCCGCGCCCACCGCTTGGGCCTCGGCGACGCGCCGGTGAAGCTGGCGGCGGAAACGTCCCTTCGCGAGATCACCGATGGCCTGAAACGCGAGGCCTTTGATCTTGTGATCATCGATTCCGTCCAGACCCTCTGGAGCGAAGCTCATGAGGCGGGTCCGGGCTCGGTGACCCAGGTGCGGGCCTGCGCCGCGGAGTTGGTGCGCCTCGCTAAAAAGCGCGGCGTCGCCATCATCCTGGTGGGTCACGTCACAAAGGATGGTCAGATCGCCGGTCCCCGCGTGGTTGAACACCTAGTTGACGCCGTTCTCGCCTTCGAGGGAGAGCGCGGATACCCATTTCGCATTCTGCGCGGGGTGAAGAACCGCTTTGGCGCCACCGACGAGATCGGTGTCTTCGAGATGAGCGATATGGGCCTTACCGAGGTCAAGAACCCGTCCGCCTTGTTCCTTAATCAAGGTGGCGAACGCGCGGCGGGCGCGGCGGTCTTCGCGGGCATGGAAGGCTCGCGCCCCGTCCTGGTCGAGGTGCAGGCCCTGGTGGCGCCGTCCGTCTACGGAACACCCCGTCGAGCCGTGGTAGGATGGGATTCGGGGCGTCTCGCTATGGTGATGGCCGTCCTGGAAGCACGGTGCGGTCTTGGATTCGCCGCACGTGACGTTTATTTGAACGTCGCGGGGGGACTGCGCATCAGCGAGCCCGCCGCCGATCTCGCCGCCGCCGCCGCCCTCGCCTCCTCCGCCCTCAATACCGCCCTTCCCCAGGACGCCGTGGTGTTTGGGGAAATCAGTCTCTCAGGAGATGTCCGCCCCGTGAGCCGAATGGAAACGCGACTGAAGGAAGCCGCCAAGCTCGGCTTCACCCGAGCCCTAGCGCCCCTTCAGGCAGACGGCGCGGGCGTCAAGGTCAGCGGCGTTTCACGCTTGGCTGATGCAGTCGCCAAAATCGGCGATCAGGCTTTCGGCTGAGGGCGGCATGACCCTGTTTGATGGTATCGCGGGTTCCATACTTTTGATCTCGGCGCTCTTTGGGCTGGCGCGCGGCGCCACGCGCGAGGTGACGACCCTGCTCGCATTGGTCTTCAGCCTGTTCATCGCCGCCTTGGCCGCGCGGTTTGCGGCGCCTTTGCTCGCCCACATGATCCATATCGCCTGGATGGCTCACGCCGTGGCCATGCTCCTGATTTTCGTCTTTGCCTACGCTGTCCTCCGCACCCTGGGCGGGCTGCTGACGTCCGGCGTGCGGAACGCGGGCTTGTCTGGCTTGGATCGCATTCTTGGCCTCGGTGTCGGGCTTGGACGCGGCCTGTTGGTGATGGGACTGATGGGCATCTTGATCGCAGCGGCCATTCCGACCGAGCGGGTCCCTGCCTGGATTTCCCGGGCCAAGCTCTATCCCTTGGCTGAGAGTGCTGGCGAGGTTCTCAGAGCGGCGGCGCCCCGGGGCGAGAAAATGACCCACGAGCTTGCCCCACTTCTCGCGGACCGCGGGCGCGATCCCGACCCGCGAGGCGAGCGTCATGGACACTCTTTGGCCGTCGTCGTGGAGCCGACCCAATGATCATGCCCACTTGCCCAACAATGCCCTCGTCTCGAGATCCGCTCGACGATTCACCCAGGCTGGAATGCGGGGTCTTCGGCGTATTTGACACTCCCGACGCGGCGACAGTGGTGGCGCTGGGCCTTCACGCCTTGCAGCATCGGGGACAGGAGGCCTGCGGCATTGCCGCCTTTGACGGACAAAGGTTCCACACCGAGCGCCACCTCGGCCACGTGGCCGATTCCTTCTCCGGCGGCGACCTGGGAAAGCGCTTGCCCGGCGTCGCAGCCATCGGCCACACCCGCTACTCGACCTCCGGCGGCAGTTTCCTGCGTAACGGCCAGCCCATGTTCGCCGACCTCAAGGCCGGCGGCGTCGCCATCGCTCATAATGGCAATCTGACCAATTTCCTCGCCCTGCGCGAGGATCTCGTCTCTGGCGGCGCGATATTCCAGTCCACGTCGGACTCGGAAGTGATCCTCCACCTCATCGCCCGTTCGCGAAAGGCGAAGATCGTCGAGAAGTTCATCGACGCACTTTCCCAGGTGGAAGGCGGCTATGCCTTGGTGGCGCTCACCAACAAGAAGCTCATCGGGGTGCGCGATCCCTTGGGGATCCGTCCCCTGGTATTGGGCGATCTGGCGGGCCAGGCGGTCTTCGCCTCCGAAACCCGGGCCCTGGACATGATCGGCGCCAAGTTCGTGCGCGACGTGGAGCACGGCGAGATGGTGGTGGTTTCCGAAAGCGGCTTGGAGTCGATCCGTCCCTTCCCCGCCGCCAAGGCCCGGCC